>ENA-OPAL01001407-OPAL01001407.1-human-gut-metagenome-genome-assembly--contig:-NODE-1407-length-14237-cov-2.040756_pt1 | contig 14237 bp, 12 predicted proteins | sample MGYA00241057_ERZ501430 | MGnify/ENA primary metagenome ERZ501430 (study PRJEB25962, sample SAMEA2042506) | human gut metagenome | biome: human gut; feature: human-associated habitat; material: faeces...
AGCGCAGCACGCAAGGGCCAACGGCCCGCAGCGAAACAAGGGTTTGCGAAGCAAACCCTTGGACTTCCCGTCGCCCGCTCCATAAGATAGATGAATGGCTCTGATTCCTTTTGGGACCAGAGCCATTTTCGTAAGTGTACGGGGTGACGGGAATCGATGCCGCCCCACATCCCCTCTTAAGTTGCGGTGAAATAGTTCCTGGATTAGCCGCAAAAGCTGTTCTCCAGGAACTATTTCACCGCAACTTAGATGGGGCCGAGCGGGCTGGGTCGATGATGGGTTCTGTTGTCGAGAAGATGAGGACAGCCGGTCAGGAGTCTGCGTAGGGTTTTGCGGTTGGTATACCGTAGCCGCGCATCATGGATCCGAACGCTTTGACATCGTAGGTGTCTGAGAGCTTGAAATGAATGACGTTGTGGCCCATGGCACGCAGGTTCGCGTCGCGCATGAGGGCGGCGCGATAGGTTTTTGCCGCAGTATGTTCCGGATCATTTTGGGCATCGTCCTCAAACTTGCCTAGTCCATGCAGCTCAGCCAGCATCCAAGAGCCGTTTGGCATCTGCCAGCCGTAATCTGCCAAATAATAGCCGGCGTTTCCCGGTCGAGTGATTTCAACTTGAAGTTCAGGAGCGGCAACTCCCGCCAGAATCATTGCCGCCCGTGCTTCGGATTCTCCACCGTTATCCGATCTGCCATCCATATGTTCAAAAACGTCAAATGCGCGCGCGATGCCATGCAGTCCGCGGCAGTTCGCTTGTGCATATGCACGCAATTCTTCACGCTCGACACCGTACTCACGAGCCAACCCGTCGACATAGCCTAGTGCATATCGAAAAGCGCTCGTTCGGGCGATGTCGACCACCGTGCGATATGGATCCGTTAACGTAAACGGGCCGAGCTGCCATACGTCGCCCGGCCGCCAGCGTCGGTATTCAACGAATTCGTACATATCGCGTCTGGTGGAACGCGGCAGCAGCACTTGCACCTTGTCGAGAAGCGAATATGCAGAACCGATGCCATAGAGCAGTGCCGCCGTTGCTCCACAAAACACGGCATCCGGTTCAACGACCGCAATAGCGGATGCCAATTGAAAGATGCGATCTTCGACGCCGAGGTCATTCCAATACACGGAATCAGCGTAGACATGGTTGTAGAGTCGAATAATCATCTCTTTTTGCATGAGCGCGTAGGCACAGCGTTCATCCCATTTTTTGGTAGCCACAAACAGGTGCCCGCCATGATGGGCCTTGAATAACCGGAAGAACAGCTCTACTTGCGGTTTGGAACAGCGTTTATCATGACTCATTTTCGACCCCATGGTCTTGAGGGGGAGTGAATGACACTACGCTAACCCATATTTGGTCCGCCAGACCTTGCCATGAACTGACCAAAAGCTTGACGGGGCAGGTCAGAGTCATGAATCAGAGCCAAACATATCGGCAAACGGTTGATTAGTGTCCCTCGGCGGCACTAATCAACACCCTTACAGAAAGTTGCGGTGAAATAGTTCCTGAAAAGCTCGAATAAGCCTAAATCCAGGAACTATTTCACCGCAACTTAGGAGGGGATGGGGTTAGTGGCGGGATTGGTGGCGGAGCTTGTCGATGGTGGCGTCGGTGCTATGACTGCGGGCGTCGGTGCTCTGGCTGCGGGCTTCGGCGGCGCGGTCGCGGGCGTCGGCAGCGGTTTGGCGCTTGCGGCGGTAATCGATCATGCCTTGGATGATGGGCTTACCAAAGCTCACGACATCATCGTTGTAGATGGCGGTTCGGGCTGCGAGGAGGCAGTCGGTAAAGTCCATATGGGTCTTGCCAAAAAGTTTGACGGCAAGGGCGACAACGGTGGGCTCGTCGACCATGACGTCATCGAGCAGCCTTTTCATGGCCGCAGCAATCTCAACGCGGGGAACCTTATAGACGTCGCGCAGCGTGACCACGACTCGCGTGATGATTTCGGGATAGACACGAGCGGTGCGCGTGGCGATGACCTTGGCGGCGCGCGGTGACAGGACTTCGTCGTCGTCAAGCAGGTAGCGTAGGATGACGGTCTCGTCGATGATGGTGCTACTCATGGATATCTACTTCCTCGGGACCCAAAATCGAATCGTCGCTTTCTGTAGCGAGGTACTCAATCCAGGCATTGCGCTCCTCGGAGCGGCGATTGGGGTCACCGTATGCTTTGAGCGATCCATAGGCGGCGGTGCCGTCCTTTGAGCGCACGGCGACCGGCTGAAAGGGGAGCTTGCGCATCAAAATGCTCTGCGCGACAAATAGACGGACGGCCTCGGCGAGCGATGTGCCCATGGCGTCGTAGAGATGTTCGGCATGCTGCTTGTCTTCCTCGCGAATGCGCACCTGCAGGATGGCTCGTTTTTGAGTCGATGACATCACTGGCCCCCTTAATGAGCGTGCAATATAGTCGGTCAAATGCGGCATGTGCCGATACTTGAGCATCTTATAACGATTACTTTATTTCGCTCAAGTAAATAACCATTAACTTGAATACAAGCGTAGTACATCTAAAATGAGAGCGCGTAAAAATCTCTGAGGCGTACGCATGTAATACACTCACCTTTATAGCTTCTAGAGAATAATTCCAACCTGCCAAAACCCCTGCAATACACCCGTATTGCAGGGCCTATGCTCAAGTTTGCCCCCTGCAACTGCGTATATTTAACCTGTATATCGTTGGAGGAATTCTATCGAAGTGCCTGTTTCGCCGCATGCACTCGATACGCCGATGCCGGACCACGGGCGGTCCGGGGCAACGTCGGCAGGGTCTCTCCGGCATGGGATTCAGGAGGGAGTGAACAACATGGGCAATAAACGAGTCGTGGCTGATTCTTCACGCTGCATTGGGTGCCAAACCTGTATGGCGGCGTGCATCGAGGCACACGATATTCCCGGCAACATCGCCGCACCTCGCTTGCGCGTAACGCGCACCTACGAGATTTCCGCGCCGGTGGCATGTCACCACTGCGAGGACGCTCCGTGCGCCAAGGCCTGCCCCACGGGCGCCTTGTTCTTTGATCCAAAGAACCATCGCATCGGCGTCAACGAGGACAACTGCATCGGCTGCAAGAGCTGCGTCATGGCATGCCCCTTTGGCGCCGTGAGCGTGGCGACCACGCAGGTCCCCGTCTTGATGGGTGACGTGCGAGTGGGTTCGCAGACTAAGAGCTTCGTGCTCAAGTGCGACCTGTGCGTGGACCGTCCCGGCGGTCCGGCGTGTGCCGAGGCGTGCCCGACCAAGGGCCTCACCCTGGTAGACGAGGAACGTTTGGCGGAGCTGACTGCCGAGCGTGCCCGCGCCACCATCGAAAACGAGGCGTAAGCGTCGGGCGACAGGCCCAATGATTGTCAAATAAGTACCGAGTATTCGGTAGCAGAGAAAGGAAGGAGGGTGTCATGGAGAAGCATAAAGTGATTTGCCCGTACTGCGGCGCCGGTTGCCAGTTTAACCTCTTGGTCCAAAACGGCCAGGTCGTGGGTACCGAACCGCTCAACGGCATCACCAATCAGAGCGAGCTGTGCCTTAAGGGCATGAGCGGCTACGACTTCATCAACGACACCAAGATCTTGACTCCTCGCGTACTGCACCCGATGATCCGCCGCACTAAGGGCGCGGATCTTGAGCGCGTAAGCTGGGACGAGGCACTGGATTTCACCGCATCTAAGATGCAGGCCATAATTGACGAATATGGTCCTAACGCTGTCATGACCACCGGCTCTTCGCGAGGCGGCGGCAATGAGGCGAACTACGTCATGCAGAAGTTTACGCGTGCGTGCATCGGCACCCACAGCGTGGACAACTGCGCCCGTACTTGACACGGCCCTACTGTCCTCGGTCTGATGGACACGGTTGGTTCAGGTTGCATGTCATGCTCCATCCCCGGTATGGAGGATGCGGGCTGCATTTTCCTCTTCGGCTATAACCCTGCCGATTCGCACCCCATCGTCGCAAGGCGTATCGTGCGAGCCAAAGAAAAGGGTTGCAAGATCATCGTCGCCGACCCGCGCCATATCGAAACCGCGCGTATCGCCGATCTCTACCTTCCGATCAAGAACGGTTGCAACGTCGCGTTCCTCAACGCCTTTGCCAACTGCTTGGTCAACGATGGCCTCTACGACAAGGAATTCGTCGCCGAGCACACGAACGGCTTTGACGAGTGGTGGGAGACCATCAAGAATTACACTCCCGAATCCGTACAGGACATCACGGGTGTCGAGCCCGCGTTGATCCACCAAGCTGCCGAGATGTACGCCACGGCGAAGCCTTCTGCCATCATTGGTTGGGGCATGGGCGTATGCCAGCAGAAGCAGAACCTGAAGACGGTGCACACCATCGCCTCCATCGCCTGCGTTGCCGGCCAGATCGGCAAACCCAATTCCGGCCTCGCGCCCGTGCGTGGCCAGAATAACGTCCAGGGCTCCTGCGATATGGGCATGCTGCCCAACCTGTACCCTGGCTACCAAAAGGTCACTGACCCGGCAGTGCGTGCCAAGTTTGCCAAGGCTTGGGGCGTGCCCGAGGAAAAGCTCCCGCTCGAGGAGGGTTACAAGCTCACCGACCTGGGCCACCTGGTCGACGAGGGCAAGGTGCACTGCTTCTACAACTACGGCGAGGACCCGGTGCAGACCGAGCCCGATTCGGCCGGTATGCGCAAGACGCTCTCCGAGCTGGATCTGTTCATTTGCCAGGACATCTTTATGACGCAGACGACCATGCTCGCCGACGTCATCCTGCCTGCCACCTCTTGGGGCGAGCACGAGGGTGTCTTTACTGCATCCGACCGTAGCTTCCAGCACTTTGACGCGGCCGTTCCGCCCAAGGGCGAGTGCCGTCACGACTGGGAGATCTTCGCGGACCTGTCCACGCGTATGGGCTATCCCATGCACTACGACAACACCGAGCAGATCTGGAACGAGTGCATTAGCCTGTGCCCCAACTTTGTGGGCGCGACCTACGAGAAGATGGCTCCCGAGGGCGGCTACGCCCAGTGGCCCGTCAAGAGCACCGATGTCAACGACCACGGTACGCCCGACATGTTCGCTGGTGGCAAGTTCACCACCAAGGACGGCCGCGCCAACCTGATGGCGCACGACTGGGAGGCGCCCTCCGAGCTTCCCGACGATGAGTACCCGCTCATCCTGTGCACCGTCCGCGAGGTCGGCCACTACAGCTGCCGCTCGATGACCGGCAACTGCAAGACGCTGGCGCTGCTTGCCGACGAGCCCGGCTTTGTCCGCATGAATCCCGCGGACGCCCAGGCGCGCGGCATCAAGAACGGCGACATCGTCTCGATTCACAGCCGCCGCGGCCAGGTATACAGCCGCGCCGACGTGAGCGACCGTATCAACAAGGGCACGGTCTATATGACCTACCAGTGGTGGATCGGCAAGTGCAACGAGCTGACCATGCACAAGGTCGACCCGGTCTCGCACACGCCCGAGGACAAGTTCTCCGCCTGCCAGGTCGACGCCATTGCCGACCAGGTTTGGGCCGAGGGCGAAGTCGAGCGCCAGTACACCGAGCTCAAGCAGGCTCTGGTCGACGCCGCCGCTCCCCAGGACGTTGAGCCTGGCGCCGCCAAGTTCGACGACGAGACGCACGTGAACCAAATCGTGTAGTCCCGTTCTCGTTGGCTTTTTGGGCCGGGCGTCCCGTACGTTCGGGAGCCCGGCCCGTTATTTTGAAAGGAAGTGGGGATGAACCGCTTCATCGACATCAACCCGGAGAGGTGCATCGGCTGCGGAACATGCCAGTCCGCCTGTGCCGACGCCCACCGGATGCAGGGTCTTCAGGATACGCCGCGCCTGGCGCTCGTGAAGACCGGCGGTATTTCGGCCGCCCTTGCCTGCCACCATTGCGAGGGTGCCCCCTGCGCCGAGGTTTGCCCGGTGAATGCCATCGAGCACGATGGCGACCGCATCCACGTCAAGGAGCAGGAGTGCATCGGGTGCAGGCTGTGCGCCATCGCGTGCCCCTTCGGAGCCATCCATCCCGATGGCACGTCTATCGCCGGTGTCGCAGGCATGTGCGACCCAACGCCTTCGTATCCTAAGTCCCTGAGCAGCCTGCTTACGTGGGCTCCCGGCCAGTACACCTGCGCTGTCAAGTGCGACCTGTGCGCCTTCGATCCGGACGGCCCGCATTGTGTGGCGGCGTGCCCCACCAAGGCGCTGACCGTTATGGGCGGCGCGGCCGATCGAGAGCTCGACGAGGCCAAGCGCCTGCGCTCGATCGAAAACGGCCCGGCCGTCAACGTCACTGCTGTGGCCCAGGGCCTGTCCGAGAAAGCAGAAGGGAGCGTAAACAATGGATAGCATGACGCTGTTTGTCGCATCGCTTGCCGTCTCGTGCATCGGTGCGCTCGCCTCGGTTCTGCTGATCAAGGCCGATAACGCCGCCAAGTCCGCCGGCTGCCTTATCGGCGCCGTCGCCGCGGTGCTTTCGTTTGTGGCCGGTATCCAGGCCGTGCTGGGAGATGTCACGTCGGTCGACACCATCGTGTTCTTCCCGTTTGCCCATTTCCAGCTGCTGCTCAATCAGCTGTCCGGCCTGTTCGTGGCGCTCATCTCGGTGCTCGCGTTTGCCGGTTCGATCTACGGTCTCAACTACTTTGATGAGTACCCGGGCAAAAAGGGCCGCGCCGGCTTCTTCTTTAACACCTTCGTGGCGTCTATGATGCTCGTCATCACCGCCGACAACGTGTTTTGGTTCCTGGTCGCCTTTGAGCTCATGTCGCTGACCTCGTACTTCCTGGTCGTGATCGAGGAGAACGAGAACTCCATCCATGGCGGTTGGCTCTACTTTGTGATCGCGCACGTGGGCTTTGTGCTCATCATGGCGAGCTTCCTCACCATGACCAACTTCGCCGGCGGCTCGTTTGCCTTTGCGGATTTCCGCACCACGCAGTTTAGCCCCGCGGTCGCATCCGTGTGCTTCGTGCTTGCTTTCTTTGGCTTTGGCGCCAAGGCCGGTATCATCCCGCTTCACGGCTGGCTGCCCAAGGCACATCCCGAGGCGCCGTCCAACGTGTCGGCCCTCATGTCCGGCGGCATGATCAAGATCGGTATCTTCGGTATCCTCAAGGTTGGTCTCGACCTGCTCTCCGCCTCGGGCGTTCAGGTCTGGTGGGGCCTTATGGTCATGGTCTTCGGTGCGATCTCGTCGGTCCTCGGCGTGGCCTTCGCCCTGCAGGAGCATGACATCAAGCGCCTGCTGGCCTATCACTCCGTCGAGAACATCGGCATCATTCTGCTCGGCGTCGGCGCCTCCATGGCCGCCATGGCGCTCAACTCGGTCGGTATCGCCGTCCTGGCTCTGATGGCCGCCCTCTACCACACGTTTAACCACGCGATGTTTAAGGGCGAGCTGTTCTTGGGCGCCGGTGCGCTGCTGTACTCTACGGGAACGCGCAATATGGAGAAGATGGGCGGTCTGTTCCGTCGTATGCCGGCAACGGCCATCTGCTTCCTCGTTGGCGCGCTTGCCATCTCGGCCATCCCGCCCTTCAACGGCTTTGTGTCCGAGTGGTTTACCTATCAGTCGCTGTTTAATGCCGCCATGCAGGGCGACAAGGCCGTCATGATCGTGGCCGTGTTCGCTGCCGTCGCGCTCGCCATTACCGGCGCGCTGGCTGTCACGTGCTTCGTCAAGGCCTATGGCGTCTCCTTTGCCTCCGCGGCCGCGGCCAATGCCAAGGAGGTTCCCGCCCCCATGGTGTTTGCGCAGGGCCTGCTCGCGGCCATCTGCGTCGTGCTGGGCATTGGTGCTCCCGTGATCGCGCCCGTGCTGGTCGATGTCGCCGCGTCCGTGCTGCATCCGTACGGTGGCGTGTTTGCCGCCGAGGGTATGGAGCTCATGAACCAGTACTCCGGCGCCGCCACCTCCACGCCCGCGATCGCCATTGCGCTCGTGGTACTTGTCGGCCTTGCCTGCGGCTACCGCAAGCTCAAGACCGTCGGCAAGGTGCAGAAGTCCCAGCCGTGGGCATGCGGTTATGCTCCCAACGAGCATATGCCCGTCGTGGCCACGACCTTTGCCTCCGAGGTGTCCTGGTTTATGCAGCCGCTCTACACGCTGCGCGACCGCTGCACGGCCGTCTGCTGGTCCATCGCACACTTCTTCCAGAAGCTCACCGGTGTGGCCGAGGCTGTGGAGCCCGTACCCGACAAGGTTCTCGTCGATGCCCCGCATAAGGGTGTCGAGAAACTCGCCGACCTCGCGACTAAGCTCGAGGGCGGCAACTACAGCATCTATATCTGCTACATCGTCGCGGCACTCGTGGTGTTCCTCGTGCTCGCCGTGAAAATGGGTTAAGGAGGGGAGAGCATGAACAACATCGTACTTGCCGTTCTGCAGGGTGTGGTCGTCATGGCCGTCGCACCGTTCTTCTCCGGTCTCGGCCGCGTGATCCGCGCCAAGATGCACAACCGTCGCGGCCCCAGCATCATGCAGGACTATCGCGACCTGGCCAAGCTCTTTGCGCGCCCCGAGTCCCAGAGCGAGGATGCGAGCTTTGCGCTGCGCATCATGCCGCCGCTGTTCTTCGCCGTCGCCTTTATGCTCGCGATGGGCCTGCCGCTCTTTACGGCACAGAGCCCCATCCCGGTCTTTGGTGACGCCATCACCATCATGTACAGCCTGGCGCTCGCCCGCTTCTTCTTCGCCCTCTGCGGTGTGGATTCGTCCAACGCCTACGCCGGTATCGGCGTTCGCGAGCTGCTTATGAGCGTGCTCATCGAGCCGTCCATGCTGCTGGCGCTGTTTGCCGCCGCCCTGGTGTGCGGCTCCACCGACATCGCCACCATGGGTCAGCACATCATGACGGGCGTCATCGACGCGCCGGTCGCTGTGATCCTCGCCGGCATCGCCTTTGCGATTGCCTGCTACATGGAACTCGGCAAGCTGCCGTTTGATCAGGCCGAGGCCGAGCAGGAGCTTCAGGAAGGTCCGCTCGCCGAGCTTTCCGGCCCGTCGCTCGCCATGGCCAAGCTTGCCATGTCCATGAAACAGGTCCTGGTCGTCGCTTGGTTCTGCGCGATCTTCATCCCCTGGGGCGAGCCCACGACCGTGGGCGCCGCCGTTCTGGGTGCAGTCATCTTCCTGGTGAAGTGCCTGATCGACTTTGTCGTATGTGGCGTGATCGAGAACTCCTGCTCGCGCTCGCGCTTTAAGGTGCTCGGCAATCAGACCTGGGCCGTCGTGGGCATCGCCGTTCTGGCGTTTGTCTTCGTGGTCGTCGGCGTGTAGGAGAAGGGAGAAACAATGTCATTTGCAGTCAGTCTGTCCCTTCTCGGCTTGGTCGCTATCGCGGCCCCGATGGTGGCCTCGGTGCTCGTCGCCCTGTTCCCCCGTCCGTACGCCAAGTGGTTCAGCGTTTTGGGTGCCGCCGTCTCGACGGTCTGCACCATCGCCCTCGCCGCAAATTTCGCCGGCGCCGGCATGCCCGACACGCAGGTCCCCCTGATCTCGTTTGGGCAGACCCTCGTCATGGGATTCACCTTCGATCGCATGAGCACGCTGCTCGCGCCCGCCTTTGTGGGTATCGGCCTGCTTGTCGTGATCTATTCGATCCCCTATATGAGCGAGAATAACCGTGAGCATCCCGACGCGCCGCGTCGTCGCTTCTACGCGTATCTCGCGACCTTCATCGGCGCCATGGCCGGCCTCGTGTACAGCTCGACCCTTTTGGGCCAGCTCGTGTTCTTTGAGATCACGGGTGCGTGCTCTTGGGGCCTCATTAGCTACTACATGACGCCTACGGCCAAGAAGGCCGGCATGAAGGCCCTGATCATTACGCATATCGGTGCGCTCGGCCTGTATCTGGGCGCCGCCATCGTGTTTGCCCACACCGGCACCTTCGCCATTACCGCGATTGCCGGCCTCGACGCCAAGCTCAAGGCTATCGTCCTTTTGCTCGTGCTGTTTGCGGCCTGGGCCAAGTCCGCACAGGTTCCTATGTACATGTGGCTGCCTTCGGCCATGGAGGCGCCGACGCCTGTTTCGGCCTACCTGCATGGTGCCTCGATGGTCAAGGTCGGCGTGTGCGTGTTCGCGCGCGCACTCGTCTCTGCCGGCGAGATTCCCGAGATCGTGGGCTGGGTCGCCATTATCGACGCCATGGTCACCATGCTCTTTGGTTTCCTTATGTACCTGCCGCAAAAGGACATGAAGCGTCTGCTGGCCTTCTCCACGATTGCCCAGCTCTCCTATGTGTTCTTTGGTCTGGGCCTTTCGGTCTTTGGCAGCCAGCTCGCCTTCGATGGCGCCGTCTGCCACATCTTTAACCACGCTTTCGCCAAGACGCTGTTCTTCCTGATCGCCGGTTCGTTCTCCTTTACGCTCGGCACGCGTATGCTGCCCAAGCTTCGCGGCATCGTAAAGAAGTACCCGATCTCGGGCGTGGGCTTCGGTGTCGCCGCGCTCGCTATTGCCGGCGTGCCGCCCATGAACACGTTCTTCTCGAAGTTCCAGATTATCGCCGGCGGCTTCTCTGTGGGTGCCGGCAACGTCGCGATCCTGGTGCTCGTGTGCATCATGGTCGCCGAGACCGTCGCCACCTTCGCCTGGTTCCTCAAGTGGATGGGCTATTGCCTGCCCGGCGAGCCGAGCGACGAGGTCGCTGCGGGAGCCCCGCTTCCCCGCGCGATGGCGTTCGTGTTCATCGTGCTCATCATCATGGTCATCGTCAGCGGCCCGCTTTCGGCCAGCTGGATCGGTTAGGAGGTAGAACGACATGGGTTATTCGATCGTCAACATCCTTGGCGGCCTTCTGATCGTCACGTCCACCATGGTGGTCGTCTCCAAGAACATCAAGCACGCCATTCGCTGGTATGCGGTGCAGTCGCTGGTGCTCGTGGGACTGCTCGCTACGCTCGGTGCTACTACCGGTGCGCAGGAGCTGCTTATGTGGGCCGGATCTGCCTTTATCACTAAGGTCGTCCTGGTCCCTTACATCCTCAACCGCGCATACAAGAAGATGGGCGAGCCGAGCGACGCATCGCTCAAGGCCGGCCTTAAGCCCGCGTGGGCCATCTGCATCATCGCCGTCGAGGTCGCGATCTGCTTTGCCGTTGTGACGCAGATCAGCCTGCCCACGGCCGAGGTCGCAACGCCTGCGCTCGCTATTAGCTTCGCTCACTTCTTCGTGGGCCTCACCTGCATCATCTCGCAGCGCAACATCATGAAGCAGATCTTTGGATACTGCCTTATGGAAAACGGCAGCCACGTGACGCTCGCGCTTTTGGCCCCCACCGCTCCCGAGATCATCGAGATCGGTATCGCCACCGACGCCATCTTTGCCGTCATCATCATGTCCATCGTCGTGCGTCGCATTTGGGACGACTCCCACTCGCTCGATGCGCGCGACCTGTCCGAGCTGAGGGGGTAGTCCATGGAAACGTTGATTCTCGCCCTGCTCGCGACTCCTTTGGTGTTCTCGCTGGTCATGGCGTTTTTGCCCAAGAACACGTCCTATAACGTGTTTGCCGGTCTCAACCTGGTCTCCGTCGCAGCCGTCCTGGTGCTGTCGATTATGACGGCCGGCGACGTCCTTATGAGCGGCGAAACCGCGAGCGCTCTTGGCCTGTGGTTCCACCTCGATTCGCTGGGCGCCATCTTTGTGCTGCTCATCGGCTTTATCGGTTTTCTTACGGGGCTGTTCTCGCTGCCCTATGTAAAGGCCGATATCGAGGAGGGCTCCATGCCCGCCGAGCGCGCCAAGCAGTATTTTGCGCTGTTTAGCCTGTTTGTGTTCACCATGCTGCTCGCGTGCCTGTCCAACAACATGATCCTCACGTGGGCCGCCGTGGAGGCAACCACGCTTTCCACTGTGTTCCTGGTGGGTATCTACAAGAACAAGACGGCCCTCGAGGCTTCTTGGAAGTATGCGATGGTCTGTACCGCCGGCGTGGCATTTGGCCTGTTCGGTACGCTGCTGATCTACGCCAACGCCGCCGACGTGATTCCCAACGCCCACGAGGCCGCATTCCTGTCGTGCGTGCTGCCGTATGCCGACCAGTTCGACCCGACGCTCATGCGCCTCGCCTTTGCGTTTATCGTGATCGGCTTTGGCACCAAGGCTGGCCTGTTCCCCATGCACACTTGGCTGCCCGATGCCCACTCTCAGGCTCCGAGTCCTGTCTCGGCCCTGCTCTCGGGTGTTCTGCTTAAGTGTGCCATGCTTGTGATCATGCGCTTCTACGGCTTTACCATCCAGGCCGTGGGTGCCGAGTATCCGCAACTTCTGCTGTTGATCGTCGGCACGCTGTCCATTTTGGTGGCGGCACTCTCGATGTTTCGCCAGGACGACCTCAAGCGCCGCTTTGCGTACTCGTCTGTGGAGAACGTGGGCGTTATCGCCCTGTGCCTGGGTATCGGTGGCCCGCTGGGTATCGCCGCGGCCCTGCTGCACTGCGTGTTCCACGGCTTTACCAAGACGCTTGCCTTCTGCGTGTCCGGCAACATCCAGCACGCCTTTGGCACGCGTAGCCTGGCCAAGATCCAGGGCGTCGTCGAGGTTGCGCCCGCAACCGCCGCGCTCGCCATCCTGGCGCTGCTCGGCCTTGCCGCCTTCCCGCCCTTTGGCATGTTCATCTCTGAGTTCCTGACTTTTGTCGCCGGTGTTACCGCCGGTCCCATGTGGCTGGTCGTCGTGGTCGCCCTCGGTCTTACCGTGGCCATCTCCGCGCTCACCCGTATCGCACTCAAGTCGGTATTCGGCCATGCGCCCCAGGGCATGGGCAAGCATGAGGCCCCGGCGCTCATGCTTATCCCCGAAATCATCCTGGCTGTCATGATCTTGTGGTTTGGCATTGCCACCCCGCTGCCCCTCGTGCACGGTGTGGAGACCGCTACCGGCATCGTGCTCGAGCAGAGCACCGAGGAACTTCACGCGACGCCGATGTACCGCGCTGTGTTCGGTACCGAGACCGCTCAGAGCGAGGTGGAGTAACGAATGATTGAAACTGAGAACAAGGTGTATGCCCGTCGCTGCGAGAGCCATGTCGAGGCCCTGCGCCGCGCCGTTCCGGGCTGCATCGAGAAGGTCGAGTGGCAGTGCGAGGACCAGCTGACGATCACCGTCAAGCAGGACAAGCTGCCCGAGGCCGTCCACTACCTGTACTACGAACGCTACGGCTGGATCCCCGTGATCATCGGCAACGACGAGCGCAGCCTGTGCGGCCGTTATGCCGTGTACTACGTCATCTCCATGGAGGGGGAGGACCCCGGCTGGGTGACCGTGCGTGCCGAGGTCGATCCCGCCAAGATGACGTTCCCGTCCGTGACGCCGTTCGTTCCCGCCTGCGTGTGGGGCGAGCGCGAGCTGCGCGATATGTTCGGCCTGATCCCCGAGGGTCTGCCCGATCGTCGTCGCCTGGTGCTGCCCGACGATTGGCCCAGCGGCCTGTACCCGCTGCGCAAGGACTCCATGGACTACCGCTTCCGTCCCGCTCCAGCGAGTGACATGGAAAACTACGAGTTCTTGGCCGATACCAAGGGCAAGGAGACGACGCTCGTTCCCATGGGCCCGTTGCACATTACCTCCGACGAGCCTGGCCACTTCCGCCTGTTCGTTGAGGGCGAGACGATCGTCGACGCCGACTACCGTCTGTTCTACGTGCACCGCGGCATGGAGAAGGTTGCCGAGACGCGCCTGAACTATGACGCCGTGACGTTCCTCGCCGACCGCATCTGCGGCATCTGCGGCTGCGCCCACTCGGTGGCCTACGCCGAGGCCGTCGAGCGCGCTCAGGGCATCCATGTCCCGCCGCGCGCCCAGTACATCCGTGCCATCATGCTCGAGGTTGAGCGCCTGCACTCGCATCTGCTCAACATTGGCCTGGCGTCGCACTACACGGGCTTCGACTCCGGCTTCCAGCAGTTCTTCCGCGTCCGCGAGAAGTCCATGGACCTGGCCGAGAAGCTCTCCGGTCACCGCAAGACCTACGGCCTCAACGTGATTGGCGGCGTGCGTCGCGACATTTTGGCTGAGCAGAAGCTCTCCACGCTCACGACCATCCACCAGCTGCGCTCCGAGGTTCAGGAGCTCGTCGACGTGCTGCTCTCCACGCCCAACTTTATTGAGCGTACGAGCGGTATCGGCATCTTGGACCGCAAGATTGCACGCGACTTCTCGCCGGTCGGCCCGCTCATGCGTGGCTCGGGCTATGCCCGCGACGTGCGCTTTGACCATCCCTTCGACGGCTACGCCGATCCGGACGTCCAAA
>ENA-OPAL01001416-OPAL01001416.1-human-gut-metagenome-genome-assembly--contig:-NODE-1416-length-14146-cov-11.626073_pt1 | contig 14146 bp, 14 predicted proteins | sample MGYA00241057_ERZ501430 | MGnify/ENA primary metagenome ERZ501430 (study PRJEB25962, sample SAMEA2042506) | human gut metagenome | biome: human gut; feature: human-associated habitat; material: faeces...
GCCCTCAACAAGCAAGCGGAGAGGAAAATCACGGAGGGATTTTCTTCTCTGCGGGTCGGTGTGTATTAACACCGGCATTGCTTGCCTCTTTTTACCCGGAAATGAAAGGAGCCAGTGAGGAAACAGTCAAATTTCACTCACCGGCTCAATTCGTTTCAAATTTCTCGGATAGTTCTGTTAGTTCTTTCGCGGTCTCCTGCGTATGGTGCAAGAGGGTTTCACGCATTTCTGACGGACAGCTGCAATAAAGTATCTTCATCTGAGTGGCTCCCTCATCTTCTGGAGAAACATCTGGATTGATCAGAGTGTCCAGAGAGATCGGCAGAACCTTTGCCAACGCCTTCAAAATCAAATAAGATGGATTTATTTTTCCTTTTTCTATTTTTGCAATTTGCTTGATAGATACATGGCTCAGATCCGCAAGTTCTTGTTGTGTCAGGTCTTTTTTCTTTCGGGCTTCCCGCATTTTTTGCCCCAAAGCGGTCAAATCATCAATCGGCATAATCATTCACCTCAAATATATTGTATCGTGCCGATTTACGCAAAGGAATAACCTTATTATGCCGGTTGATAGGAATGATTATACTGATTTTTGGTAGAACGAGAACCAAAGATTATTTTTAATATTTGTTTTTCAAGTATAATTACAGTATAATAAATGACCCATCTGAATTTAGAGAGGATTTTCAAAATTCGCAATAATTATTAAAACAATCTTCTTTGATTTTGTTATCATACTTAATGGAAAGGAGGGGATACACATGGGCAATCAATCAGTCATCAGCATAGAGGCAGTCATTGACTATATCGAAAGTCATCTTGACGGAAAGCTGGAATTAGAAACGGTTGCGGAGGCTGTTCACTATTCAAAATATCACTTACACCGACTATTTACCGAAACCGTAGGAATGACAATTCATGATTATGTGCAACGCCGCCAGCTTACAGAGGCGGCAAAGCTTCTGGTCTTTTCGGATAAACCTATTATCGAAATTGCTTTTATCTGCGGATACGAGAGCCAGCAATCGTTTTCATTAGCTTTTAAGGCTATGTATAAATCGCCGCCTGCGGAGTATCGTGAAGAACGGAGCTTTTATCCTTTGCAGTTGCGGTTCATTTTACATCGAAGAACGACGGCTATGGAATTTACAATACAGGATATTCGGTTAGCAGAAAAGAAAGATATTGTCGATTGGATGAACTTAATGCGGCTTGTTATTGATGGGTATCCTGTAATGGATGAAGATGACTACTTAGCTAAGCTGGAAGAAAGTATTGACGAAAAGCGTGCGCTTGTGCTAAGGGAGGGAGATATTCTCATTGGAGCGATGGCATTTACCTATTCTCCAGGCAGTATAGAATTTCTTGGCGTACATCCGCAATATCGAAATCGCGGACTTCAAAAGTTATTCTTGGATGCCTTATTGGAAACATATCTTCCAGGGCAGGAAATCAGCACAACAACCTTTCGAGAACAGGACAAGGCCGATACAGGGCATCGAGATATGCTATTGCAACTTGGTTTTGCCGAAAAAGAATTGCTGACAGAGTTTGGCTATCCCACGCAGCGCTTTGTGCTCCCTCCTAAAAAACAGGAGGATATACAACATGGATGACACGCAACGCACCGGCTGGCAGAAAAGAATACTCCTTTTCTTAACCAGTCAATGTATCACACTCTTTGGCTCTACGCTTGTTCAAATGGCGCTCGTTTGGTATGCAACCATGCAAACATCCAGCGGCGTGTGGGTGGCTGCATTTACAGTCTGTTCCTATCTGCCGCAATTTCTCATTTCATTTATAGGCGGCGTATGGGCAGACCGATACCACAGGAAAAAATTGATTATAGGCGCAGATCTGCTGATTGCATTTGTCACTTTCGTAATGGTATTGACAATTCCGCATATTTCATCGGAGCCTGCTTTGCTCGGCGGTTTGCTTGTTATGTCGGTCATACGATCCTTGGGGGCAGGAATACAAACTCCAGCAGTCAATGCCGTTATCCCACAGCTTGTCCCGGAAGATCAGCTTATGCGGTACAACGGCATTAATGCAACAATGCAGTCTATTGTTAATTTTGCGGCTCCAGCAGCGGCAGGTGCAGTTTTTGCAATCAGCACATTGAGAATGACGCTTATGATAGACATTGTAACGGCGATCTTGGGAACGGGCCTATTGTCCTGCTTGGCACTTCCGAAACAAAATACTTCCATTGAGAAGGCCAGCGTCTTTTCTGACATGAAAATTGGCGTCAAATACGCTTTTGCAGACAAACTAATTGGAAAGCTTTTAATCATCTACGGACTATTCACTTTCTTTTGTGTTCCAGCAGGCTATCTTGCAGGACTTCTTGTTCGGCGAGTATTCGGTGATACTTACTGGTATCTTACCGCAGTGGAAGTAGTAGGGTTCGCAGGTATGATGGCAGGCGGAGTTATTATGAGTACATGGGGAGGTTTTAAGCACCGAGGAAAAACTTTGGCAGTTGGACTTTTTGCGTTTGGCTCTTTTGCAATCGGAATGGGCTTTTCAAAGAATTTTATTTTTTACCTTGGCCTAATGGTATGTTATGGAGTCGCATTAACAATGGTGCAAACAGCAATTACCACTATGTTACAAGAAAAAACGGACACCTCTATGCAGGGGCGTGTATTTGGATTACTTGGAACGATGTATGCTGGCTTTTTACCGATTGGTATGGCTATGTTTGGCCCTTTGGCTGATATTCTTCCCTTGCAGTGGATTATGATTGGATCAGGTATAGCCCTTATTGTAATTGCAGGTATAGCTTATTATAGTCGGGAACTCAAAACAATCTAAAAGAAAAAAGTCGTCCAACGGGAATAAAAAAACCGTTGTTTCGGCGACTGGGTATTTATGCGCCAAAACAAAATACAGTGGCCTTACGGCGGTTTTGAAATAACATATTTCAGAGCCGCCGTTTCTTTTTCAACGATGCTCATGCGATCAGGAGGGCGGTATTTAGGAGGATACCGCCATGTCAATTTTCGTTATTCATAGCACCCATGAGCTGCACCAATTAAAAAAAGCCTTGCCCCTCCTCCGGGGAGATATGACTATCTATCGGCATTATCATTCTTACTAAAACAGAAGAATCATAGTTATTTTTGTTGCGCCAGTTTCCCATTGCGAGGAGCTGGCGCTTTTTATTGTCGATTTTTCAGGAAAGCTCCCGAAGTATGTCGCTGCCGATCCCCGCCTCCTTTCGATTCACTCGTCAATCGCCCGTGAATCGAAATGGAGGTACATAATGAAGAAAGTCAATCTTAGGGACTTATATCCCGATGTTTATAAAACCGATCACTTTGTAGAGGTAACAGAAGATGTGCTGGAGACAATCCGAGCCACTGAGCGTGCGGAAGCTGCTTATGACCGGAGGATGTATCGCTATAAGGCGTACTACTCCCTGGACTGTGATAACGGCATTGAAAATGCGATCCTGATGAAGCCTCAGACGCCGGAAATGTTCCTGGAAGAAAAGCAGCTGCGGGAGCAGCTCTATGCCGCTGTGATGGCTCTGCCAGAGAAGCAGGCCAAGCGGATCTATGCCCGGTATTACCTGGGGATGCGTGTGAGTGAGATCGCCGCAGCGGAGGGTGTAGACCCAAGCCGTGTCCGTGACAGCATCCGGCGCGGTCTGAAGCAGCTGGCAAAGTATTTTTGAAAAAGTTTCGTTTGGTGCGCTCGTTTTTTGCTCTTTTTGTCAGAGTTAATAGAAGGACAAGTTTTCCCCCTTCAACAGCACTTTGACAATTTCATAGACAGCATAACAGGTACATAACCCGTGTACGAGCGAGTGTGGAACGCCGCGAAGATAGAGCAGCCAGGGAGGTGATGAGCAAAGCTGCTTTGGAGCGATCTACGATTCCACAAAACGGATGGTGGCAGATCCGGCGCGAGGACTACACGGGGGCTTAAAGATACTTCCTCACGGCCTCCTAAAGACTTGGGGGGAACCCTGCGGCGCACGAGTGAAACGACGCTGCGGAGTTATGACAACCGCGCCAGCGGAGACCTGTTATGTTCCCATCGTCAGGGTTGCGTGGCAAATGTGACGAGAATAGAGTCACATTATAATAGGAAGCGATTACTTTCTTATGTAGTCGTTTTCTATTCAAAATCAGATACCATGCGCTGGCAGTTTCGGCTGCCAGCGTATTCATGTGATTTTGAAAGCACGATGATAACCTTGACAGATTGGAGGGAATATGGTCTATGGAAAAACTTATTACACGAAAAGAAGCTGCTGAAATCTTAGGAATCAGCATCGCAACGCTGGATGCCGCCCGTAACAACGGCTTGATCTCTTATGTGCAGTATGTTCAGAATGGCTGTGTGTATTTTACTGCGGCGGGTCTCCAGGAGTATATCGCAAAATGTACGCACAGGGCAAAGCCTGTTGAGAGAAGCACAACTTACCGTAAGCCTCGAAGCGGAAGAGCGTGAGCCGATCCGTATCCTTGATGGAATCAGGAGTGTCTGATAAAACAAAGGTACAGCGCTGGAGATTATTCTTAGGAGGTGGAGGAATTGGCAAATAGAAAAATAATGCTTCCTCAATATGGCACAGTCATGAAAAGAGGTGTCCTATATTATAGGACCAGAATCAAAGATGCAAATGGAAAGCTCGTAGCTCTCTACGCAAAAACACCTGAAGAACTATATAACAAAGAAACGCTTGCGTTGGAACAGATTGAGAATGCCACTTTTCATCGGAAAACGCCCACAGTTGCAGAGTATTGTGAAAAGTGGCTGCTGATGCAGTCGGTTCATGTACGAGCCACTACCTTGACGGATTACACCTCAAAGGTCAGGCGGCATATTATAGCGGAATTGGGAGATAAACGGATGGGAGAGGTTAGCCTGGATGATATTCAGCTTGCCCTTGTTCCAGTTTCCAAGAAATCTGCATCGGTTTATAAATCTGTGGTGATCCTTTATAAGTCTATTTTTCGCGCAGCGATGGAAAGCAGGATCATTGACCATAACCCGACGATTTATCTGACGACAAAAGGTGGCGGAGTTCCCCAAGAGGAGCGTCAGGCTTTGACAGATGAACAGGCAGAGCGCCTTTTGGATGCTATCCGAGATTTGCCGCCTTATGTCTTTGTCATGATCGGTTTGTATGCGGGTCTGCGCCGGGAAGAAATTCTTGCTCTGCAATGGGATTCAGTATATCTGGATACGGATACTCCATATCTGACGGTAAGACGGGCATGGCACACCGAACATAACAGACCGGTGATTTCGGATGAATTGAAAACCAAGGCTGCGGAGAGAAATATCCCCCTTCCTGTTTGCTTGGCTGAGTGTTTGAAAGCAGCAAAGGAAACTTCGACTTCGGAGTATGTGGTTTCAAACAGGGATGGCGAACCGCTGTCCTACACGCAGTTTAAGCGACTTTGGCAGTATATTGTTACGAGGACGGTCAAGGAGCGGAGCTATTATCGGTATGAAGATGGAAAAAGAGTAAAGCATACTGTCACACCTGTCTTGGGAGAAAAGGCTGCTCATAACGGAAAAGTGGTTTACAGTCTGGACTTTGATGTAACCCCGCATCAGCTGCGGCATACTTACATTACCAATCTCATTCATGCATCGGTAGATCCCAAAACGGTTCAATACCTGGCAGGCCATGAAAGCAGCAAGATTACCATGGACATTTATGCAAAGGTTAAGTACAACAGACCAGATGAGCTGGTCAGATCAATGAACTGTGCGTTTGCAAGCTGGGATGCAGCACAGTAATAACAAATAGGAAATGAAGCAGGAGCGAGGCAAGGATGTCTCGCTCTTTGTTTTACCTCAGCCGTATCTTTGATTAAGTCGAGGCTTTCTGATAAAAAGAGAGTGTAGATACGGAGACTACACATTATCAAGAAAGGACGATCAAAGATGGCAAAAAAGAAAACACAGATCCCGAAGTACGGGACCATTACATTGAAAGGAATCCAGTATTACAGAACCAGGATTACGGATGCAGATGGCAAAGAGTTGAGTTTGTATGCCGCAACTTGTGAAGAATTGTATGAGAAGCAGTTAGAGGCCCGGAAGCAGGTGGAAGAAATTATCTTTCACCGGCAGCACCCGACAGTAGCCGAGTATGGAGAGAAGTGGCTGCTGATGCAGTCGGCAAAGGTGTCTGCGTCTACACTCAGAGGTTATACGAGGGATATGACAAACTATATCATAAAACCTCTGGGAGAGATGTATATGGAAGAAGTGACCGCTGACGATATTCGGCTGGCGCTTGTTCCATTGTCAAAGAAATCGGAAGGCTTATACAATAAGGTCAATATGCTACTCAAGTGCATTTTTTATGCGGCAGAGAGAAACCAAATTCTTGAACACAATCCCTGTGCGGGAATATCGGGCAAGGGCGGAAAACCATCAAAAAAGAGAGAGGCATTGACAGATCAGCAGGTAGCCGTGCTTCTGGATACAGTCAAGGGGCTTCCTCCATATTTGTTTATTATGCTCGGTTTGTATTCCGGTCTGCGCCGGGAAGAAATTCTTGCTCTGAAATGGGATTGTGTATTTCTGGACGAGGATACACCTTATCTATCGGTGAGGCGGGCATGGCGTACAGAGCATAACAGACCCGTGGTTTCTACCGTGCTAAAGACTCCGGCGGCAAAAAGGGATATTCCGATACCGAAGTGTTTGGTGGATTGTCTGAGAGAAGCGAAAGAAAATTCCATATCAGATTATGTGATCGCTGACAGCAAAGGAGAGCCACTGGCTGCTTCGCAGTTTCAAAGAGTGTGGCAGTATGTCGTTGTCCGCTCCACTAAGCCCCGGAACTATTATAAGTATGTGAATGGGCAGAGCATCAAATACACGGTTACCCCAACGCTGGGCATGACCCAGAAAAATCAACCCAAAATCAGATATACGCTGGACTTTGATGTAACCCCGCATCAGCTGCGGCACACTTACATTACCAATCTTCTCTATGCTGGTGTTGATCCAAAGACCGTCCAATACCTTGCCGGACACGAAAACAGCAAAACAACTATGGACATCTATGCAAAAGTGAAGTACAATAAACCAGAGGAGCTGTTTGGGGTAGTAAATGGTGCGTTTCATCAGGCTATTGCTGAATGAAAAAAGGCCGTTTTTTATGGTCCGCACACCGGATAACTGAGAGGCAGAAAGCCGGAAAAGCCCGGAGTATCAAGGGAAAACAGCTCAAAAACTCGCGCAATACGGTCTCAAAGCAGCTCGTAGAGCACCACAGTTCTCAAAGAGATAATTTATACGAATCATTCGAGATATACAAAAAAGAAGTACACAGCAGCCCCGGAAATGCAATGTTTCCGGGGTTTTTCTTTGCATAGCAAAGCATACAGATAAAGCTGCCATCGGCAGCTTTATCTGTAGTTCAGTTGATCTTATTCCTGCAATAATTGCTTTTCAAAGGTGGATAATAATTTGTTGATCGTAAAGAAATAACTCTTGCATTCGCTGCATGTTTTTGCATCGACTTCGATATCACCAAGAATGATGAGTTTGGCAGCCTGGAGTGCTGCAATAATGGTACGAAATTCGTCGGGTGTAATATCTGTGGCGTGATTAATCAATTTTTTCGCCGCAGAACAACAGAGTTGATAATTAATTTCTGCCTGGGCTTCTGATTCTGCAAGTCCAAGACGAGGCAGAACGGTAAGAGCATAAGCGGTTGCTTCTATGTCAGAATGATTAAAGGCATAGGAAATATGGCTCATAGTAAAACCTCCTTAAGTTTTTAAGAAAATTATAACATAAAAAGAGAAAGAACGCGAGAATATGAGTAAAAATCAGAGGAAGACTTATTAAAGAAAAGGGTTTATATTATAGATAATAATGTATACAATATAAAATATAAGTACATGGAAAAACTTTGATAAGGAGAATAAAAATGCTTGGTTTAAAACCAATAAAAATGCTGCCAGCAAGGGAACGAGTAGCGGCAGCACTTAGAAAGGCGATTATTTCAAGACAGATCACAGAGGGAGAAGTCCTGACACTGGAGAATACGGCTCAGGAACTAGGCGTATCGATCACACCGGTCAGAGAAGCCTTTCAGATTCTGGAAAGAGACGGGCTGATCGATCTGAAGCAGAATAAAGGTGCAACGGTATTGGGAATCAATGAGACAACACTCAGAGAACATTTTCAGATCCGGGCAGCACTGGAAAGTGAAGCATGTGCGCTGTGTTGCAGGAATCACATCGATATGAGCCGGATTGAACAGGTTCTGACGGTCTCAAAAGAGATGATTAAAAAAGAAGATTATGAGAATTATTCGAAGCTCAATCAGTCTCTGCATATGGAGATTTGGACAGCAGCCGGTAATGAAAAATTGAAGAAAATGCTTTCTGAACTCTGGAGCGGATTATCTCTTGGAGTTAAGATGACAGAAGCAGAATATGCAAAAAAGTCAATAAAAGAACATGAAGATATCATTGAAAGTATGAAAAAATATGATACGATGGAGGCATGGAGAAGGATGCACCAGCATATAGAACGAAGCTTAGAAGATGTATTATCGGAGTTTTAGAAATAATAGTGCACAAAAAGAATAGGTAAAAATTATGTAAAACGTCGAACTTGTGATTAACAATTGACAAGTCCGGCGCTTTTGATTACAATTTGATTATGGATACATTATCATTTATAAATAATAAAAAATAAATGATAAGAGTAAAGGACAAAGGAGAAAGAAAAATGAGTAACAAGAACTTAATCGTGAACACTCCGGAACCAAAGCCTGGTATACTGGAGCGAGGAGATCTTTTTGCTATTGCGATAGGAATGGTAATCGGATCAGGAATGGTAACATTGATCGGACCGGCGATGGCAATGACAGGATATTCCGTATGGCTGGCATATCTGACAGCTATCGTTATGGGATTTTTTTATGGTATTTCCGTATATTATCCTGGGGGGAACTATGAGAGTGGCAGGAGGACCTTACTCGATTGTAACAAATTTATCCGGTGTAAGTGCAGGAGGACTGGTAGCGTATACGAAGCTTGTAACTCCAATTCTGAACAGCTCTTTTGCACTGGCATTAGGCTTGTATGTAAATAATCTTCTTCCGGGAATTACAGTAAAAGCAATTGCGGTTGTGGGAATCTGCATCTTATTTGTATTAAATCTTCTGGGAATGGATATTTTTGCAAAGGTTAGTAAGATCTTATCAACAATCCTGCTGATCACAATGGTACTTTATGTTGTCTTTGGACTGACACAGATCAAGCAGCCAATCTTCCAGTTTTCTGGGGATAAGATGTTTACCGGAGGCTTTAAAGGATTCATGCTTGCTGCATTACTTCTGATCAACTCAGCAAATGGATATTACAATATCCTCTGGTACGGAAAAGATGCAAAGAAAGCGACAAAGGATGTACCGTTTGCAAGTATGGCATGTGTGCCATGTCTTCTGTTCATCTATGTGGGGCTTGCCATGGTAACAGGCGGTGTGCTTCCGCATGATGAAGTTGCAGGAGCACCGACAATCTTACCGGCAGCGCAGGCAATCCTTCCTGGTGCAGTATATAAGATTTTCATGATCGGCGGACCAATCATGGCGATCATTACTACACTGAACAGTGTATTCAATGATGTCAGATATCCTCTTGCACAGGCTGCAAAAGACGGATGGCTTCCAAAGTTTATTTTAAAAGAGAATCGTTTTGGAGCACCGTATCTGATTTATACATACACACTGATCGTTGTTCTGATCCCAATCGTTTCGGATATGAGCATTGTAACAATCACAAACATTTTCCAGATAATTACATTCTTCATGAATGTGACTGTTGTATATGCAATTTCAAGACTTCCAAAAAGATATCCGGAAGCATGGGCAAAGAATAAATTCCATTTTTCAAATGGGGCATTATATACATTCTGTACTGTAAGTATCATCATTTATACAGTTATCTTTGTAAAGGGTATTTTCAGTATTAAAGTATCTTATGCAGTAGCAGCGGTTATTGTTATGCTTGCACTGATACTGATCGGAATCTATTTGACAAAGAAAGGTGGTATCCGTATCGAGACTTCACTCTGGGATCCATCTGTAAAAAAGGAGGAAAAGTAAGATGGCGGCAACTTATGTAAAAGCAGGTGAACTGGGACTGAATCCGGAGAAATTGACAGAGATGTTAACGGAACTGGAACAGACAGTGGAAATCCACAGTATCTCAGTACGGTTTGATGGAAAAGTTATCTTAGAGGGTGCATGGGAGCCGTTCTCACTGGAGAAGCCGCAGATGATGCATTCACTTTCAAAAATCGGAACAAGTATTTGTCTGGGATTTGCACTCGATGAGGGGAAGATTCATCTGGAAGATAAACTGCTTGATTATGTAAGAGATGAACTTCCGGAAGAATACGATCCGGCACTGGAAGATCTGACGATCTATCATCTGCTTACCATGCAGGCAGGTTCCAAAGAATGCTGCAATAATGTATGGTTTTCGAAGCTTACAAGAGACTGGGAGACAAACTGGTTAAAACAGCCGAAGATAAGAGAAGATATCGGAAAAGCATTCCATTATGATTCCGGATGTAGTTATACACTTTCAAGAATTGTCACAAAGGTTATGGGAAAAAACTGTCTGGCACTGATGCAGGAGCGTGTATTTGACAAGATGGGATTTGGTGAGATCAACTGGCTGACCAGTCCGGAAGGACACAACACCGGTGGATGGGGAATGTACCTGACTGCAGGAAAGATCTCTGCACTGGCACAGCTTCTGCTTCAAAAAGGTGAATGGAATGGAGAGCAGCTGATACCGGCATGGTGGACCGAAGAGATAGGAAAGATGCGCGTTGTGATTCCGGAAGATGAGAAGAAAGCACTGACGCATTATGCTTATCATATCAAGGCCGGAAAAGAGATTTTTGCGGCAGAAGGAGCATTTGGACAGTATCTGATCTGTTTTCGTGATTATCCGGTTGCAATCGGAATCACGGCAGGGGCATCGGAATATCTGGCAGCAGATATCTGTCTGAAATACATAAAAGAAGCAGTTCAGATCCCGTGTGAAAAAGAAAATCTGGAAGAGGCACAGGAAAAACTGGAAGAGAAACTGGTACATCTGACACTTCCGAAGCCGGAAGGTGACAAAAAAGACACAAATGAAGCAACAAAGAAACTATTAAATAAAAGAATTGTGTTTACAGAGAATCCAAGACAAATTGAGTCGGCAGTGATTTCAACGGTTGGAGAGGAATTAAAACTGGAACTTACTGTGGCAGGAGAAAAGAAGATTCTTTTTGCAGGATATAAGGACTGGAAATGTAATGATATGTATCCGAATGATTTTACGAAGAGATATCATGCGGTATCTTATGCGTTTGATGAAGATGCATTGTATCTCTCTGTGGGACTTCTGAATACATCATACAGAGAAGAATATTGTCTGTGGGTGAATTCGGAAAATGTAGTAGTTGGAACATGGAGACCGAATGTAACGTATCTTCCGGCAGAAGAAGATATGACATGGAAGTTTACCGGAACATTTGAACCGTCATGCATTCTGTAGATAGAATGAACGGTTAGTGGAAAAAGGAGAACCCCGTGAGGCAGAAGAAGCTGTCCCACGGGGTTTTTGGCATTGCATATTCGATAAAAGTTCATCTATTTACAGATGAACATATTTACAGTATGATACTGTAAACAGCAAAAATGAACGGAGAAGATATATGAATGAGATAGCAGTTGTAACAGAGCAGGATATACCGGATATTCTTCGAATGATCCATGAAATCTATAGTGAACTTCCGAATAAGGAATGGTTCAGTCTGGATAGCGATGAGGAAGTAACAAGCTATATGATGACCGGTGGCTTTGGATTAAAGGCAATGTGTGATGGCAGACTGGCAGGTGTCTTTATCGCACGGGCAAAGAATCTTGGGGATGAGAATCTCGGATACGATCTGAAATTTGATGAAGAACAGCGAAAGCAGTCGGCACATATGGAGATTGCCATGGTAAGAAAAGAATACCGCGGACAGGGGTTGCAGAGAAAGATGATGGAAGAGTCAGAACAGATTCTGAAAGAACAGGGATATCATTATCTGCTTGGAACGGCACATCCGGACAATGTGGCAAGTGTGAATACATTCCTGAAATTACAGTATGAACAGGTGATGACGAAGGAAAAGTATGGCGGGATGAAGAGGAGTATTTTCTGTAAAGCGATATAATGCAGATGTAATACAGAATGTACGAATCAAACCGGAATATATTATGATTGCAAGGTTCTGGTTGAAACGTTATAATGTAGATGTCAGCAGAGAGTTTGCTGGCATCTTTTCAAATTAAAAAAGTGAATAATCAGGGAGAAATTTATGAGTATATTAAATGTTGAACATCTGACACATGGTTTCGGGGACAGAGCCATATTCTCAGATGTTTCTTTTCGACTTTTAAAGGGAGAACACATCGGTCTTGTAGGAGCCAACGGAGAGGGAAAATCTACCTTTATGAATATTGTGACCGGAAAGCTTGTGCCGGATGAAGGAAAAGTAGAATGGTCTAAGAATGTACATGCAGGATATCTGGATCAGCATGCGGTCCTCGAAAAGGGAATGACCATCCGTGACGTGTTAAAATCTGCATTTGATCCGCTGCTTCAGAAAGAACAGCGTATGAATGAAATCTGTGATCTGCTTGGAACGGCAGATGAAGAAGAGATGAACCGTCTGATGGACGAACTCGGAACCATTCAGGATGAGCTTACCCTGCATGATTTCTATACGATCGATGCAAAGGTAGAGGAAGTGGCAAGAGCACTCGGACTTCTGGAGCTGGGTCTGGACCGTGATGTTACAGACTTAAGCGGAGGACAGAGAACGAAAGTCCTTCTTGCAAAACTGTTATTGGAAAAGCCGGATATCCTGCTTCTGGATGAGCCGACCAACTACCTGGATGAGGAACATATTGCATGGTTGAAGCGCTATCTTCTGGATTATGAGAATGCATTTATTCTGATCTCGCATGATATTCCATTCTTAAACGAAGTGGTCAATATCATTTATCATATGGAGAATCAGGAACTGAACCGTTATGTGGGAGATTATGATCACTTCCAGGAAGTCTATGTTGTGAAGAAAGCACAGCTTGAGGCGGCCTACAGAAGACAGCAGCAGGAGATCAGTGAGCTGAAAGATTTCGTGGCACGTAATAAGGCACGTGTATCTACCAGAAATATGGCGATGTCCAGACAGAAGAAACTGGATAAGATGGATGTGATCGAGCTGGCGGCAGAGAAACCAAAGCCGGAATTTCATTTCCGTTATGGACGGACACCCGGAAAGATGTTATTCGAGACACATGATCTGGTGACGGGATATGATGAACCGTTATCGAAACCATTGAACTTCAGTATGGAGCGTGGACAGAAGATTGCACTTGTCGGAACGAACGGAATAGGTAAGACTACATTATTGAAGAGTATTCTGGGATTGATCCCATCGTTATCCGGAAGTTGCGAACTGGGAGAGAATCTGGAGATTGGTTACTTTGAGCAGGAAGTAAAAGGAGAGAATAAGACAACCTGTATTGATGAGATCTGGCAGGAGTTTCCTTCATTTACACAATATGAAGTCCGTTCTGCGCTGGCAAAATGTGGACTGACAACGAAGCATATTGAAAGTCAGGTCAGAGTATTAAGCGGTGGAGAACAGGCGAAAGTCAGACTTTGTAAGCTGATCAACAGGGATACGAATATATTACTTCTGGACGAACCTACAAACCATCTGGATGTGGACGCAAAGGATTCGTTGAAAAAAGCTTTGCAGGAGTACAGAGGAAGTATTCTTTTAATCTGCCACGAACCTGAGTTTTATCAGGATGTAGTGAATGAAGTGTGGGACATGAGTAAGTGGACGACAAAAGTATTCTAACTGGGGATGATATAATTGGAAGAAACAAAACATGATAAAATGAAATACCGTCTGGCGGACGCTATGAAAAACTGTATGAAGAAGATGCCGGTAGAAAAGATTACGGTAAAAGAAATCGTAACAGAATGCGGAACGACAAGGCAGACATTTTACCGGAATTTTCAGGATAAATATGATCTGATCAACTGGTATTTTGACCGGATCCTGTTGGAATCGTTCC
>ENA-OPAL01001419-OPAL01001419.1-human-gut-metagenome-genome-assembly--contig:-NODE-1419-length-14118-cov-5.977387_pt1 | contig 14118 bp, 12 predicted proteins | sample MGYA00241057_ERZ501430 | MGnify/ENA primary metagenome ERZ501430 (study PRJEB25962, sample SAMEA2042506) | human gut metagenome | biome: human gut; feature: human-associated habitat; material: faeces...
GAAGCAGATGCATCGGGTCCTCTTTGTTGTATCAGAATAAAATTATACTGTGCGGTATTTGCGATCCAGCGCCCAGCCGAATGCAAACAGCACCACACCACTGACAGCCAGCACCGGCACGGGCCAGTTCAGCTGACCGGTCTGCGGCAGACCGCTCATTGCCGGGTTATCCGGGTGGCCCGGGGCCACGGGATTGTCCGGATGGCCCGGAGCCACGGGATTGTCCGGATTACCGGGAGAGACCGGGTTATCCGGGTTGTCCGGCGGGGTAGGCGTATCAGGATAATCGGGCGTAGGCGGGGTAGGGGGCGTAGGCGGCGTGTCCGGCTTGGTGGGGGTGTAAGCACCCACCTTGGGGCTGGCATCCACCGCATAATTCCACTTGCCATCCTCCGCCATGGGCAGAGAGACAAGGAACGGATTGATCGGCTCATAGCCCTTGGAAGCCTCGGTCTGCACGATCAGATACAGGCCCAGCTCCAGACCACGGAAGGCCACGTTGCCGTCCGCATCAATGGTCTTTGTGGTGCCCTCGGCGCTTTGGGGCAGATACTCCTGCAGCTGGGCCGCAAGGGTGCTGTCGGTCAAATCACCCAGCGCAATGCCGCAGCCGTAGAAATCGCCGCAGTATTCGTAGCTCAAGCTGCCGTTTTGGCGCTTTACCTCGGCCACACGGTACAAAGTGAGCTTGCCGCCGCTCAGCGCCTTATCGTTGGCGCTGTCGTACAGCGTAACGCGGATGGTGCCGGTAGTGGGATTGCCGCTGCTGTCCACCAGCTTGATGTTTGCGCTGGTGGCAAGGGCAGGCAGCGCACTTGTTACCAGAAGGCACAGCACCAAAAGCAGGGCCGCAGCGTGCTTTTTGAGATCAGTGCGTTTCATGTTTTTCACCTCTTGTAGATTTGCGTTTGCGGTTGGAGAACAGCAGCCAGAGCAGCAGCACCAGCAGCAGGGGCAGTGCCATGATGGGAGCTGTGATGATCGGTTCGATCTTGATGGCATCGGCTGTTACACGGATGTGCTTGAGCTTGTCCGGCGTTTCGATGCGCCGTCCCCGCACCAGAAGGCGGTGGGAGTTGATGCCGTAGGGGGTGCAGGTCATCAGGGTGACGTAGTCCTTGCCGTCCACCACCTTGAGGTTGTCCGTCTCGGTGGGCAGTACAATGGAGATCTGGTCCACCTCATAGGTCAGCACCCGGTCCAGCACCGTGATGGTGAAGGTGTCGCCCACTTCCAGCTGGTCCAGATTGGTGAACAGCTTGGCGCTGGGCAGGCCGCGGTGCGCCGAAATGACCGCGTGGGTGCTGCCGCCGCCCACCGGCAGGCTGGTGCCCTCCAAGTGGCCTGCGGCGATCTGCAGCACGCCATCGCTGGTGCCGTGGTAGATGGGCAGCTCCACACCGATCTTTTCAATGGTGATGTAGCCCATGATGCCGGTGCCGGTGACATCCAGCGTGGCGTTGTAGCTGGTGAACCGGTCGGCATGGAACAGCGCGTCCGGGTCGGCGGCGATCTGCGCATTGAACGCATCTGCCGCCTCGAAATAGGCGCTGTAGTCGGCATCGGTCAGCTTGTCCACATCCTCGGCATAGGTGGCCACAGCACGGGACTGATGCAGCTGGTTGACGTAATCGCTGAGGGTGGGGTATAACATCACGGATAGACCCACGAAAAAGACGAGGATCAGGATGATGGTGCTTTTGTTCTTTTTCATGGGCTACTCCCTAATGTTATAAGGATAGGAGCGGGGGCCTTGCGGCCCCTTTGCTCCGGGTTCTTGGGGGAAATGGAGCTTACTTGTTCTCCATGCGCTTCTTGGTGACCAGCAGAACAATGGCCGCAACCATCAGGCCGCCGCCGACCACATAGAAGATGGTAGTGCCGATGCCGCCGGTGGAGGGCAGGGTAATGCCGCCGGCTTTTTTGTTGACGATAGTCAGGTTGGAGCCTTCAAGATTAACATGATCATTTCCGGAGTGGTCTGCTTTGATGGTCACTGGGGTTACACCGCAGGTATCGTAACCGGCAGGAGTGATGGTCTCCTTCAGGTAGTAAGTACCAGCGTCCAGACCCTTAACGTTGAACTGACCATTCTCGCCAGAGATCATTTCAACAGCTTTTTTACCGGTTGCGTCCTTGATGGGGTAGTAGAACTCGCCTTCCTGGTAGAGTCCTACTTCATTATTGCACTCTGCATCGCTGTACAGCTTGAAGCCAGCACCCGCCAGTGCGGGACCATCCACAGTGTTCTGACGCTTGGTGTTGTTCAGCTGGTAGGTGTACACATAGACTTCGCTTTTGGGAGTGGTGCCCCAGTAATCGCCGGGTCTGGGGTTATTAGAGTACTGGAGCTGTACGCTGTTTTTGTTATCGGTAGGGCCACTTGTAGTATTGACAGTGGCTTTGTCGTTCAGGTGTGCAGTATAGGTGAACGTAATAGTAGCGCCGTCATTCAAATCAAACCCTGCGTCTTTGGCACAGGCCTTAACATCATGAATGTTTACCTCAAAATAGTTTTGAGTTTCAAGATTTTTAGTATCAATGGTATACTTCGAAGGATCGATGGTGGTATCATGGGTGTTGTTATTGGATTTAATGACTACACTATCGGGTCCGTCATAAGTAATGCCCTCGGACAGAGTATCTTTGAAGCAAACAGCGTACGTATCATAGTAATCGTAAGCATGGTCGGTGCTTGCGGGCAAGGTAGCGGTCAGCTTGAACTGGAACTTTTCATTGATCGCATGGTCAGCGCTGGAACCAAAATCTCCTGTGCTGGTGCCATCCTGATTGTCGAAATTGTCGAAAACCTCCTTCTTAACAGAGGGCTTTTCGGCCTTAGGCGTAATTGGAACGTTCCAGTTATCGTGGGTAACCATCAGCAGGAAGGAATTGTAGGCATGATCGAAATCGCCAGGATTAAATGGGGTGGTATCAACGACCAGATAATAACCTGCCTCGTCAAAATGGATGTGATCGCTACCACCTTCAACGGCGGGTTTCGGTTTTGCATTGGCATCCGGGTAGAGATAGTGGCATACAAAACGCGCGAAAGCGATGCTGTTAGCATCGGAATTATTCCATTGGCTGATAACCGCAAGAACATCCTGAGCAGAGTTGGCCTTGGTAAACAGAGGGCCGATGGTATCAGCTCCCTTCAATTGGGGCAGAAAATTATCAGGATCGATGTTGCTGCCCCACTCAACGTTGGAAATCTTAAAGTCTTTAATATCATTACCCTCAACTTTACCCTTGAAGATCTGGAAAGCGCTGAAAGAGTGCCATGTGGTGATGTCCCCCTCAGTGCCTGCAAACGCCGGGATCGCCATGGCGCACACCATGGCAACTGCCAGCAGTGCGGCCAGCAGCTTTTTGATTGTTTTCTTCATCATGATTTGCGAAAGTCTCCTTTCAAGTTTTTCTGATTCCTATTTTCAGGGTCTGCTTCCGGCGCAGAATCAATTTTGCCGCCGTGTCAGGAAGGATGCAGGCTTTTTAACGTGCCCTCCTTTCGCGTCTGTGCTTTCTGCAAACCCCGCACACCAGAGCGGCAAGCATCAGCGCGCCGCCGCCTGCTGTATACAGTTTGGTACCGGCCCCGCCGGTAGAGGGAAGTTCGTAGTCGGACGGATCGGCCTGACTGGTGATCACAAGGCTGTCGGTTTTTACCGACTTTTCGGCATCATCGCTGATGGGCGTATCCAGAATCCTGATGTTATTGATTACTTCACCGTCAACAGCCGTTTTGCCAACGTCCTTCAGCTTGACGGTGTAGCGGATAGAATAGGTGCCTGCGGCAATGGGGGAACCGGCAGAACCCAAGGTGATCTTGCGCTCATCATTAACATTTTCCCAAGTGATTCTGAGCGTTGTATTGCCGTTTTCCATGCTGAGCTGGAGCGAGTCTTCGACATATTCGGCGGTTACGCCGGTGGGCAGGGTCATGCTGTCCGCAAGCGTCAGCGGGCCGGCCTGTTCGTTCTGGACCACAAGCGTAACAGTGTAATCCAGGTAGGCATCGCTGCCATTGTAGCGCGGGTCCTTCACGCTCTGGTTAAGGTCATAGTTCGTATCGTCTTTTTGATCCTCATCGGGGGTTTCATCCGGGTTGATGGTGATATCAAGGGCGTAATCTTTGTTGACCTCGATCTGATTAAAGCCGCTGCTGGTGACCTCGCTCTGGTTCCACTGGAAATTGAAGGCAACGTTGCTGGTGACCTTGGCATCGGAAGTATCCGCGCCTGCGGCTGCCTCCTCTTTCTGCTTGATATAGTCTTGGTCGTACCGCAGCACGGCGTACCAGCAGCCGTCATTCCCCTTGAGCAGCCGGTAGCTGCCGCAGGTGTCATAATTGCCGGTATCTTCCAGTTTGCCGGAGATAAGCTCATCGTTCAGCACATCAAAGCTTTTGGGCAGCTTAACATGGACACAGTAGTCGTTGTCCTGGATCGCTTGGGCCGGGATATCTGTGACGGTCAGGCTGCTGTGCAGAGGCTCCGAAATGGTGGTGACATTGGTATCCTCGTATTCAGTGCCATTCTTGCGCTGCACCTCCAGAGCAGTGAGGTAATTCAGTGCATCCAGACCTTTGATGGTGGTAATGGCATCTGCGTCATCTTCAACTTTGTAATCCGGCGTAGCAACGTCATAATCAGCCTGCTGCGCATTTGCCACAGACACCAGCGTTGTCACCTGCGAAGCATTCAGCGTGACTTCAGCCACCTTGCCATCCACATCGCCGGAGATCACGGTCAGGGTGCCGAAATCTTTGTCCACATCGCTCACGATGCCAACGGTGCTGGCATCCACGGTATATTCCTCAATGTGGGGCGCGGTGTCGGTGGTGGCCGCAGCATCCATGGAGAGCAGGGCAATGTCGGCATCGGCGGAATCATCCTGCACCTGCAACGGCTGGCTTTCCGCGGCCACAGCCTTGGTCACGGTGCCATTGTAAATGACGATATCACCGGGCATTGCGGCATCAGACGGCAGATCACCGTCAAAATCCATGGCATAGCCGCTGCCGGTCTCTTCGTTGTACAGCGCGCTGCGCAGCTGGCTGTGCAAAGACAGCACGCTGGAAACCTGCGGGATCGCGCTCTGGGGAATATCGGCATATTTCAGGCAGTAGGAAAGGAACATCACGTCCCATGGGCCGTAGTCGTTGCCGTAGTCGTTGCCGTAGCGGGTGTAGTGGCGCACGGTCTCGCCGTCGGCATCGTCCAGCTGGAAGTTGCGCTCGCTCTGCTCATATCCCAGCTGGCTCTCGGCTACGGCCAGCAGGTCGTCGGCCCAGTTGCCGCTCAGCGTGGTGCCGGTCTGTGCCAGCCATTCGTCCTCGTCCTGCGTGCCGTCCAGCGGGTCGGACAGGCAGTTCACCGTGTGGTGATGCTCCGGCAGGTCGCAGACCAGCACTTCCTCGTAGCAGGCATCGGTGTGGTGGTGCACCGGGGTCTCGATCACAGGATCGACCACCACGGGCTTTGTGGCCACCGGCTCCTCAAACAGGGCCACCGGGTCATAATCGGGGTTCACTTCTTCTACAAGCTCGCCCTCTTCCAGACCGCACACCAGCTCATAGGTGGTGGTGTAGCAGCTGTCGTCGTGGGTGTGCTCGAATTTATCGCAGATGAAGGTGACACCATCCTCATCAAAACAGCTGTCGTCGTGGGTGTGCTCTTCTTCCAGGCAGGTCAGCTCCCGCACTTCCTGGTAGCAGTCGTCGGTGTGCTCATGGGGCACAAAGATGTACTCCGGCTCTGCGGAATGGGCTGCAATGCCGGGATCATCCGCATCCACGCCGAACGCATCATCATCCATGTCAAATGTATCATCAAAAGACATGTCGTCGTCCGTCATGGTGGCATTCCAGTCCTCCGGTTCGCCTTCCTCATAGCCGCACACCAGCTGCTTTTCATAGCAGGCAGCGGTGTGCTCGTGCTCCAACTCGCCGCACAGATATTCGGCCGTTTTGGCAATGCCCACGCCGTGCAGCTGCCAGTTCACGAACAGGCTGGTGGTAAGCGCCAGTGCCAGCAGCAGCGCAGTATAGCGTCTGGCGCGCTGGTGGTTCCGACGGAACTTTTTCTGATATTCTTTCACGATATCCCGCATGATTCCTAAACCTCCTTAGTGGATCAACGAGAAGTTGGACAAGGGCCATACCCGCAAAAAAACCTTGCCCACGATCTGACTTTTTTCCACACAGCCGATCACACTGCTGCGGCTGTCAATGGAGGTGGCCCGATGGTCACCCAGTACGAAATACCGGTTTTCCGGCACCTGATAGGGAAATTTGATGTCGCATTCGCCCAGAGCCAGTTCATCTACATATGGCTCATCCAGCGTCTGGCCGTTCACAGTGACCACACCGTCCTCGTCCAGTTCGATCACATCACCGGGCAGGCCGATGATGCGCTTGAGCAGAAGCTTGTTCTGCCAGTAAAATCCGCAAAGGTCGCCGGTCTTCATGTCGCTGCCCTTGACCAGCAGAATGATGTCCCGGTCCTGCAGAGTGGGGTTCATGCTGTCGCCGGAGACCTGCAGCACCGGCAGAAACAGGGTGGCCAGCAGCACGGCAACGGCCGCGACCACCAGCAGCGTGTAGACCGTGCTGCGCAGCACCCGCATATAACGGCTGCGGTAGGCCAGACGTTCGCGCTCTGCTTCCACCTCTGCTGTGGATGGAATGGGCGTGAACCTGATCTTTTGCTCTTTCATTTGGCACGCTCCTCCGGCAGGAATTCCGTGCTGTGATAGCCGTCCAGCAGTTCGCTGGCCCGGCGGTCAAAAGCGGCCCGGCGCTGCTGGATCTCCTGCTGCGTCCGGGCAAGCATTGCCTTGCAGTCCGCTTCGGTCTGGGCGCGCTTGCGTGCGGCGGCTTCCGTTTCCGCGTCGCACTGCTGCTGGGTACGGGCCTTCAGGTTCGCAGCCTCGGTCTGTGCCTGTGCAAGGATCTGCTGGGCTTCGGCTTCCGCCTGAGCGCGCAGAGCACTGGCAGCGGCATCGGTGTTTTTGTTTGCTGCGAGCACCGATGCAACGTATTCATCAGCCGCAGCCTGCGCCGCTTCAAACACCTTGTTCAGCTCCAGTGCAGCCTGCGCAATGGAACCTGCGTTTTCAATATGGATCTGCCGTTCCTGCAGCTGGGCAGACAGGGCAGCGTTTTCTGCCCGGAGCTGGTCCTCGCTCTGCTTGAGCGCCAGAATGATCTCGACTAATTCGGTGCGGCGCATGTGCCGCAGTTCACGGTCTGGCATAATGATCGATTTCTCCCGCAAAAAGTGGTTGGATTAGGCGAACGAAAACTTTCGACAAATACGAAAATTTTCGCACCACAAAACCACATTTGATATATCAGTTTTCGGCGTGAAAGCGCCAGTTTGATGAATGACCTTCCACCTTATATGTTAGCACAGTATACGTAACAAAAGCGTAACAAAAATGCCTTTTCCGTGCATTTTTTTGCCAAAGCCAAAGAAAAATTGTTTCTTTTGATGTAAACGATTAAAATGCGTTAAAAACAAAAAGAACTGTCCCCACAACGGAGACAGTTCTTGAAAAACAGATGAAAATAGAAGCCGGATCAGAAGCTCTTCAGCAGATCGCCCAGAGTCAGGAAGGACTGGTAGATCACGTTGACATTGTTGATGATGGAGCTTGCACCGGAGAAGATGCGGGCAATGGCGTTGAACACCTTACCGACATTCAGGAAGCTGTTGTAAGCGTCGCGGGCACCACCGTCCAGATAGACCATTTCCTCTTCGCTGATGGAGGCATAGTTTGCGGGCAGTTTCATAGTAGACATGGAGATTTTCCTTTCTATTGATAAAATTGATACAGTGTGTGAAAAGACTTAAATAAAGGCAGCCACGGCCAGCGTGGTGATCAGAGCACCGGCTACCGTCAGAACGCTCAGAATCGGGCCGTCATCGTATTCCTGCGCGGTCTGTTCCGGCTGAGCGGGCGTGGATGTGCTGGTGGAAGTGGTGGCATTTTTCACGGTCCAGTGTGCGTACACAGTGGTATCACCGGTAAACACCGTAGAGGTGCTGATTTTTGTGCCGCCCACCGGCTCGGTATACCAGCCGTCAAAGGTGTAGCCTTCCAGCGTAGGCTGCGCGGGCAGGGCACTGAGTTTGCCGCTCAGATTGGTGGTGACTGCCACAGCGGAGCTGCTGCCGCCCATGGCATCCAGACCAATGGTGTAGACCTGCGAATCCTTGTCTTCTGCGGCAAAGGCAGAGGGCAGTGCACAGCAGAGCAGTGCAGCGCTGAGCAGACCGAGGACCAGCATTTTCAAGATCTTTTTCATATGACTCCTCGCTTTCCTGACGAATTGGGATGTGGTGCCTGCCGGGAGCGGAAACACCAGAACAGACCTCGATGTCCCCGCCATGAGGCAGTAGACGAAAAAGCCGGGAAGAGGAGGTTTATTCAATCCTATATTTACCACATATAGCGTAACAAAAGCGCAACAAAATGGGCGCATTTTGTTGTTATGATGAAAAAAATTGGTTTTTCACAAATTGCAGGCTGCAAAAGGCGGCACAGAGCCGCCGCAAAAGCGGAAAAGTGGAACCTTCCCCTTGTGGAAAAACAAAGAATATGGTATAATATCTTGCACGATGCGCCATCGCCAAGCGGTAAGGCAGGGGACTTTGACTCCCCCATCGTAGGTTCGACTCCTGCTGGCGCAACCAAAAGCCCCGTCATCCTGAAAAGGCTGACGGGGCTTTTTGCATCACTTTTCCACAAAATGCAGCTGAACGGTGTAAAGCTCAGCGGCGGCGGATCTTTCTGGTGGGCTTGCGGCGGTTCCAGTTGTTCAAAAGGACCCACGCAAAGTAGATGATGATGGAAATAATACTCAGTGTTATTACAACTTTGAGATACAGACTGCCTAAGAATTCCTGAAAACGCGCCACAGTGAACAGCAGCGGGTTGCGGCTGACATCCTGCCCGGCGATCAGGTCCACCACGCCAATGGTCTCACCGGCAAGCTTTAGCTCCACGGTACCCACCACATCGCCCTGCTGGACAGGGGCACACACGGAATCCGGCAGGTGGAAATATTTCTGGGTCACGCTGCCGTCGCCGGTGGAAGGCAGCAGGGTCATCATGCTGTCGGCGGGATACAGCTGCAGGGAGCTGGTATCGGAGGAATACTTCACCGGGATCTCGGCCAGCGTAAGGTCGGTGTCCAGCGCGGCCTGAATGGAAAAGCTGTCGAACACCCAGTCCATCAGCTTCACGGTCTCGCACAGGGCCGGGCGACGGTTGGCGTAGCCGAAATCGTCGCAGGTGTCCGGGCTTTGCATCACGCAGAAAATATAGGTGGCACCATCCTTATTGGCCCATGAAACATAGCTCTGATTGCCACTGTCGCTTTTGAATGCGGTCACATCGCACATGCCGCCCTGCATGGCGCTGCGGTAGTATTTGCCGCCGCTGGATTTGCTCAGCGCGGCGTTCTGGCTGACCAGAACAGACGAAGAACGGTGTTTTTCTTTGGCGGGCATGGTAAAGCTGGGCGCACCGGAAACCTCCACAAAGGCATCAAAGCTCATCAGATAGCGCAGGATCAGGTACATATCCACGGCACAGGTCACGTTGCCGCTGCTGATGCCGCAGGCATCCGTCCAGGTGCTGCCGGTGGTGCCGATGCGCTGGGACAGGATGTTCATCTGGCTCACCCAGCTCGCGAGGTCGCCGCCAGAAAGGGCATAGGCAAGGCCCATGGCGGCTTCGTTGGCGTTGCGGGTCAGCATGGCGTACATGGCTTCGCGGTAGGTAAAGGTCTCGTTGGAGCGCATATCGGCGTTGTTGGTGTTATAAACGTAATCCGAGATGGCAAAGGGCATCTGGAAGGTGTCGTCCAGATGGTCGGCATAGTTGGTCAGCAGCAGGGCAATGGTCATGTACTTTGTCAGACCACCAGCGGATACCTGCTTTGTGCTGTCCTTATCATAGACGATGATATTGGTATCGGTGTTGACGATATAGGCACTCTGTGCCTGCACCTGATAGACCGGGGTGGGATCGAACATAGCCCCGGCGGGCAGCACAAGGCAGCTGAACAGGACAGCGAACGACAAAACCAGCGCAAAAATACGTTTCATGTGGACAATTCCTTTAAAAAGCGATAATATAAAACAACAGGCAGTACGGCACAAGCGCCGTGCGCCGGGTAAGAACGAGATCACAGCGGAAGGCTGTATTCTTTATAATAACAGGTTTGGCGGGGTGTGACAAGGCTTATTGTGCCGATTTCACATCCGGTCAGGGAGGACAGAAATGGTATATCTGACAGGGGACACCCACGGCGACATCGACCGCTTCAAGCACGGCAAGCTGCGCTGGCTGGGCAAACGGGATACCGTGGTGGTACTGGGCGACTTTGGCTTTGTGTGGGACGGCAGCAAGGAGGAACAGAAAAAGCTGGATTGGCTGCGCAAGCGCCCGTATACCCTGCTGTTTCTGGACGGCAGCCACGAAAACTACGACCTTTTAAAGCAGTATCCCACCGAGGAACGCTTTGGCGGCAAGGTGCAGGCACTGGGCGGCAATGTGTACCATGTGTGCCGCGGCAGCGTGCTGGAATTGGAGAATAAAAAATACCTGTGCTTTGGCGGTGCGGAAAGTCAGGATGTGGAGGATCGGGAACCCGGCGTGAACTGGTGGAGGGAAGAAATGCCTTCGGAGGAGGAATACGCCTTTTGTGAGGAGAACCTTGCAGCGTACGATTACAAAGTGGATTATGTGCTGACCCACGATGCGCCAAGCAGATTTTTGGATTTTACCGCCCTTGCCAGCGGCGAGACCAACCAGCTGCACAGCTTTCTGGATAAAATTTTGTTGAAGCTGACCTACGACAAGTGGTTTTTTGGCTGCTACCATAAGGATACCCAGCTTTCCACCAAAAGCCGATGCGTGTTCTGCGATGTGATAAGCATGGGCGAACGGCACGCAAAGCGTTCCGTTCGATAACAGGGGCCGCTGCACCAGCCGTGCAGCGGCTTTTGCATTTGCTGTTGCTTGTGCGCAAAAAGCCTCCGGATCAGTTCATGGCTCCGGCTTTCTCGAACATCTGCTGCACCTGCTGTTCCAGCAGTACGTGCTCCGGCGCTTCCAGCAGCGGGTCGTCGGCCAGCATGGCAACGGCTTCCGCCTGCGCAGCGTGCAGGGTGCGGGTGTCGTTCATCAGGTCGGCGATCTGCAGGGTGGGCAGGCCGTGCTGTGCTTCGCCGAAAAAGTCGCCGGGGCCGCGGGTCTCCAGGTCGTACTGCGCCACCGCAAAGCCGTCCGTGGTGCTGCACAAAAATTTCAGCCGCTTTTGTACGTTTTCGCTTTGGTTGTCGCTGACAAGAAAGCACCAGCTCTCCGCTGCACCGCGTCCCACGCGGCCGCGCAGCTGATGCAGGGCGCTCAGACCGTAGCGCTCTGCGTTTTCGATCACCATTACGCTGGCATTGGGCACATCCACACCCACCTCAATGACGGTGGTGGACACCAGTGCGTCCAGCCGTCCGGCTTTGAAGTCCTCCATCACGGCAGCTTTCTCCTTGGGTTTGAGCTTGCCGTGCATCAGGCCTACCCGGCGCTCCGGCAGCAGGGCTTTGGCAATGTCCTCGTAGTAGCTCTTAACGGCGTTCAGCCCGCCATCCGGTGTGTCCTCGATGGCGGGGCAGACCAGATACACTTGCCGCCCGCGCCCGATCTCCTGATCGAGAAAATGGTAGAGGTCGCGCCGCTTTTTGCCGGTGATGCAGCGGGTCTTGACCGGTGTGCGGCCCGGCGGCAGCTCGTCCAGAATGGAGATGTCCAAATCGCCGTAGATGAGCAGGCCCAGCGTGCGGGGAATGGGCGTTGCGCTCATCACCAGCAGGTGCGGATTCGCGGCCTTTTCGGCCAGCATTCCGCGCTGCCGTACCCCAAAGCGGTGCTGCTCGTCGATCACGGCAAGACCCAGCCGGGCAAACTCCACGCCTTCGCTGAGGATGGCGTGGGTGCCCACCACAAGGTCGGCTTCGTCGTTCCGGATGGCGGCAAGGGTGGTGCGGCGTGCAGCGGCCTTCATGCCGCCGGTCAGCAGGGCCACCCGCATCCCGAAGGGGGCAAGCATCCGGTTCAAGCCTTCGGCGTGCTGAGTGGCCAGAATTTCTGTCGGGGCCAGCAGCGCGGCCTGATACCCCGCCCGGATGCAGGCCCAGATGGCGGCAGCCGCCACCAGCGTTTTGCCGCTGCCCACATCGCCCTGTAAAAGGCGGTTCATGGAAGTCTCGCCCGCCATGTCGGCCAGAATCTCGCTCACGGCCCGGCGCTGGGCTCCGGTGGGGGAAAAGGGCAGGCTGGCCCAGAACAGGGACGGGTCGGCAAGCTGCATGGGCGCACCGGTGGCAGCGGCACCCCGGTTTTTCATCCGGCCAATGCCCAGCTGCAAAACCAGAAGTTCTTCATAGATCAGCCGCCGCCGGGCTGCATAGGCCTGCTCTTCGGTGGCAGGGCAGTGGATGGCCCGCACAGCATCTGCCTTGGAGAGCAGACGGTATTTTGCCAGCATTTCCGGCGGAAGAGGGTCGGGCAGAAGCTCTGCATGGGGCAGCAGCTGCCGCACGCACTTGGCGATGGCATTGCTGGTCAGGCCCTCGGTCTGGGGGTAGACCGCTTCAAAGGGAGAAGCCTTGATCTGCTCGGCGGTGCGCACCTGCGGGTTGACCATCTGGCGGCGCAGCATCCCGCCGGTAACGATGCCCTGAAAATAATATTCCTGCCCAAGCTGCAGCTTCTGGGCGGCATACGGATTATTGAACCATGTGATCTCCAGACTGGACACATCGTCCCCGGCAGTGATGCGCTCCATCCGCCGCCCGCCCGGCAGGATACGCCCGCCGGGTTTGGCGAACACCTCGGCCCTGACGACGCACTCCACATCGGTGGGCGCTTCGGCGATGGAATAGGGTTTGGTGAAGTCGATATATCTGCGCGGGTAGTGGCACAGCAGGTCGGCCAGCGTCACGATGCCCAGCTTCTCGAACCGCTCAGCGGTCTTGGGGCCAACGCCCTTCAGGTAGCGCACCGGCGTATCCGGGGTGAGGGTGGTATGGTTTTCGGCGGGCATGGCGTGTCAGCTCCTTTCCTGGATGCAATATAGCCATTGTAACACGGAGCGGCAGCGGATGCAAATGGCCCAAAAAGGAAAAACCGGCAGGACCTTTGCCTTTGGGCAGGAACTGTGGTACACTCGGAAGAAAAAGAGGGGAGAATATTTATGGAGATCCGTAAGGGGACCTTAAAGGACTTGGAGGCCATTGCAGCGGTGGAGGCGGCCTGCTTCCCGGCGGCAGAGGCGGCTACGGCAGAGGAGTTTGCCGGGCGGCTGCAGCAGTACGGCGATCATTTTTGGCTGCTGTGGGAGGGGGAAAGGCTGCTGGCCTTTGTGGACGGCTTTTGCACCGACTGGCCGGACCTGACCGATGAGATGTACGCCGACGCCTCCCTCCACCGGGAGAATGGTGCCTGGCAGATGATCTTTGGGGTAAACACCATCCCGGCCTGCCGCAGACAGGGGTACGCCGGGCAGCTGCTGCAGCAGGCCATTGCCGACGCCCGGGCCCAAGGCCGGAAGGGGCTGGTACTGACCTGCAAGGAGGCCCTGGTGCACTACTATGCAAAGTTCGGCTTTGTGAACGAGGGCGTTTCCGGCTCCACCCACGGGGGCGTGGTGTGGTACCAGATGCGGCTGAAGTTCTGAGGGGGACGATCTGGAATGGCCTACGCCTTGCTCCGGCCGTATTCAGCGGAAGAATAATTTTTAAGAGAGCAATGCCGGAGCGTCCGCGGAAGCTCCGGCATTGCATTTTCACTGGAGAGGGCGTAAAGGTAGACGGCATTTGCAGTGCCGCTTTCTGCGAAAGTGCGGCACTGCGGCAGACTTTTCGGCTTAACTGCAAAGTGACCGGTTTCGCCAGAGGCTCTCCCTTTGAGGAAAGACTTCCCCCGCTCCGGGGGAAGATGTCACCGCAGGTGACAAAAGGGGGAGTCTGTCACCGTAGGTGACGGAGAGGGCGAGGAGGCTGATAGGGAACAACGCAAAACAAAAAAATCCCGGAAGCTGAA
>ENA-OPAL01001425-OPAL01001425.1-human-gut-metagenome-genome-assembly--contig:-NODE-1425-length-14097-cov-2.933485_pt1 | contig 14097 bp, 25 predicted proteins | sample MGYA00241057_ERZ501430 | MGnify/ENA primary metagenome ERZ501430 (study PRJEB25962, sample SAMEA2042506) | human gut metagenome | biome: human gut; feature: human-associated habitat; material: faeces...
GTGATGCTGCAGTACGGCCTGAAGCTTGGTGAGAAAAAAGGCGATGCGGAGCTTGGAACCGCACTTGCAGCAGCAGGAGGTACATTTGGAACGGTCGCCAGCGTCGGTGTGGCACTGCTGTTTATGATAGTGATCTATCTTGGCTATCGTAACGGTTTCAAACGCCGCATGAAAAAGGACAAAACAAGAAGAAGAGAATCTGACCGTGCCATTTACCGTGCGATTACTTACACTATTCTTCCAATCGTGCTCAGTACGCTGGTATATAATATCAGCACGATCATCGACCAGGGCGTGTTCAACCACATTCTGGCAGGCATGGGATTTACCCAGAAACAGTATGCAACCGTCTGGGGCATCTACAGCGGTAAATTCCGCGTGTTGATGAACGTCCCGCTGTCGATCGCATCCTGTCTGGCACCTTCGGTTGTACCGGCTCTGACAGAGGCGATGGCGAACAATGATTTACGGGAAGCCGGACTTCGGACCCGCGATACGATCCGCTATACCATGGTATTTACAATCCCGTGTGCAGTCGGTATGGCGGCACTGGCAAGACCAATCATGATGATGCTCTACGGAAACAACGACAGTCTGGCCCTTGCGGCAGGCATTATGCAAAGCGGAGCACTTCTGACCGTCCTTCTGGCACTGTCTACGCTTACCACCGGTATTTTACAGGGACTTGGTGAGATGCAGGCACCGCTTGTGCATGCAGCGACAGCCGTGGCGATCCATCTTGGATTTTTAGTTCTGTTTGTTGTAAAGTTTAAATGGAACATTTATGGAGTAGTCTATGCAAACATTATTTTCGGACTGATCATCTGTCTGCTCAATGCACGTTCCATCCGCAAAAAACTGCACTATCGCCAGGAGATTAAAAAGACCTTCCTGGTTCCGGTGATCGCGGCCGGTGTGATGGGCATTGCCGCATATCTGGTACACAGAGTGTTCAATCTGTTTGCCGGAAATACGATCTCAACGATCCTGGCGGTATGCGTGGGAGCTGTTGTCTATGGTATCTGTCTTGTAAAACTTGGCGGTATCCTGGAGCGTGAGATCCGCAGACTTCCAAAAGGTGATCTGCTGGCAGATCTTCTGATTCGGCTGAATATACTGTAATAGCAGTCATGTGTAAAAACAGGCCGTGAGCTTTGATGTTCACGACCTGTTTTCTAACTGCTGTAATTTTCCAGAAAATCATAAAGTTCTTTTTCGGTCCGGATATATTTTCCGTTTTGGATTTCTGTTTTCAGAGCGTCCGGCAGGCTGCTTAAGCGGATGCTGGTGTTTTCGTACAACGTTTCTTTATCATCCAGATAAATTGAGACGCAGCCCTGTTCTTCTGTAAGATAATATTGATATACCGGATGCGGATTCCCGGCATTTGCCGGAGCAGAGCGTATGGTTTCACTTTCATGATCAGCAGATTTTTCGGCGGAAGGCGGATTTCCGGTGATATAGTGATAGCTTAAATTGTAGGCGGTGCAAATCAGAAGAAGTAAGAGAAATGCTGCCGCAAAATAAATAGGCCGATGTTTCATGATCTTTTTCATCTCCTTTTTTTCAGTATTTCCGCTTTTTCCTGTTTTATCCGGGCAATTGACCTCTGGACGTACCTGACAAAATGGTGTAAGATAGCATGGAAAATGATCTGCAGACGAGCAGCAGATGGATGATACTTCAGGAGGAAAACATGAACAGCAGTATCAGAGAAATATTAAAAGATAAAAAGCGAATTGTGATAAAGATTGGTTCTTCGTCCCTGACTCACCCGGAGACAGGGGCGTTGAACCTTACGAAACTGGAAGTTCTGGTGCGTGAGATCAGTGATCTCCATAATATGGGCAAAGATGTGATTGTGGTATCATCGGGGGCGATTGCGGTCGGAAGAAGAGCTGCAGGTCTCGGACACCGACCAAGTGAAACAAAAGAAAAACAGGCATGTGCTGCAATCGGACAGGCCAGACTGATGATGATCTATCAGAAGCTTTTTTCGGAATACAATCAGCTGGCAGCACAGATCCTGATGACCAAACGTACCGTTATGGACAATCTGAGTCGTTTTAATGCACTGAATACCTTTCGGGAACTGTTAAAATTAGGGGCGATTCCGATTGTAAATGAAAACGATACGGTTTCCACGTATGAGATGCAGTTTGGTGATAATGATACGCTTTCTGCGATCGTAGCGGCATTGATCGATGCAGATCTGCTGCTCCTGCTGTCGGATATTGACGGTCTGTTTACGGATGATCCGAACAGCAATCCAAATGCGGAATTAATCCATGTAGTAGAAAAACTGGATGACCATTTGCTGAAAATGGGAAAGAGCACATCTACAAGCGATGTCGGCACCGGCGGTATGGCATCGAAATTGACAGCGGCAAAGCTCGCTTCCGCAGCAGGCACGGATATGGTCATTGCAAATGGAGAAGATTTCCGAAATATCCATCGTGTGATCGAAGGACAGGACTGCGGTACCCTTTTTCTTTCTCACAAAAAAGATGAGTTTTATCTGATGGATTATCTGGAAAAAATGTTATAATGCCGGGAATGTGCAAGTTGACTCTGGCATCATAGTTGGGGACTTTTGACACCCACATTATAAAATAAGGAGAAATATAGTATGATAACGGATGAAAAATTAGCAAGAATCAATGAACTTGCCAGAAAAGCAAAAGCAGAAGGACTGACAAGTGCCGAGACAAAAGAACGCGATGTGCTGAGAAGAGAATATATTGAAGCAGTCCGGGCAAACCTTCGCGGACAGCTGAACAATATCAATATTCAGGAACTGGATGGAAGCATTACAAATCTTGGTGAAAAATATGGAAAAAAAGGACATTAGAAAACAGGTTTTTGCACAGCGGGCAAAAACAAGTGAAGCATTTGTGCAGCAGCAGAGTTCTCTGATTGCCGGGAAGATTTTTGCACTGCCGCAGTTTCAGGATGCTTCCTGTATTTATGTGTATATGGATTACAACAAAGAAGCATCAACCAGACCGATCATTGAAGAAGCATGGAGACTTGGAAAAAAAGTGGCAGCACCAAAAGTTTTCGGTGAGGATATGCGATATTTTTACATTCATTCTTATGATGATGTGGCTCCGGGATATTTTAATATACCGGAACCGGATGAGACGAGAAATCTGAAAGAAGCGGCAGATGAGACGGCACTGCTTCTGGTGCCGGGTGTGGCATTTGATAAAGATCGCCACCGCTGCGGATATGGAAAAGGATTTTATGACCGCTATTTAAGCAGACATACACAGCATGCTACCGTTGCCATGGCACTGGATTTTCAGATCGTAGAAACGGTTCCGTCAGATGTGTATGATATCTGCCCGCAGATGCTGATCACACCAACGATGATTTATGAAAAATAAAAAGGAGGATTTGTCAATGAAGCGAACACTGGACGAGATTGGAATGTATGCGATGGCTGCGAAGCCGCATATGCAGTTGCTTGGGACAACAAAAAAGAATCAGGCACTGGAAGCAGTTGCAAATGCATTGAATGAGAAAGCAGATTATCTGATCGCAGAAAATGAAAAAGATATGCAGGCCGGAAAAGAAGCCGGGATGCATCAGGGACTTCTGGATCGTCTGCTGCTGACCAAAGACCGCATTGCCCAGATGGCAGAAGGACTCATACAGATCGCAGGGCTGGAAGACCCGATCGGGGAAGTGCTTTCTATGAAAAAACGCCCGAACGGACTGCTGATCGGTCAGAAACGGGTTCCGCTTGGCGTGGTTGGCATTATTTACGAATCCAGACCGAATGTGACGGCAGATGCCTTCGGACTCTGTTTTAAAACAGGAAATGTGGTCGTGTTGAAAGGCGGAAGCGATGCGATGCATTCCAACATTGCCATTGTAAAAGTGATCCGTGAAGCTTTAAGAGCGTGCAAAGTGGATGAGGATGCGATCCAGCTGATCGAGGATACCGACCGTGCCGTCACAACGGCATTGATGAAGCGGAAAGATTTTTTGGATGTTCTGATCCCAAGAGGCGGTGCGGGACTGATCCGTGCCGTTGTGGAGAACAGTACCGTTCCGGTGATCGAGACCGGAACAGGGAACTGCCATATTTATGTCGATGAAAGTGCAGATCTTGACATGGCCGTCAATATCATTTTCAATGCAAAGACACAGCGGATCGGGGTCTGCAATGCCTGTGAATCACTGGTGGTACATGAAAAAGTGGAAAAAGCACTGATGCCGCTGTTAAAGGCAAAACTGGATGAAAAATCAGTTGAGATCCGTGGCGATGAACAGGTACAGGAAAGCGTTTCCGGCATCGTTCCGGCTGTGGAGAGTGACTGGGGAAAAGAATATCTCGATTATATCCTCTCCGTTAAGACCGTTTCTTCCATCGACGAAGCAATCGCACATATCAACCGCTATAACACCGGACATTCCGAGGCGATCATCACAAGAGATTATGCAAATGCTCAGAAATTTCTTGAAGAAGTGGATGCAGCAGCTGTCTATGTCAATGCCTCCACAAGATTTACCGATGGCTTTGAATTTGGCTTTGGGGCTGAGATCGGGATCAGTACACAGAAACTCCATGCAAGAGGACCGATGGGGCTTACGGCACTGACGACCATGAAGTACATTATCTATGGAAACGGTCAGGTGCGTTAAAAGATAACGGGAATAGATAATGCCAATACCTGGAAGCAAGAGCGGAGGAATAGAAAGATATGTTAAGAAAATTAGGTATATTTTTCCTTGCCATTGGATTGGCAAAAATCGCATGGTATCTTATCTGGAAAGACAGAAAATATACTGAGCAGTAATCAGATAAAAGTAAAGAATGATATAACAAACGGGCATCTGTTTAACAGATGTTCGTTTGTTATACGCTGAGAAAATTTAACGGAAAAAGCAGTTGAATTGACGGGAGATATTTTTAAGAAATATGATTTGTAATCAGGAAGATAGGAATATTTTCAAGAAACAGTGTCTGGCATTTGAAAAAATATTAAGGAAGGGGAATGTAATATGGATCTTGATATTGGAAGATTGGTTCTGACAGCAGCAATCATTTTTCTGCCGATGTACTTCTTTCAGAAGCTGGCAGACTGGAGCACGGCAAATCAGAAGAGTATAGCAGACCTTTCCGTTGCTTTTTGCAATATCGTATGTTATATTAAAAAAAGTTATTGCAATTATAGAAGGGAAGAAAATTAGTGACAAACAACGAAGAATTCGAAAAGATATTAGAGAACATTGATGAAAACGGTCCTGCACCAGCGGAAGAGCCGGAAAGACAGTACTATTTCATAAAGAAGGCACGTGCACTTGTAAAGAAAATGTCGGAAGAACTCGGCCGACCATTAATCTCGAGTGTCACAACCTTTGGCTGTCAGATGTTTCCTGAACTCGAGACGGCTTAAACCCGCATAAACACTGCACTTTTCGAATTCGGACAATGAAAAAGAACACAGGCCAACTGTAAAAGTAAGCTTGTGTTCTTTTTTGATTTATGGATTTATTCACGGTACAGGAACTTGTGTGTAAGTCCATTTTGGAATGTAATTTCTGTGATGCGTGCATCCACGACCACAATCTCTTTTATCACCAGATTCAAAAAATCTTTCAGGACTTCATCATCAACAAGCGGAGCAAACGTATTATACTGAATATGATCACCGGCTTTCAGACGGTGTGCCAGCAGAAACGAAGATGCAGACTTGATGAAAGCAAGATCCTCTGTCTGGACCGGAAACGTTGCACTTTCCTGTTCCTTGATCTTATTATCCAGTTCAATCCGTTCTCTTTCCAGCTCGCTTTTCGTTTCCAGATATTCTTTTTCACTCATAGCTGCATCATCAAACAAGTATACCTTTTTCAGCCTTTCTATCGCACGGTCAATGCGGACAATTCCCTGTTCCCATTTCTGGACATTATCATCTTCCTGAACATTGTGAGAGGCAAGTGGAAGCGGTCGGTAAGGCACAGAGCTATCTGTTCCGGAAAGCATTGCATACGTGGCGTTCAGACCGTCCGAGACGATACCGGCAACATTCTGAAAAACGGTATCTGACAGCAGAATCTTTTCCAGCTCTTCAGGAGAGTGGATCTTTGAACGCATATCAGAAGCACAGATCATGGCAGAAATATAGTTCAGTACAAATGGACCAACAACAACCTCACTGCAACTCTTAGAGATACAGTGCTGCTTTCGGTAGCGTCTCCCACATCGGTAAAGAGATGGAGCAAAACCGTTCCTGCGTACACGATCCCTTTTTTCAACCTGAAAATAAGATCCGCACTTACCACATTTCAGAAGCCCTGCAAAAATATGTATATGAGTACCTTTATGTGGAAATCCAGAAGAACAGCGAAGCTTTGCATTGTGATCCATGATTTGGTTGCATCGATCCCACTGATCGGGAGGTACAAGAGGCGGAAATACATTTTTTACATAGACTACTTCTTCATCCGGTTTTCTCCGTCCTTTTGCACTCTCTCGATAATTGTAACGATAATCTCCTTTATTCATAGGATTCCGGATCAGATCGGCGATGGTCTTGGTAGTCCATTCACCGCCGCGTTTGGTCGCAATGTCATGTGAGTTGAAATAATCACGGACGCGACAGCTTGATCGTGTTTCTTCGTACATATCATACATAAGTCGGACAGTGGGGGCTTCCTTATCACTGTGTACTGGCATTTTCTTTTCTTCGTTCCAGTCCCAGCCAAACGGCATCCGGGCACCATTCCACTGACCAGACAATGCACGGTTGATCATAATGTCTGTGACACGCTCGGAGGTCAGTTTGCGTTCCAACTCGGCGAAAATCAGAATAATCTTGAGGACAGCCTCACCGATTGCAGAGCTGGTGTCAAATTGCTCATTTAACGAGATGAACGTGACACGATTATATTTGAAATCGTCATACATAAGTGAAAAGTCAACCAGATTTCGTGAAATACGGTCGATCTTGTAGACAATCACGTGCGACACCAGCCCGGCTTTTACCTTTGTCATCATACGCTCGAAAGCGGGACGCTTAGTGTTCTTTCCGGATTTACCGGCATCTTCAAACACCTCCAGCCGGTTTTCCTCTATATGCAGTACGTGCCTGCAGTAGTTCCGAAGCTCCTGCTTCTGGAACGGCAGGCTGTCCTTGTCCACCTGATAACCGGTTGACACACGGACGTACAGGGCAACGGTTCTGGTATCAGGGGCAGCAGTTTGCTGTGAAAAACGATATGCCATAAATAACACCTTCCTGAAAAAGGGTATAAAAAATACACCCTATGCAAATTGGAAGGATGTGTGGTATAATGCTCTTGTCTAGGGAGATTATGCCACACGATCCTTCAAGGTTCGTAGGTTACAATCTTAGCAATTCCGCTTCGGTACGCCAATACCGGGGCGGTTTTGTTATTTAATTAAATTACAAGGTTAGTTATACAACTGCCTCCATATCAAGATATTCATAACTGTTTTCGTACATATATTCAGGAGCACAGTCAATTTCTTCGTTCATCCAAGTGATAACTCCATGGACAATCTTAAAATTGTTAAAGACAGCCGGATCATTTAAAGGGGCAAACACATCACCTTTCAAAACAGTAGCATCAAAGACTCTTTTTTCTCCGGAAGAAAAAGTGAGAAGTAACATTTTATCTCCGGTAACCTTTGCATCCTGTATTTTCAGCAACTCTTTTGCAGAACCTGCATATAAAATACCATTTACTTCAAACATAATAACCCTCCTTACAATGGTTTGATCTTGTCAAAATGTTTGCTTTGCACTGCATTGTTCCAGGCTTCGTATAATTCCGATTCATGCACTGCCATCCAGCCGCTGATCATTCGGAACTGTTTCGAAGGAATAGAACCGGCAAGAAGCTCACCGTCAATACCGATCACAGCTTCATAGTCACCATAGAAAGCATGAACATGAGGTTTGTGATGCTGTTGCGTATCATTAAAATACATTGTAATGATAATTCCATAAAATCTGCTTAACTCTGGCATAATAATGACTCCCTTCTTTGAATTAGATACTAAAGTATGCTTTGATTTTCTCAATACAGTCGTTTTTACAATTTCCATACATGCGTTCGACACTTGCACAGGAGGAAATCAGCTGAATAAGTTCAGGAGTTATAAAATCACGATTCTCTTCGCTGATAGACTTTGTATAATTTAATATCTCTCCAGCAGAATTCATATGGTAAATAGAATTCATATATTCATTGATGCTTAAACGATAATTGGAGAAGTCCGTATTGCTGTTTTCATCATTGGAAACATCTGGAGTTTGCAGGCTCCAAGGGCAATCCTTATCAGAGGCGGTTACAATAGTATTATCAGATATATATTTTCTGATGAATACTTTTGCATATTTGATTAAAGGAATTACATCCTCTGATATGTTGCACGGAGCCAGGGCACTGATCGTAGCGGCAAAGTTTTCTGTAAGCTGGAAATTTGCAAATCCTACATGTCGAACAGTGTATTCTTCATCAAAAATAGTGAAGAAAGAAATATCAGCGAGTACAGCAGATATTTTTTCAAGAGACTTTCCACTGACCGTTGCAGAAACAGCGGGTTTCTCTAATGTAGATAATAATGATAAAGATGCGATTCGGAATTCTAAATCAGGATTGTAGTTCACAATTTCTATTTTGGTAGCAGAAGGTGCTATTTTTCCTTTATGCTCAAATTTTACGGCAGTACCGTTTGCGATTACGCCCATAATGTCAGAAGAAAACGTGGTATAATCGATGTCCAGACCGATAATTCCATCAGCACCCAGAGCAGCGGCATTTTGTATTAACATGTTAGTTGCCGCTTCTCGAGCCTGTTTCAGTTTGGAAGAGTAAGAAGTACTGTTGATGCCGAACAGGTCCGAAATACTGGCATCGAGACTGCTGAAAAATCCGGTACCTAGCACACATTCACCTGAACAAAATCCTAAGTACTCTGTAATTTCATAGTTTTCAAAGTTAAAACCAGATGTAAGTTTCATAACTCTTTCCTCCTTTGAATATTTTTTTGACTTTTAGAAATAATAACAGTATGAAAATACTATTATACGATCAACATCATCAAGAACGACCTGACATTTCGCCAGGTAGCCGAACTTACCGGCATTCCACGTTCTACTGTCAGCGACATCGCAAACGGCAAGACATCACCCACCATGAACCAGATGGAACAGCTGGCAGCGGGACTGAAAATTACTATTTCAGACCTATTTGAGTCTGATTATAAGTAATCTCATCTGAGTTGTCCGGGATTTCGGACAATTTCGAAAATTGCATCACTTTTTTTCTCCTGAAACGTTTACTAAGGTGAATGGAAAAATTTACCATATCACACATTACGCATCAGGAGGTACATAGGATGGACTACAAAAAGGGTATAATGGAACAGATTGAACAAATAAAAAGTAAACAAGTATTAAAATTCTTGTATGAACTTATTATAGCGTTCAAAGAAAATTGGGGCTGTTAAAGCCCTTTTTCTTTTTGAGCTAAAAAGTCAATCATATCATATACGCTTTTTCGATTGTCACTATTTAAATCCATCAATAGCTTCACATGATCAATAAGGCATTTGTCCATTAATATTTTTGTAACTAAATCAGCACTATTGTTTAGATTCTCTTCATACCCCATGAGATAAGCTGGTGTGGTTTCAAGTGCCTGAGCGATTGGTTCTAATATTGTTGTCGGCAAATTTTCAATATCACCATTTTCATAACGATATACAGTTGCTCTGTTTTTTCCAAGTTTAAGAGCTAGCTCATCAACACTCATACCAGCTTCTAATCTTTTTTGTCTGATTCGTTCTCCTATTGTAATAATAACCACCTCCTTTGGAGATGAAAATATAATAGCATATGATTCGCAAATATGCAACAAGATAATACGAAAAAAATACAAAAATCGCATATAATGCGAATAATATATTGACACACTTGAAAAAGAATGCTATTATTTCATTAGTCGCATATAATGCGAATAAAAAAAGAAAGGAGGAGTTGGATGGTCAATATTCAGAAACTTAAGGGGAAAATGGTAGAAAATGGCGTTAGTGTTGAAAAAATGGCTGAGATTATAGGCGTTAATAGATCGACAATGTACAGAAAACTTGATCCAAACGGTAAAAATATCTCAATAAAAGAAGCAACGATAATGGCGAGAGAATTAAAAATGTCATTTTCAGAGGTAAATGAAATTTTTTTTAATTCGGAAGTCGCATAAAATGCGAAAAGCATAACAGAACAGAAAGCAGAATAGGGGGGTGAGAATGGATGGGAACACCAATGACGTTGGAGATTCAATATAAAGATGATGGAGGCTACCGTGTATTGCTGGACGGAAAAGAGCTGCACCATGTAGAAGCATATGAAATTAAGAGTTCTACCTTTGCAGGGAAAAGAGAACTTTCGTTGAAGACGCTGGTGACATTTCCGGTTGTAACAGATGAAAAGCCAGAGGAGCCAAGCGGCAAAACCATCAAAACAACCAAACAGATTGCAGATGAGATATTCGAATACTTAAAAAAAGAGCGTCTAACCGCAAATAAAGCATGGGATGCAATAAGTGAGGTTAGACGCAGACTTCATGAAGCTGCATATAGCAGCCGGCTGTAATTACAGCATCTTAAAGTCTTTTAAATTAGTGTAACTGTTTTTGACATCACTGAAAAAGTCTGAAAAATCTTTTGCAGAAGTAATATTTTTGTTTTCCTTAAGAGCACGGAAAATGGTGTAGCCAACAACAATTTGATGCTCTTTAAGTTCTTCTGCTAATTCGGAGATGTCTTCATAGCTGATAGAAGTACTCATATGTCTAATGCTCCTTTCTTGATGTACTCGGCTGTTGCAGCAGCCTGTACATCAAGGATAAGAGGAAAAGATAGAAAAGTCAACATAACAGAAATCGGGATAGAGGTGAGAAAAGAGATGACATACATGACTATTCAACTGGAAAATGGAAAGTATTTATCGGGAGAATTAATTGGAAAACTTGTTACCGATATAGTAAACAAGTTTGCCGAGGCTGGTTTGGCTTATGATGAAGCAAAAATAATTCTGAACCGTACGAGAGAAGCTTTAGATGGATGCAGTGCTGTGCAGAAAATCAATTAAAGATTACAGCATAAAGGATGATAGACATATGATTCGAAAAAGAAAAGCAGAAAAAGAATTGCTGTTAAAGAAACTCATCAGAAGTGCTCCGTATGATCTGGAAAGATCTGGTGTATTAAAATCCATGACATTATCTCAGCTGAGAATAGTAGACCGGATGCTTGAAGAGGTTCAGAAGAAGAGCACATACATGATGAAATGCAAAAACTGTCAAAAGTTAAACGCCGGAATGGTGATGTACAACGGATTCGAATGGAAGTATGAAGAAGATGGACATTTACCGTTTCATATGGGATTTGACCGTGAGACAGAGACAATACTTGTTCCGGAAGAAATGCTGATGTATTTCATACAGCTTGCGAATCCAGGACAGCCAAAGCATCGGATTCAACTGTTCTGACGCAAAAACACCCATGAAAAACATCCATGGGTGCGGTTCAAAGTCAAGGAATAAAGTTGATCAGAAAATTTACAACTTCTTTTAAACCATTTGAAAAACGGTTTTCCATATAAACAATAGTTTTATCCGTAATGGTTATGAAGAAAACAGTATTGTCGTAATATTTGCAGGTTATGTACCCGTGTTGACGAAGGGCACTGCAAATAGAACGTATTTCATCAAGGTTATACGCTGGAAAGATATGCTCTTGAATATAAGCAGCATCGGGAAGAATCTTTGCTTTTTCATTTGCCATAGTTGCTTTCCTATCGAGATATTCTTTATACAGTGCAACGATGAAACGTTGTTGTTCCTTGGTGAGATCATCCATATATTTGACTCCTTTCTTAAGTACTCGGCTGTTGCAGCAGCCTGTAGAACAAGAATAAGAGGAAAGAGCAATAAAGTCAACGGCAGGAAAACAGAACGCGGGAAGAGGGGGTGAGAGAGTTTGGAGAAACGACAAAGAATTGAAGAAGCTTTAAAAGAGATTGGAATCCATAGCATCAAAGATTTGAACGAAGCCATTAAAAAGGAAAAGCCGCTTGATCTTGGAATTATGACAGGAGATGCGGAAGCAGTGAGAAAGGCAGGGTAGAAAAAAATATTGACATTAGGAGAAACTTTAAGAGCAGCAGAGGGCTTTACTTATATCAGAATAAAAGTAAAAAAATGTGGTTTGATGTTTGAAACACGCTATAAAGCAGAAGAACTGAAAGGACATCAAAATGAAGAATTTGAGAAGTTGAAAGAAAAAGAAGTGATCAGATTCTGCAACAATAGAATGGGCATTGACGAAAAGGATGAATTAGAGATTGAAATTAAGGAGGGAAAATGACCATATACAAGATTAGCAACGTAACGGTTCACATTCATGGAAATGTAAACCAGAAGAATCTGGAAGAAGCAACGGCGAAATTTTTGAAAGCCGTAGAAAGGAAGCAAAAAGATGAGAAAAAGAGAGTTGTATAACCTGATCGGGAGCGTGATTGCCCCGATTTTAGCCACAGCGGCAGCAATATTTGCCTTCTGGTGGCTGGCAAAGTACAGTGTGATTGGTGAACGAGATATCGTAGGAACCACAATTACCGTGTGGTGTGCGGTACTGATCCGTGTGCTGATGTGGGCAGAGTAAGGAGGAAGCAGAATGAGCAAGATTATTAAAGTTAGTACGGATCTGAAAGTGACCGTGCATGATTTCCCACAGGGAACGATACGAGAGCAGAACAGACAGCTCTGTGAGCTGATCGGGAACGGATGCGAGATGATCGAGCACGTCATGCCAAGACGACTGTATAACGAATTAGGGCATACGACAGAAGTTAAACGTGAAAACAGCAAGTGTGTGGCTATGCTGGTTGACGAAGAGTTTCTGTTCAAGAATGAACTTCAGTTTAACCCGATCGGCTGTTACCTGTACGAAACCGACAAACACGGCTCCCCAATCATGGGAAACATTTTGTTTGTAGGTGATACATATACAGGTGATGGCATTACGTTTTCAGGGATTGAGGAAGAGACATTCAACAAATTGTATCGTCAGCTGATGGAGTTGGCAGGAAGAAGTGTGGAGGAAGAGGAATGACAGCAGAAGAGAGAAGAAAGCGTATTGATGCGTTACTGAATAAGACATTGAAGATTCATGAACAGGGAAAACATCACGTCAAAATTTCTATTTCTAATATTAGTGGAAAGACAGTCGTTTTTGTACACGCAATGAAAAATGGTTATGTTCCCGGAAGAGATTACACTTTTTCGCAAATCATTGAATCATCTGACGACAGCATTGACTTCGGCGAAGCATTGATGTTTTATGATGCCGCTAAGTATCTGGACAGCCTGATCGAGGGCGAGGAGGAAAGCAAATGATCGGAGTAAACGAAGAACGCGACCCAGCGGGCATTAAGCTGATGAGACGAGCTGGTTTGAACCAGGATCAGTACATAGCGGTGAAGAACAATGCAGAGGAACTGGTAGCTATGGACATCAAAACCGGTGAAAAAGTAATAATTGAAAAAGTCCCGGTGCTGGCAGGCAATCCGGGACTCGAATAAAAAAGCAAGTTCAGTATAGAGCATATGAGAGGAAAAAGCAAGTGAACCATAAAAAAGAAATCGTAAATACACTTCAGAGAATGTCAGGGAAATATTCGGCATATGAGATTTTTTCCGACTGGATTAAGTGTTGTGCCCTGGCGATCAGTAACCAGAGCGACCTGTTCCAGGATAATGAGATATGGGAAAGCCGAGAACAGGAGTATCTTGCGACCATTCGGAAATACCCGCCGGAAGAAGTAAAGGAGTTTACCCGGATGCTTGCGGAACTGGCTTTTGCCCTGGAGGACGAAATAACAGACGTCCTGGGCGAAGTGTACATGGAAGCCGATATGGGAAGTAAGTCCACCGGGCAGTTTTTCACACCGTACCATTTGTCGAAGATGACTGCCGGGGTTACGATCCCGGCAGACGTTTCGCCGGCGAAACCATTGATACTGAATGAACCAAGTACGGGAGGTGGCGGCATGAT
>ENA-OPAL01001436-OPAL01001436.1-human-gut-metagenome-genome-assembly--contig:-NODE-1436-length-14007-cov-6.040209_pt1 | contig 14007 bp, 9 predicted proteins | sample MGYA00241057_ERZ501430 | MGnify/ENA primary metagenome ERZ501430 (study PRJEB25962, sample SAMEA2042506) | human gut metagenome | biome: human gut; feature: human-associated habitat; material: faeces...
AGAAGAGACCTCCAAACCTTTTTCCAAGCAGAAAGAGATTCGGAGGTCTTTATTGGTTGATTTAGCTAACAGTCGTGTCGAAAGACATCCCGTCTGAGGGCAAAGCGAAGGTTTTGCTTTTCAGGCGGGATTTTTTTGCTTTTTGGGACTGTTGTATACAATATAATGATACTTCCGTAATTCGCGGCCCGGTCATAAAGAAGACGGGGTGGCTGAGAGGCCAATGGAGTGGTGCAAATCCAACGCCTGATTGTTTCCCTTTCTCAGGGGTGCCGGGGGCAAATTAAGAGAAACCATACAAAACCTTTTCCAAACGCCGTTCGAGGGTAACCACGGACGGCGTTTTTATATATCAGCGAAAAGGAGTACGCAAATGAACCGCAAGACCACAAAAAAGGTGGATGAATCCACCCTGACAACTTTGTGCGCCGTCTGCCGAGGGGCATTTTTGGACGCAAAGGGCGTCCGGCTTCGCAGAGCCGACCCCAGGCAGCTCGTCAAGGGTATTACCAGACACGATATGGGTTTGACTACTACGTTCAGCCCATTGTCCGTAAATCAAAAATGACCGGAAAGGAGAACCGACGTGAAACTGAGCCAGCTTAAAATTGACCCGGAGTTCCAAAGCAAAATTCCGCCGCTGCAGTTTGAGGAAGAACAGCAGCTTGAGCAGAACATCATTGCCGAGGGTCGTCTTCTGAATCCCATCATCACATGGAATGGCTACATTCTGGATGGGCACACCCGCTACCGCATCTTGAAAAAGCACGGCTTTATCAAGTTTGAAGTGGAAGAAATCCAGTTTGCGAACAAGTACGAAGCGCTTGCATGGATCTGCAAAAATCAGCTTGGCCGCAGAAATCTCAGCCCGGAACGAAAGAAGTTTCTTCTGGGCAAGGAGTATGAATCGACCAAACTGGCAGTGGGCGGGCAGCCCGGAAATTGCAATAAAGTAAATCGATGTGATCAAAATGATCACATCGATGCAGACATGGAGCCGCATATCGGCTCGGAACAGGGCGGGAAACGCCCTGTGGTAGTTCTGCAGAACAACATTGGAAACCGTCATTCGCCTACATTGATCGTAGCAACCGTTACAACCCGGACGGAAAAGAAGAAAAAACAGCCCACCCATGTGCTGGTGGATTCCAACCCGGCGTTTGAAGAACCGTCCATGATTCTTCTGGAACAGATTTTTACGATCGATAAATCCCGCATTGAACATTTTATAGGCTACGCTACCCTGGGAAATGTTTGGTCAGCCAGTGCAATCAGACCGTTCCGCAACGCTGTTGCAGTCGCAGTGATTCGCTCATTTGCTCTGGATTGCATTTTAAGAAGCAGCCTGGTTTCTTCTTCATTGTTGAACGGGGGTAGTGTATCCCAAAAGGTGAGCGCATAGTTTGCGATTTTAAGAGCATCCGCTCGGTCCGTCTTTAGCTTTCGGATCGTATTATCACTAAAATCGTGGATCAGCATCGCATTGACAACGGAAACCAAAAAGCCCGCTTCCTTCAATGTCAGTGCGATCGGTCTCCAGTACGTACTGGTATGTTCCATTACAATACGGATATCGCCTCCCAGTTTTTTGAGTGTGGATGCCAGCTTTTTCAAGCCACTGTTCGTGTGGTGGACCTCGAAAGGCCGAAGTACGATTTCGCCTCCGGGTCTCCGTACCGCAACTGTGCTTTTGCTCTTAGACACATCGATACCGACGGCGGTAATAACAGCAGCTTCCATTTTTCTGACCTCCTTTAATGCCGGTTCCGCCTATGCCCATTACCGATTCAGCTTGCTTTGTGACACGAATGTACGGCAACATTTTTATCTGCCGATAACTCAACCTGCGTCAATCGAACGCTGCAATGGAGATGGCGGAGAACAGTTTGCGCGTACGAGCGTTCAGCTCAAGCAATGCTTCGTTCTCTCAGCACATCTTCATTGTAGCTTAGGTTTGGGCATCTGTATAGCTCACTGGCTGTGAACTTCTCAGAACCAACACCATTGTGGCAAGCAGTGCATTCGTGCGCACAAATGCAAATTTTGCGTTGCAAAATGCTTGTTGGGAAATCCCAAACCCTTTCTGATCTGCACCGTTCCGGTGTAGGCTGCGCGTTCTTTCCGAGCGCTATTGAATGTGTCAATGCACACTCTCTCCGAAAATCCGGAGCACTTTTTGGTGCAAGCGTCAATGGCATAATTCCTAAGTTCATGATAGAATAGGTGCGTTGTGTGCCTGACACATGAAAACGGAAAGGACGATGCAGAAATGGAGCAGCTTTATCTGATGCCCGGTGAGGAACGCTACACAAAGTTTCGGGATGAGAACGGTGTGCCCAAAATCCGTTACACCTACTGCTCCCTGCACGGCAAGCTGTTCAATTGCGTGTGCCGCTCAACAGATGAAGCCCAACGGCTGTGTGAAGATTGGCTCGTAACGCAGGATCGCTGCTACATAAACAAAAAAAGTCGCCGAGGATTCCGCCCCATGAAAGGGTTAGAATCCTCGGCGACTTTCGTTTATCGGGTCTGCTGCTTTTCCTGTGCGTCTTTTTCTTCTGCGAAGAACAATTCAATGTTTTTCTGTGCCTTTACCAACTCCTGCATTTCTTCTCGTGCCTTGCGATAGTCCGGGTAGGCTGCTTTCTTTTGGGTCAGAAGATCGGAATACTCTGCATTCAGTGCTTTGACCTTCGGCAGCTTTTTTAAGCCAGTTTCATCGAAAGCGGCCTTGGCTGCTTTGTGCAGTGTGATTTCTTCCCGGTGAGTATCCAGAAACTTTTTGCTATATCCCGCTTTCCGGTAGGCATCGTAGACTGGGTGGGTCTTGGCGTAATTGACGATGTGCGTTTTCAGCACAGCAATTTCCGCCATCCGTGTTTCGGCGGCTTTGATGGAATCTCCCAGCTGGTGGTATTTTTCTGTTGCCGCCGCTGTGCGTTTATTCAGTTCATCTGCGCTGCCAATTTTGTGTTCCTGCAAGAAAATCAGCGTCTTGGACATTTCTTTCAGATTATATTTTTTCGCCCATCGTGCATAGCCTTCGCTTTTGCCCTCGGAGAGCTTTGCCTGAATGTCAACCAGCAATTGGAACGGCGGCTCTTGGAACGGCTGTGTCTGACGCGGACGGTGTTCGGTTTTTCCCGCAATCACCGCTTGCAGTTCATCCTCACTGTACCCAGCCCCCAGCGTTTTGAAGCGGATGAACCGCTTCTGCCGTGCGCCCTTGACGGAAGTGTATTTTCCACGCTTGACCTCATAACCCTGTTGTTCCAGTTTTTGCAGAAAATCTTCGTAATCCTTGGGCTTTTCTGCAAGGATGCTGTCGATGATGTCACACAGCCTATCACGATTGCTTTCTTTGGGTGGATAGAGGGTACGTTTCTGCCGTTCCCGGTAGGGCTTTATTTCAATAACAGAGAGCTGATGCTCCAGACAAATCAAGTCGCTCAACCGCTGAACGGCCAGTGCCGAAAAGAAAAAATCCCGGAACTTTTTTGAACCGTCCAATGCGGTGGAGTTGAAAATCACATGGTTATGGATGTGGTGACGGTCTGTGTGGGTGGCAACGATAAAAGCGTATTTGCCCTTGGTAAACCGCATGGCAAGTTCATAGCCCACCTTGTTGGCTTCCTCGGCGGTGATCTCACCGGGTTTGAAAGACTGTCGAATTTGATAGGCGATGATGTCGCTTTTCTGTCTGCGCCCGGTAGCAAGTTCATACTGCCGCTTGGAAAGCATAAATTCTTCATCGACTGTCAGAGGGCTACACTCGTAGCAGCTTACCAGTTCACCTTGTTCGGTCTTATCTGGATTCTGCACATAGTCTGTGCGGCTTTTCAGACAAGCCGCAACCGACTTGCCCTTGTTTTTGTGCAACGCGATCAGCCGTGTCGCGGCCATCCTGAATCACCCCCATAAAAGAAAAATGCCGCCCGAAGGCGGCAAACGATTAAAACTATTTCTTACAGTTCGGCAAGCCACTCACTGAAACGTCCGATGTCCTCGGTGATGGCTGTTGCACCGAAAAAGAGAACGAAGCAGATGAACTCAGCTACCAGCAGGATAAAGAACTGATCCCAAGTCTGGCGGTAGGCAGTGTAGATGCCGCAGCCGAAGATGTAGAGCATCAGCGGAGCAACCACATAGCTGGACAACGTGAGCAGCCACTTCGCCATCAGAGCCAGAAAAGCCACAAAGAGAGAAACCGGGAAGAGAACAATTTTCTTCAGGATAGACATCATATCAGGCACTTCCTTTCTGTTCGCTCTTATTATAAAGGTATCGACTATTGCACTGCAAGGATGTCAAGCATTATATGTACACCCGCAGTCCTCCAACTGCGGGAATTTTCTTAGAGATTTGCCAGTTTAGTCAGAATCTGCTTGCCAATGGAAATCAGTTCGTCCAGCCGGGTGCGCAGATCAGCAAGGTCGGCAGAGTAGATCTTGCCGTTTTCGTTAGCGCGTTTGGCGACCTGATTCAGATTGTTACTGCAATTCTGAAGCAGATAAGCCATTCGGCGCAGCTGTGGAAGGTCGAGGTTCAGGCAGTAGCCATCCAGTGCCATTTTGCGGATATAGGCACTCAGACTGTGGATGCCCATTCCATACATCTTATCTAAAATGCGGTTTCGTTCTTCATCGGTCACACGAATAAATAGACGGTGTTCCCGCTTTTTCACATTATCGCCCCTCCTTATCCAGATAACTCTTGAACGGCTTGACTGGTTCCGGTTGGTTGACCTTTTCCTCCAGCGCAGCCAGCACGGACGGACGAGTTGCAGGTGTTTCGGTTTCCTCGGTTTCTTCGGGAGCATCCTGCGAGGAACTGCGGTCACGGTCGATGTTCAGCAAGGCGTTCAATTCAGCAAGGCGGGCTGACTTTTCAGCCAGTTCTTCCTCCTGTGCAAAGGGCTTTGCCACTTCGACCTCTGCGGCCTGCTTCTGCTGTTTAAGGTTTTGCAGAGCATTTTCGGCATCTGCAATACGGTCAGCGAAATTGTCGATGGCATTGTCCAGACGAGTGATATTGCCGCGCGCATCATCGCCCAGCGACACCGGGTAACTCAACTCTGCCCGGAGTACGGCCTGATGCTCATTTTTGAAGCTGTCGAATCGAATGTTCAGTTCAAAGCCACGGTAGGTGCCCAGCAGCATCATATCAGCATTGGGCATCTCTTGCCGAGCCAGCAGCAGCCGTTCGCCTGCAGCCTTTTTGTCATCGTACACCATGCCCTTGATGGTCATGCCGCAGAAGTTTTCTTTGTCCTGCGGGTGTGCTGCTGCAATCTGTGAATCCTGTTGTAAAGCAGCAATGCGTGTTTTCTGTTTCTGGATCTCCTCTGGGAAAGTTTTGAGCAGCTTATCCTCCAGACGATATTTCTGATTCTGGAAGTCTCCGCGCAGCACCTTCAATTTTGCTACCTGCACGTCCAAATCCATCTTTTCCCGGATGCGCGGGTCACCAGCACACAGAGCCTTGATTTCAGCGTAAGACAGAGCCTGCTCATCAATATCATCGCAGGAGCGCATAGGCGACTTGCTCGTCATGATCTGCGAAATGAACTTCTGCTTATTCTCTAAGGTCTGGTACAAGTAGGCGTCAAATGTCGATTCAGTGACGTAATTATAGACGTACACTTGTTTGTTTTGATTGCCTTGACGGATGATTCTGCCATTGCGCTGAGTCATATCCGACGGACGCCAGCCTACATCCAGATGATGCACCGCCACAAGCAGCGTCTGGACATTTGTACCGGCTCCCATTTTTGCAGTGCTGCCCAGCAGCACACGCACCTGTCCGCTGCGCACCTTGGAGAAAAGTTCTGCTTTCTTGTTCTCCGTATCTGCGTTGTGGATGAACTCGATTTCCTGCTCTGGCACACCAGCAGTGAGCAGCTTGGAGCGGATATCGTCATAGACGTTGAATGAACCGTCCCCCTTGGGAGTAGACATATCGCAGAAAATCAGCTGGGTCAGCTTCTGTTCCTTGGTGTCGTTCCAGATGCGCAGGACGTTGTTGACGCAGGCATTCAACTTACTGCTGGGGTCATCAGGCAGAGCCGAGTTCATCAACCGCTGATCAAGACCGATTTTGCGGCCATCCGACGTAATTTTCAACATATTATCCACAGAAGGGTCAACAGAACCGCTGTGGACTTCGGCTGCACGTTCGCTCAACGCCTGCACCATGTCCTGCTGGATTTCCGAAGGCTTGACCACTACGGTTTCAAATTTAGCTTGGGGCACTGGCAGGTTCAACTGATCACTGGTCTTGATATCCGCCGCTTCTTTGAACATCGCCATCAATTCGGGAAGGTTGAAGAACTTAGCGAACCGGGTGCGTGCACGGTATCCGGTACCTTCGGGCGCAAGTTCAATGGCCGTGGTCGTCTCACCGAAGGTGGATGCCCACGCATCAAAATGGGTCAGTCCTTTCTGCTGTAAGGTGTTGTACTGGAGATAGCGCATGAGGGTGTACATCTCGGTCATGCTGTTGCTCAGGGGCGTACCCGTTGCAAAAATGACACCGCGCCCTCCGGTGATTTCATCCAGATAGCGACACTTGCCGAACATATCGCTGGATTTTTGCGCCTCGCTCGTACTCAAACCTGCGACATTACGCATTTTCGTGTACAAGTAGAGGTTCTTAAACGCCTGACTTTCATCTACAAACAACCTGTCTACGCCCAATTGTTCAAACGTAACCACATCATCTTTACGGTCTGCACCTTGCAGCTTTTCCAGTTTCTGTTTCAGAGACTTGCGCAACTTTTCCAGCTGCTTTACTGTGAAATGCTCGCCAACCTGTGCTTTCGCTTCTTCGATGGCCTCCTCGATTTCATCCATCTGTTCCTGAATCAGACGCTCCTGTCGTTCTGCGGACAAGGGTATCTTTTCAAACTGGCTGTGTCCGATGATAACCGCATCATAGTCGCCGGTTGCGATGCGGCTGCAAAAAGTCTTGCGGTTGCCGGGTTCAAAATCTTTCCTGCTGGTGACCAGCAGCTTTGCATTGGGATAGAGATGCAGAAACTCCGAGGCCCATTGTTCCGTCAAGTGGTTGGGCACAACAAAAAGACTTTTCTGGCACAAACCCAGGCGTTTGGATTCCATCGCAGCAGCGGCCATTTCAAAAGTCTTGCCGGCACCAACTTCGTGTGCCAGCAGAGTGTTGTGGCCGTACAAAACGTGAGCAATGGCATTGCGCTGGTGTTCCCGCAGACTGATCTCCGGGTTCATGCCCACGAAATGAATGTGGGAACCGTCATACTCGCGGGGCCGGGTGCTGTTAAAAAGCTCATTGTACTTTTTCACCAGCAGAGTGCGCCGCTGCGGGTCTTTCCAGACCCATCCAGCAAAAGCGTCCTTGATGGCCTGCTGTTTCTGCTGGGCGAGAGTGGTTTCGTTCTGGTTCAGCACACGTTTTTCCTTGCCATCCTCCTCGATGGTATCATAGACGCGGCTGTCGCGCAAGTTCAGTGTGTCCTCCAAGATTTTATAGGCATTGGCCCGGCGGGTGCCGTAGGTTTCGGTGGCCATAATGTCACCGTAGCCAGTAGCAGATTTATTGCTGATCCGCCATTCGGAAGTATAAGGAGAGTAACGGACGGTGATGGCGTTGTTGTAGCGGATGCGATAGGGTGGCTGAAAAGTTTCCATCATGAACTGCTGCACGATGGAGGGGTCAAGCCATGTGGCACCCAAACGCACATCAATTTCAGAGGCTTCCAGATCTTTGGGCTGGGCTTTTTCCAGAGCTTCAACATTGACCCTGAACTCCGGGTGGCTTTCTGCAGCAAGCTGTGCCATGCGAAGCTTATCGCGCACATTGCCGGAAAGGTATTCGTCCGCAGTCTGCCAACCAGCTTCCGGGTCGTCTGCATCAGCGGCAGGCTCTTTGAAGATCACACCGGACAGTTCAGTGGTGATGCGCTCGTAGTTGCCGGGAGTACCCAGCAGGTCGGCCATGTAGGGCAGGTCAACCTTGCCATGCTCGCCAATGGATACCGCCAGTGCTTCGCTGGGGGTATCCACGCTGGTGACAATACGTTCTGGGCGAATCGTCCGCTTGGTGAACATATCTGCCTTAGATTTGAGATTTTTATTCTCGTCCAGATTCTCCAGCGAGCAGAGCAGATAATAGGAGCTGTCATCATCGAACAGGCGGGCATTTTTCTTGTCGTTGATCAGACCGTATTTTGCAGTAAACGCATCGTAGGCATAATTCAGCTTTGCCTGCGATGCCTTGATATCCTCGTCCGGGAAGTCATTCAACTGCTGGTCGATCAACTCGTTGACGATCTGCCGCAGTTCCACCATGCCAGCCACACGGCCTTTGGCGTTGTCGGACAGTTCAATCTGTGTCATGATGGAGTTCTCGCGGTAGTAGATTTCACCATCCACCACAGTATAGCTGAAATTCTTCACGGTAGGGTCTGCGGGCAGAGTTTTGCGCTGCACTTCCGCATCGGCAACGTCCGGAGCGGCAATCTCCACCGCAGTGTACTGGCCCTCGATGTGCTGCACCGCTTCGGTAAGCTGGTCTGCAAGGTTTGCATCTTCGATTGGTGCAACGGTCAGGTCATGGCCGTACTGGGTGCTTTCTAGTTCCAAATTTCCCAGCACCATTTCCGGATGGTCTACAAAATACTGATTGATATTGAAGCCATCTTCGGTCTGCCCCAGCTGCACCCATGCAGGTTCGATGTCTGCAGGGCGGTCACGCTTCTGCAAAAAGAGGATATCCGAAACAACCTCGGTGCTTGCATTTGCCTTAAAAGCGTTGTTGGGTAAGCGGATGGCTCCCAGCAAATCAGCACGTTCCGCCATGTACTTGCGGGCACTGCTGTCTTTGCTGTCCATCGTGAAACGGCTGGTCACGAAAGCAATCACGCCGCCCGGTCGGATCTGGTCGATAGTCTTGGCGAAAAAGTAGTTGTGGATAGAAAAACCCAGTTTGTTGTACGCCTTGTCGTTGACTTTGTACTGACCGAAAGGGACATTACCTACGGCAAGGTCGTAAAAATCTCGGCGGTCGGTGGTTTCAAAGCCAGCAACCGTAATGTCGGCCTGTGGATATAGTTTTTGGGCGATGCGTCCGGTGATGGAATCCAGTTCCACACCATACAGACGGCTGTCAGCCATGCCAGAGGGCAGCATACCGAAAAAGTTGCCAATACCCAAGGAAGGCTCCAAGATATTTCCAGACTGGAAGCCCATCTTTTCCACAGCATCATAGATGGCGCGAATTACCACCGGAGAGGTATAGTGGGCATTCAGAGTGGAAGCGCGGGCGGCGGCATACTCCTCTTCGGTGAGCAACCCTTTCAGTTGGGTGTACTCGGCAGACCAGTTTTCCTTGTTGGGGTCAAAGACATCTGCAAGACCGCCCCAGCCTACATACTGCGAAAGCACCTGCTGCTCCTCGGCGGTGGCACCGCGATGCTCCTGCTCCAAAGTGCGCAAGGTCTGGATGGCTTCAATATTGCGGGCGAATTTCTGCTTGGGGCCTCCGACACCCAAATTATCATCCGTGATGTGAAAATTTCCTGCGGCTTCCGGCATCGGTTCAGCGTTCAGGGCTTCGTCTGCGGCAACAGCATCCGGAAAGGTCTGCCACTCGCCATTGACCTCCACAGAGATAGGCAACTTGTCCAGTTCCTCATCAGGTGTAGGTTCATCCCGCCGCAGACCGTCCTCGAATTGCTGCTTGTTGAGTACCTCGTTATCCCACGACTGCCCATGCGCGCTGGTGTCGATGCGCACATCGGTTTCGCCAACATAGCCGATTTTGCCTTCGATGGTTCGGGTGGGAAGGTCAACAACAACTTCGTCACCGACCTTGTAATCAACAGCCTTTTCAGGAGAAACGTCAATAATTTCATCCTGCTGCTGTTCATACAGTTCCCGGATATTGGGCAACCGTTCAACCCGGAAGATGGGCTGTCCGCTGTTGGTCAAGTCCATGTCCTGCAAGCTGACGGATTTGAACATGAAGTTGACGTGATCCACACGGAAATCCCGGCCATCTAGCTTGACGATGATGCCGATCGGCAGATAATCTTCCTCTCGCAGATATTTTGTCTGATGGTGGGTACCATCTCCGCCCTGTCCGGCTAGATAGATGCTGTTGCCCTCGGCCCACAGCTTCTGCGATTTTGCTACCCACTCTCTGCGCAAAAAGCCGGTCACTTTGACTTTTCCCAGCGCATTTTCCTGTGACAGCAAATTAGAACGAAAAACTTCCTTTACAGTGATTGCATCTTTGTCATAGAACAGAAAATATCCGCCCAGTTCAAAGCCAATCAGGGTATTGGGGTACTGCTCTTTCAGAGCATTGTATTCGGCAGCGGCATCACCATCCAGCATTGGGAGCTGTCGTTCCGCTTCCTGCACGGCGGCACGATGCTCTTTTTCCTTATCGGTCAGGTAGCGGTCAGACTGAATCATCAGGTCGATGTATTTCTCGACCTGTGTCCAGCTTAACGTAACCTTTTGATGATCCGGGTAGTGGTCAAATTCAAGTCCTTTTCCATCATGATTTACAAAACCGCTGCTGCCATCCAGAAAATCCTGCGAATGTCCGCCGATGCCGTACTCTTTCGCCAATGCTTTAGCGCGGAGTTTGCGGTCGGGCTGTGTCTGGTACAGTTCGATGATCCGCTGCTTGCCATCCTGAAAACCGGAACCATGCTTGCGCAGTTCATTCTCAATTTCAGCTTGCGACAAAACAAAAGCGGAGGGCGATTTTTCGCTCTCCGCTCGGTCGATATGTTCAATTTGCTGGGCTTCGGTGGGGATGACGGCATCCAGAAAACTTAGCTGTAGATCAGTTCCGTCCGAATCACTTCCTCGACCTGCTCCTGTAGGCTGTTCATGTGCTGTACCCACGCCATCTGATTCTTCTCCTTGTCCGGGGCCGGGTTCTTCGCCAGCAGATCGGCCATCAGTTGCTTCTTCATCGCTGCTGCGGTCTGCTCCAGTTCGGTCAGGGTCGGGTACAGGCTCCCGTTCAGGAGCATCGTGTGGTACAGAACCGGGTGCTGCTGCCTCAGAAAGCTCAGGCGCATCCTGCCGTACTTGCCCAGCGGGGTCTTCGGCTGATGCAGGGTCAGGTTCGGGAGAAGATAATCCCCGGTCTGCGTGTAGTTCAGATTGCTGCTCATATTCATGCTGGCTCCTTTCATTGTTTCGGCGGCGGATGGTCGTTTTGACTGCCCGCTCGACGGTGCGCAGGACTTCGCGGCTGATGTCGCTGACTGCGGCACCGAGTGTGTAGACAGTGTCCGGGGTAGAAAAATCGTAGATGGCCTGAAAACTGTCTTTGTCAAAATAGCCATCCGGCTCAAATCCACAGCGTTCCAGCAGCGTGTAGGTGACGCTAATGGCGGCGGCAGACTTGAACTGCATCTCCACCCCGGCTTCATCATAATCCATCAGCAGCGAACCGTCAACGATGGCGCGGATGTCCCCGCCGTTGTTGTCCCAGTAATCTGCCACCAGTTTCCCCGCAACGTCCGCAAGCTGCTGGCTGACACGCTCTCCGCTGATGCCGTAGGTGGCGGCGAGCATTTCCGAAACCGGCTGTTTCAGGTCATCGTTGTACTGCCACACCTCCGGGTCACGGGAATTGCGGCGCACTCCGGTGTCCGACACATCGAAAACGTAGTGCAGCCGGGGGAATCCGCTGGATTCATCCAGCAGAGCAATGCCCTTGGCACCCCGACGCACATAGCGGTTCATCCGGTTGTTCCAGATGTCGAAGTCGGCGCAGGCGGTGGCATCGGGGCGCTGGGCGTAGATCATCAGCTGGTCTGCAAAGGGGTACTTGTACAGCCGGGATGCAGTGGTCAAATAGTCCGTCCAGCTTTCCCAGTACCGGGTCAAGCCGTTCGCCGTGCGCTGGGCAAGGGCGAGATATTCTTCGGTTTTGCTTGGCATAGCGTTCCTCCCTTCAATCTCGTTGTAAACAAAAAGCGAGCGGCCTTTTCAGGTCACTCGCTTATGGAATCTATGGTATTTTGTTCGTGTTTTACGGCAAACTTTTCTGCCATCTCCAGCAGACGGTCGATGGGTGATCTTTTTGTGGTATCCATTGGCTATGCTCTCTATGGCACCGGGTTCCATGGTGCACTTCGGCCTTCCGGTCTTGCTGCCTGCGGGCTGATACGCCGTCTGCATAAGAGCGACACCTTTGTGCTGGCTGTAGACCTGCCCAGCGGCATCAACACGGATACCGGGGAGGTTGCCGAGGGTGCTGCCCATGCAGATTTGACCGTAACCTTCGACAGTTATAAGCCTTTGCATATGGCAGAAGCTTCTGCGCCGCTGTGCGGAAAAATCGTCTGTGCCGACATTGGCATCCGGGATGAATGGCACCCGGAATTTTGACGAGGACTTGCCGCTGCGGAAAAGCACCTGCACGCAAAAGCCCCCGGCAGCTTTCAAGGCACGCCGGGGTTCTTTTTGTCATTCTGCTGCAAAATGTCTGCACTTTCTTGGCAGAACGCAGAAAATGCGGAAACCGCTTGATTTAGCTCGGTTTCCGCACTAGAATGGAAACCGGAAAAACAAGCACAGTTTCCACAAGGAGGACGCTCATGCAGGAAAAGCTCGATGCGCTGGTGCGCACACAGGCGATGCAGTTATTCCGTCAACAGGGGCTGCATTTCACCATGCAACAGGTGGCAGAGCCGCTGCATATCAGCAAAAAAACCATCTACACCGTTTACCCCTCCAAGGAGGCCCTTCTGCTGGACATGGTAGACCATGCCTTTGCGGACATCCACCGCTGCAAGCAGGAGATTCTGGCAGGCAGCGGCACTTTGCAGGAGAAGCTGCGGGCGGTCATCATTGCCATGCCGACAGAATACGCCGCGCTGGACCTGCGGCAGATGAAGGAGCTGGACGAGAAATACCCGGTGGTGGCGGCGCGGGTGCGCAGCCAATTGGAAAACGGGTGGGAACCCACCATGGCGCTGCTGGAACAGGCTGTGGCAGAGGGGATCATGCGCCCGGTGTCCCTGCCGGTGCTGCGGCAGATGATCACCGCATCCATCGAGAGCTTTCTGGCAGACCGCAGTCTGGCAGAAAGCGGAGTGCAGTATGTGGCTGTGCTGGAGGAAATGATCTCGATTTTACTGGAAGGAGTGCTGCCGCGATGAAACACAGTTTTTGCGATGATTGGGAGTTTACCCACCACTGGACGGAAGCCTTTGGCAAGGGGCTGCCGGTGCCAAAACAACAAGCCGTCCGCTTGCCCCATACCTGCCGGGAGGTGCCACTGCACTATGCCTCCCCCGCCGATTACGAGATGGTCTGCGGCTACCGCAAGCGATTCCGGGTGCCGCCGGTGCAGGCTGCGCCCCGGCTGTTCCTCCGCTTTGACGGAGCTGCTCATCAGGCGGTGGTGCGGGTCAACGGCAGGGTTGCCGGGCAGCACCGGGGTGGCTATACCGGCTTTGCGGTGGAGATCACAGACCTTGTGGACCGGGAGGGTGAAAACCTGCTGACCGTGCAGCTGGACACCCGGGAGGACCCCGCTATCCCACCCTTTGGCTTTGTCATCGACTACCTGACCTACGGTGGGCTGTACCGGGAGGTCTGGCTGGAAGCTACGGCAGAGAGCCGCCTGACCGATCTGTTCGTCTACACGCCCACCCTACATGATGCCGTGGTGCAGTGGACGGCAGAGCTCACACCCGCAGCCGTGGCGGTCCGCATCCGGCTGGAGACCGCAGACGGCGCCCTGCTGGCAGAGCAGACCGCACAGGCGGCAGAAACCGGGAAGATGCAGTTTTCCGTCCCGGACGCACAGCCGTGGGATACCGAGCACCCGGTTTTGCATCATGCCGTGGCAGAGCTTTTGAACGCAGCCGGACAACCCATTGACCGCAAACAGGTGGTCTTTGGCTTCCGCACCGCAGAGTTCCGGGCGGATGGCTTTTACCTCAACGGAAAAAAGACCTTTCTGCGGGGCTTGAACCGGCACCAGAGTTACCCT
>ENA-OPAL01001448-OPAL01001448.1-human-gut-metagenome-genome-assembly--contig:-NODE-1448-length-13885-cov-2.089516_pt1 | contig 13885 bp, 10 predicted proteins | sample MGYA00241057_ERZ501430 | MGnify/ENA primary metagenome ERZ501430 (study PRJEB25962, sample SAMEA2042506) | human gut metagenome | biome: human gut; feature: human-associated habitat; material: faeces...
ATGCAGATGTAATTTCCATAGATTTCCCAATCCTTATAAAGTGTCCATGCAGTATTTCCTTCTGAAACTTCTGATTTTAAAAGAATTCCCTCTTCACTGAAAGTATACTTCCGATAACCGGATTTTAGTTCTTTATCCATTGCTGTAACAGATTTCTTTAATACCGTCTTCTGCATCAGCTTGCTTCCTCCGCATATCATAAAAAGACTATATGCAGCCAGGAGTGAGCAAAGTACAACAAGCCTTGTATCACTATTTGTTACTCTCCATATTATAATCAAAATACAAGCTACAATCAGAATTGAAAATTTTATTGCTTCCGCTTTTCTTTTCTTTCGATACTCCTTCGAATTCAAAGTGATTTCAAGCAGCGCATCCTGCTCTTCTTTTCCGATTTCAATTTCATATTCTAACATCTCTGTTCCCCCATTTTCTTTTTTTCTAAAAACATTGTCATGTTTCTGCCTTCTAATTTCGGTGCTTTCACAACTGATGCAATATCTTCAAGCATCTTTGCAAAGTCATCAAGCACATGTGCATTACTACTAATGTGCGCCATTTCTCTTCCTCTGAATCGAAGAGTTACTTTAACCTTATCACCTTTTTCAATAAACTTTCTGGCATTGTTAGCCTTTGTTTTTAAGTCATTAATTTCAACGTTTGGTGATAATCTAATTTCTTTTACTTCGACAATATGTTGTTTCTTCTTTGCTTCCTTTTCACGCTTCTGCTGTTCATATCTGAACTTGCCATAGTCCATAATCTTACAAACCGGTGGCTTAGCCTTAGGTGAAATCTTAATCAAATCAAGTTCTGCTTCATCTGCTAACTTCTGAGCATCTCTTGAAGACATAACTCCCAACTGTTGTCCGTCTGTTCCAATAACACGAACTTCTCTATCTCTAATCTGTTCGTTAATCATTAAATCGCTAATAGTATTGCACCTCCAAATTATTTCTTCAAAAAGAAAAGTGGATAACCCACAGATTACCCACTATTATTTCTACACAATAAAATCGTTATAAAAATATTAACCTGGAATCACTTCAAAAGTGTCTTGGTGAGAGCGGATACTCTGCTTTCTTTTTTCACATCAGTACTTATACTACCATCTTCTCATCCATATGTCAACATTTTTTATAACTTTTTTGATTACACTGTTCCAAACGAGCATAAAAGCGAAGCTCTTGCTTTGCGATATGCGAATTTGGTGGTGGATTGCGTCAGTGCGTAGCACGTAACAATCCGTGTAATCAATATATTTACATTCTACAACTCTATTTTTTCGTATGTGCTTGCACAATTGCAGAAAAATAAGTTGATTCTACTTACAACCACATTCAAAGCTTCCACATTCTGTCTGGCTTTCATGCTTTGCTCCATTACCTGAAATTGTAATTTTGTCCGCATGGCACTTAGAATTATCATTAAATACACAATTCTTAGCTTCACATGATACATCTAATGTATCCTCCGGACCTGCGCTGCAATGACATGCTTGTGCTGTTGTGCCCTCAGTCTTCTCTTTAAAATCCCCACAATAAGTTGCATCAATAACAGTTGCATCCTGTCCTTCTACATTTATGCCGTCACGACAACATTTTGATGACTTATTGTAATAACAGTTTTTTACATTACATTCTAAATTAGTCATAATAACACTCCACCTAAATTTATTTCGGATTTTATCCGATACATTTAGTGTGGAGTGTTTTTTATTTTTTATTCATTTAGTTTTTGTAAAAATAATTTTAAACTAAAGTATGCTTATTTACTTTTAATTAAACATTACTTGTTTTCTTCTACTTCAACTTTACGGATTTCTTTTGTTCTGATTTCCTTACAAATCTGTTCAATAAATTCATCCAAAGGCTTAACACCTTCATCTCCTGCAAAACGGCTTCTAACTGATACTGTTTCGTCAGCTTCTTCCTGCTGTCCTACAACAAGCATATATGGAAGTTTATCAAGTCTTGCCTCCCTAATCTTGTAGCCAATCTTTTCTGAACGTGAATCAACTGTAACATCAATACCATTCTTCTTTAATTCAGCCGCAACTTTGTCAGCATATTCAACATATTTGTCTGAAATAGGAAGTACTCTAACCTGTTCAGGACATAACCATGTTGGGAACTTTCCTGCATATTTTTCAATAAGCCATGCAAGTGTTCTTTCGTAGCATCCAATACTTGTTCTGTGGATGATGTATGGACGTTTCTTTTCACCATTTTCATCAATATAATACATATCAAACTGTTCAGCTAAAAGAGCATCCCACTGAATTGTAATCATTGTATCTTCTTTTCCATAAACATTTTTTGCATTAATATCAACCTTTGGTCCATAGAAAGCTGCTTCTCCAATATCCTCTACAAAAGGAATATTTAATTCATTTAAAACGTTTCTGATATCCTGTTCTGTTTCATTCCAAACTTCAGGTTCTCCGATATATTTTTCTCTATTTTCAGGATCCCATTTTGAAAGATGATATGTTACATCTTCTTCTAACCCTAAAGTCTGTAAGCAATACTGAGCTAAAGCAATACAATTCTTAAATTCTTCAACCATCTGGTCAGGTCTTACAATAAGATGTCCTTCTGAAATTGTAAACTGACGAACTCTTGTAAGCCCGTGCATTTCACCTGAATCTTCATTTCTGAAAAGTGTTGATGTTTCACCATATCTGCAAGGTAAATCTCTGTAGCTCTTCTGGCTTGCTTTGTATACATAATACTGGAACGGACATGTCATTGGACGAAGTGCAAATACTTCTTTGTCTTTTTCTTCATCTCCCAAAACAAACATTCCATCTTTATAATGATCCCAATGTCCTGAAATCTTATACAAATCACTCTTTGCCATTAAAGGCGTCTTTGTACGTACATAGCCCCATTCATTATCTTCAAGGTCTTCAATCCATCTCTGTAATTTCTGAATCATTCTCTGTCCCTTTGGCATTAATAATGGAAGTCCCTGTCCGATAACATCAACCGTTGTGAAAAGTTCCATTTCCCTACCAAGTTTATTATGATCTCTGTTCTTTGCATCTTCTAATTCTTCAAGATATTTATTCAATTCATCTTTGCTATCAAAAGCTGTAGCGTATATTCTCTGCAATCTTGCTTTTGAAGAATCACCTCTCCAATAAGCCATTGATGATGAAATAATTTTAAAAGCCTTAATTGATTTTGTGTTCATAAGATGTGGTCCTGCACATAAATCTACAAATCCACCCTGGTCATAGAATGAAATTTCCTCACCCTCAGGAAGCTCCTCGATAAGCTCTACCTTGTACGGCTCATCCTTTTCCTTCATGAATTTGATTGCTTCCTCTCTAGGGAGTGTAAATCTTGTTATCTCATGACCCTGTTTGATGATTTTCTTCATCTCTGCCTCAAGTGCATCGAGATCCTCTCTTGAGAATGGCTGTGAATCGAAATCATAGTAGAAACCATCGTCAATTGCCGGTCCGATTGTGATTTTTGCATCCGGGAACAGATTCTTTACTGCCTGTGCCAGCACGTGTGATGCTGTATGTCTGATGACACGAAGTCCTTCCTCATCACTTGCTGTGATTATATTGAGTGTGCAGTCCTTGTCAAGAACTGTTCTTAAGTCAACAATTTCTCCGTCAACCTCTCCTGCGCAGGCTGCTCTTGCAAGTCCCTCGCTTATCATATACGCTTTTTGCTTCGCTGTACTCTTTTGATGAGCCATCCTTCAATGTTATCTTCATGGTTATCTCTCCTTTATTTTTAATATAAAAATCCCCGACACCGCATTGCTGCGACATCGGGGACGATAAGCTTTGTTACCGTGGTTCCACCCACATTCTTTCCGCCTGAAAACATACTGCTTGTCTGTATCCGACAGAAACTCATTTGACTATAACGGTATCACCGGGCTTTATTGGAGCCACTCCAAGCTGGTGTTCGGTATATCATCCACCGGGGAGCTTTCACCACTCTTTGGACTTTGATTCTCGTCTTTCAAGGCTTCCCTCTCTGCTGCTTTTAATATACTTACTGTGCTCTTCAACGTATTGTTATTATGCTAATGTTCCTTTCAAAAAATGATAATATACTTATTTTTCTAATCTGTAAAGTACTTTATGCATTTTTTCCGCAACATTTTTTATATTTCTTGCCCGAACCGCATGGACATGGGTCATTTCGGCCGATTTTCTTACCTACTACCACTGTTCCTGACTTCTTCTGCTCGAGGTAAAGCGCATGCTTTGTCTCTGCGTCAAAGATTTCATCCCATGCCGGGAGATTGTAAAGCCAGTCTGCCTTTGCATCTACCATGTTCTTATAGAGCTTTTCTTTATCGAAAGCAAGGCTTACCTTTGTGTCCTCATCCATCTCCTCGATTGGGTTTGGTGTGACAAGGCTGTCATTGATTCCGTCTAAGAAGCCTGTCATCTCCATGATTGATAACTCATATTTCTCAGCAAGCTCTTTGACTGTTCCCTCTACTGCCTCATCCGGATTTGCAAGGAGCTTCTCATATACACCCTTCTCCAAGAGGAAATAATGCTGCCAAAAACGCTGTAACTCTCCCTGATCTGCTTTGTCATTGTAGGCAATCTTGTGCCACTCTTCTAATAAAGCCATTTTTACTACCACCTTTATCTTTTATAAACTGATATGAGGCCAAACAGCCTCAACTTCACATATGGATGTATTATACCAAAATAACAGCTTGACGTCAATTTTGTTTTTTTATATTATAATTATTAAATAACTATTCAAAAACCACGGAGAACAATTCATGAAAAAGACAAAACGTATTCTGGCACTGATTGGCGCCATCCTTTTATTACTTTTATATGTTGTGGCATTTGTTGCCACTGTGCTCGATCACACAAGTGACATGCGCTACTGGAAGGCTGCCGTTGCCGCAACTATCATTATCCCGGTGCTTATCTGGACGTATTCATTTGTATACAGACTTTTAAAGGGTTCTGATGATAAAGAATCTGATGATGTAACCAAAAAACCATGAAACGCAAAATCACACCTGAATTATCATCTAAAGACTGGAAGGAATTCTGCAGCCGTTTTCATTTTGATAACGATAAACTGCTGCTTATCCGGGCAATATACACCGCAATGCTTCCATTGGTGGATGCCTTTGCATATTATTCCATAAAACAGGATTTGCCCGGGGTATCCCTGGCACACTATGCCTACGGCCTCGTGACACTCGGAAACGGTGCAGACGAGCTGTCAGAGCTGTATTTAAACCATGAGCAGCTTGAGGAAGCATACATAGCTGACTGTTTAAGCCTCATGCTTTTGTCAAACGCATATGAGCAGTTTGCAAAGGCTGTCGAAGAAGAAAGCTCTCTTTATGCCATTGAGCTGTCATTTTTAGGCGATGAATATCCGCTTGAGCTGCTGCCTGAGATTTTTGAGCACGTAAGCCCTGATGGTATACATCTCACCGGTTCAAATATGCTCAAGCCACTTAAGACAGCCGCCCTCATAATAAAGCTTGACTCACAAAAGCAGAAAAATATCAAAGAGCTCTGTAATACCTGCGCGAACTGTAAAAATCTGTCGTGCCCATCAAGAAAGGCCCCTGGTCCTAAGCTGCCACACACCTATGGTGCCATGCAGATTTTTAATATCAGACATTGAAGCCCTTCTTTTTCTCGTATGAGCCTCTCATTTTCTCAACCAGAAGTGTCAGATTCCTAAACAGTGACTCAGCCGCAAAGCCAAACACTATCATGAGAAGAATACATATATTTGACAAATCTGTCAGTGCAAACAGTTTCTTTAAGAAGAAACCCGAAAATACCAGACCTGCTATATTTCCGATAATAACAGCATATTTCATTCCATTGAGTGGCTCACTGATTTTAAAGAGAATCATGAAGCCCACTACCGAAAGTACAAGCGTCGCTATCGTTCCTATGCTTGCATCTGATATACAAAATACTTCTCCGCATACGACAAGCGCTCCGACAGCTATTACATCCGTAAGTCCACCCGGCAGTGCCTTTAGCATGACATTGGTGATAAAGTGCCCCTTTATCCTGTCCTTATTCTGCTCCAGTGCCAATAAGAATCCCGGTACTCCTATGGTAAACATACTGATGAGCGATACCTGTGCCGGCTCAAGCGGATACGTAACCATAAGAATAACTGAAAACAGTGAAAGTAACAGTGAGAATATATTTTTCACAAGAAACAGACTGGCTGAGCGCTGGATATTGTTTACTACCCTGCGTCCCTCATATACCACATCCGGCATATGTGCAAAATCAGAGTCCAAAAGGACAACCTGGGCTGCCTGGGCTGCCGCCTCACTTCCCGATGCCATAGCCACACTGCAGTCGGCATCCTTCATGGCAAGTATATCGTTGACTCCGTCTCCGGTCATCGCAACTGTATGACCTTTAGCCTGTAAAGCCTTTACAAGCTGTTTCTTCTGCTTTGGTGTCACTCGTCCGAATACAGTATATTTATTTACTGCATCGGCTATTTTATCCTCAGTATCAAGTGTAGCCGCATCGACAAAGCTTTCTGCACTTTCAATTCCTGCCTGTATGGCAATCCTTGAAACAGTACGCGGATTGTCACCTGAAATAACCTTTATCGCAACACCCTGACTCTTGAAATACTCAAAAGTCTTTACCGCATTCTCTCTGATAGGATTGGCAAGTGCCACAAATCCAAGCGGAGTAACGCTGCCATTTATGCCATTCTCCACGTTTTCTCCATCATACCTTGCAAACAAAAGTACTCTGTCTCCTTTGTCAGCGTATGGTATGATTTCTTCCTCAATGCGCGCAAAGCCTTCGTGCATGATAAACTCCGGCGCTCCGAGCAGATATGTTCCGTCAGAAAAGGTAACGCTGCCATACTTGAGGCTCGACGAAAATGCCTGCTGTGAAACCGCTGTACGATGCAGTGCAGATGTATTATTTGTCAAAGTATCCGCCGCATATGCTTTTAGTGCGAGCATAGTCGCATTGTTGTCAACCGAGGCATTTGCATAATCTAAAATAAGACTCTTAAGCTCATCTAATGTCAAAGCTGTCTGTGTGCCATCTGCTCCACTGTTTTTACAGAGAAAAATTTCCTTAAGCTTCATATCAGGCTCAGTAATTGTGCCCGTTTTATCCACACAAAGCACATCCACACGCGCAAGCGTCTCAATACTTTTCATATCATGAAGCAAAACCTTTTTCCTTGCAAGCTTCATAGTGCTTAAGGCAAGCGCCACTGTTGTCAGCAGATATAAGCCCTCCGGTATCATTCCTATAATTGCTGCAACTGTCGATGTAACGCTCTTTGTGATAGACTCGCCATTCACAAAATGGCTCTGCCAGAACAATATAAGCCCAATCGGAATAATAACTATGCCAACCCATTTGACAATCAAATTGATGGAGCGTATCATCTCTGACTGCTCCTTGCCGCCCATTGATTTTGCCTCAAGGCTCAGCTTTGAGATATATGATTCATTACCGACCTTTTCAAGCCGTGCATAGCACTCTCCCGATACAACAAAGCTTCCCGACATGAGAGTGCTGCCCTCTGTCTTTTCTACCTCATCAGCTTCACCTGTGAGCAGTGATTCATTTACCTGTATATTTCCGGATATCACAACCGCATCCGCACAAATCTGCTTTCCTGCGGTAAGCAAAATCACATCGTCCTTTACAAGTTCCTCCGTACTAATCTGCTTTACGCTGCCGTTTCTGATGACATCCGCATGCGGAGCATTCAGTAAACTCATTTTTTCAAGAGTCTTTTTTGCGCGGATTTCCTGAACGATTCCGATTACCGTATTTCCAATAATTATAGGCAGAAATGTCAGATTTCTGAAAGAACCTACCATTATGAGAAGTATCGTTATAACAAGAAATATAAGGTTAAAATATGTGAAAACGTTTGAAACCACAATTTCCTTTGTCGTCTTGTCTGTAGATATATCTGTTCTATTGGTAAATCCTTCCTCCACTCTCTGCCTTACCTCTTCATCGGTAAGGCCCGTGATATTTATGCTGTTGCTGTCTTTGTTCATCTGATTCATGCTATTCACCGTTTTTCCTCATTATTCTACATCATAATAATGATACATTTTGACCCTTTAATCATTATAATGGTACAACATAAGCACGATTTCAATACCTATTTCATTAAAAAAGGATGAACTATTTCTTAATTTCTTTTCAAATTGTAACTTATCAATCCATTGCTACTCACTTTCAGTCTCAGTACTCTCACTGTCTTTAGTTGCAATCATATCATCTATAGAATCCGGAATTGTTCCAGGGATTGTGGTACCTGAAAGATATACATCATCATTTACCTTGATATAGTACTCACCAAGCATAGCGTTTTTCTCGCCGATTGTGATGGTATATGCCTTGTCATCGGTGCTTAGCTTTACAACATTCTGTGGTTCATCCAGCCCAAAATCAGATGTATCCGCATCTGAATCAAGTTTCTTTGAAGCTGTAATGCTTGTGGCATTTCCAAGCAGTGATATGACCTTGCTTGTATTGATTTTAAGAGAGGTATCATTATCGCAGACCCACTGCTCTTCATCATCTGAATCAGAAGACTCTGATTCTGTGTCTGTTTTCTCAGACTCCGTTGACCCTGTCTCATCGGATGTGCCATCTGACTTTATACGGCTGAAGCTATACTCCTGACCGTCAATCAGAAATGAGAGTGAATTAACATCCGATGAGTCCAGCGAAAGTGCCTCAACACTGTCGCTTTCGCTCTCCGAATCATCGTCACTTTTATATTTATTGTAATTTAGAAGTCCCAGGTAGCCCGCCAGGGATGCTGCCAGAACTATCGCAAGTATCACAAAGGTGCGTTTCTGCTTATTCATTCATTTTTTCTCCTATTTCTTATACGCTTTTACCTGTAATCTACTTCTTTCTCCTCATTGCCCATACAACGATTCCTATGATAATAAGCAGTATTGGTACAGCTACCATTATGATAAGTCCCGTAATAACCGCCTGCAGCGTATTTATAGTGATATTGCTTAAAGTGTAATCCTTCACCGGTATCACACTTGATGCAAGCTCAACATTTCCGGTCATTGATGTGATAACATCCTTGAACATGTCTGCATTGTTGCCGGAAACGGCATTATCATATGAATCATCAACCACATAAGGCGTACCAAACACAACAATCGATGCGCCGGTGCTTGAATCATTTACAGCAAGACCTGTAGTAAACGGTCCGTTCTCATCACCGTCCTCTGCCTTCGATGTGGTGATATTCTTCCAGTCCTTCTTTAAAACTGCACTGTCTGATGTAGAAAGCAGCTTTGTATATGTCACATCATCTGTATCCTCAGGATAACTGATTGCACAGCTTCCTGCTAGGAATACATATCCGTCTGTTGCATCTGAGGTGTAATCTGTCGTCTCAACCGTTGGAAGCAGGTAGAGAGGATTCTGATAATATTTTGAGCTGTCATTTTCAGCTACCACACCGGTCTTGAAGCTGACATTGTAAGCCGCAAGTATTTTGTTAAAGTTTGTAAGCTCGTCATTATATGCATAGCAGCCGACAATCAGTGCCTTTCCACCGCCATTTAAATAATCAATCACCTTCTGTGCGTCTTCCTCGTTGAAATCAACAGTCGGAGAATTAATAATAATGGCTGTTGCATCCTCCGGCACCTTTTCCTCGTTAAAGAGCTCTAAACTCTTAAGATTTGCATTTGCCTTGCTTACAACACTCTGGAAATTGCTTCCTATTTCCGTTTCATTGTGTCCTGTTATCTGATAAATTACCGGGAGCTCATCTGCATCCATTGTGACATACTCTATAGCACTTGTAATCTGTCCCTCGGCATCATAGCCTGTGATGCTAGACTGCGACTGGTATCCGTAATAATATGATGAGCTGTCATATTCATATATATCATTGTAATCAATCACCTTTGAACGGTTTTTGCTCTCGATGATAAGGCTGTTTGTGGTAGGTGTCGTGTCTGTGTAATCCTGATAAAACTTCGGGCTTGTCGCCGGATCTACATATTTTACCTTTATATGACTCGAAAGATCCTTGTATCTGTTGATTGTCTCATCTATCTTTGCATCCTTTGATTTCTTGGAATTCAAAACATAGATTGTAATATCCTCATCGAGCTTACTTACCCTGTCCTTTGTATCGTTTGTGAGCGAGTACAGCTTTGTAGCCGAACAGTCAATTGATGTGTACTTAGCAGGAAGCGCTGTCAGTACAAGATTTACAACCACACAGATTGCACACATTATGACAATCATTCCTGCTGAAAATGCCCCTGTGCCTATCATCTTCTTTGAAAATGCCCATCTTCTCTTCTGGATAGATTGAGTCGTCAAGAAGCATAAAAGCAAAATAACCGTCACATAATAAGCTGCCGATGTGACACTAAAGCAGCCACTCACAAAATTCTCAAATGGTGTGTACAAATCAAAGCAATTAAGCACCTTTGTTAGCAGATTCCCACTTGACGAGATGAGCCCTGTAATGGACTGCATCATGTATGAGAGGAATAATGCCGCAAATGTAAGTATTGCAGATATTATCACACTCTCAGATATGGACGATATAAAAAGTCCCACGGCGATGCATGATAAACCGTAAAGCCAGTAGCCAAACAAAGCCACATACGCTTCACTGAGCGCCACCTTGCCGTAGATTGACAACACGAGCGGTGAAAGTGCAAAAAGTGCTATGTCTATGGTGTATACTGCTGCCATTGCAAAATATTTTCCTGCTACAATCTTTCCGACAGATACAGGCGATGTCAGCATGAGCTGATCTGTCTTTGTCTTTTTCTCATCAGAAAGTGATCTCATCGTGAGGATTGGCACTGCAATCATCATAATAAAACCGATTCCCTTTAAATCATATGAAATATACGGATAACCGTTTTTCAGATTGTATACATAAAAATATAGGCCATACACTGCAAGAAGTGCTGCAACAAACAGCCATCCTATAACGTTTTGGAAATATGATTTGAATTCTCTTTTAAATATTGCAAGCATTATTTCTCATCTCCTTCCCCTGTAAGCTCAAGGAATACGTCCTCGAGTGACTTCACAACAGTATGCATCTCAAGGATTGGCATATGCATTGCACTTGCAAGCTCAAATATTTCCTCACGTATATCGCAGTTTGCTTTTGCTATAACCTTAGCCTTCACTGTTTTCTCTTCCTCAGACTTTTCAAATGTGACCTTATCAACATTTACTATCTTCTCAAGCATTCCTCTTGCACCAATCTCGTCTGATTTGAGGACAAGGTTAATTTCCTGGTTCTTTGACATAAGATTAATCAGGTTTTCTGTGGCATCACTTGCTACAAGCTTACCCTTTGATATGATAAACACATGATCACACACTGCACTTATCTCACTTAAAATATGCGAGCTAAGTATCACCGTATGATTTTCTCCAAGCTTTTTAATAAGCTCACGAATCTCTATTATCTGCTTTGGATCAAGTCCAACTGTAGGCTCATCCAATATGATGATTTCCGGGTAGCCAAGAAGTGCCTGGGCGAAGCCCACTCTTTGTCTGTAGCCCTTGGAAAGGTTCTTTATGAGACGGTTTTTCACCTCCGTGATGCCGGTCATGTCCATGGCATCTGCTATCATTTCTTTTCTCTTTTTCCTGTCGAGCTTTTTGAGCTCTGCCACAAATTTGAGATACTCATACACAGTCATATCCACATAAAGCGGTGGTATCTCCGGCAGGTATCCGATACATTTTTTTGCTTCCTCAGGCTGTGCAAATATATCATAGCCGTTTATCTTTACTGTTCCACCATCAGCACCGATATATCCGGTAACAATATTCATGGTGGTTGACTTTCCGGCGCCGTTTGGTCCCAAAAGTCCGTATATCTTTCCCGGCTCAACAGTCAGCGAAAGATGATCTACGGCCATATGGTCGCCATATTTCTTTACGAGATTACTAATTTCTATCACAGTAATACTCCTCCTACTAAATTGTTATGATATTAGAGTATAAAAAAAGAGTGTTCAACTTGTGAATTTTGAACACTCTTTTGTACATTATTTATAATTTTAATACTATGATATTTTAACTGTACTAATTGTCTGGGTACTAATTGTCTGCGCGCACAATCATAGCTTCTCTGTCAGCACCTGTTCCGATGAACTTAACAGGTACTCCGATGTATTTCTCTATGAAACTGATGTATTTCTGTGCATTCTCAGGAAGCTCCTCGAAAGTCTTACAGCTTGCGATTTCATCGCCCCAGCCGCCTTTTAGCTCCTCATATACAGGCTTTGCGTTGTTTAAAACCTTGAGATTTGTGGTAAAGTCCTCTGTTACCTCACCGTTAACATCGTAGCCGGTGCAGACTTTTATTGTATCAAACTTGCCGATTGTGTCGAGATGGTTTACAGAAAGTGCTGTAAGTCCGTTAAGACGCTTAGCATATTTTAAGGTGACAAGGTCTAACCATCCGCATCTTCTCGGGCGGCCTGTTGTGGTGCCGTACTCATGTCCGAGCTCACGGATTCTGTCTCCGGTTGCGTCAAGAAGCTCTGTCACATATGGTCCCTCACCTACACGGCTTGAGTATGCCTTGATGACACCGTATACATTTCCGATATCTGAAGCAGAAAGACCTGTTCCTGTAAGAATACCACCGATTGTAGGATTTGATGATGTAACATATGGATATGAACCAAAGTCGATGTCAAGGAGTGTAGCCTGTGCTCCCTCAACAACCACCTTTTTGTCATCCTCAAGTGCCTTGTGTAAGAGGGTGATTGTATCACATACATATGGCTCAAGCTGTGCTGCATAGTCACTGTACTCTGCAAACATCTTGTCGAAATCAAGCTCCTTTGTATAATCAGTCTCAGGATCATATACCTTAAGAAGTGCAAGCTTAAGCTCTGTCTGCTCCTTAAGGCGCTCCTTGAAATCAGGTGCGTATAAATCCTCCATTCTGATTCCGCTTCTCTCATACTTATCGCAGTATGAAGGTCCGATACCCTTTCCTGTAGTACCGATTTTCTTTGCCTTTCTCACCTTCTCAAGCGCCACATCAAGCTTACTATGATATGGGAAAATGACATGCGTTTTGTCACTGATTTTTAAGTATTTATCTACATCATATCCGTGCTCCTTCAGGTTATTGATTTCCTCTAAAAGAACCTGCGGATTTAAAACTACTCCGTTTCCGATCACTCCGATTGTATGTCCTGATAAGAGACCTGACGGAATAAGGTGCATTGCATATTTAACACCGTTTGCTTTGATTGTGTGACCGGCATTGTCTCCGCCTGTGCATCTTACTGCTACATCAGCGTCTGCTGCAAGGTAATCAATTACCTTACCTTTTCCTTCATCACCATAGAAACATCCTATTACTACATCTACCTTTGACATTTTACATGCCTCCCTTGTATTTTCTGACACGACACATTGTGCCATGTTACTGCTTGATTTTAGTGGAATATTTATTATGCTTTGTAACTATTAATAATTATTTATTACAATACTCTATCTTCTTAGAGCAGGCTATTGCAAGCGCTCCGGGTCCTATATGGCATGAGACCGAAAGTGAAAGCGGATTCATGACTATCTCGTTATTTGGAAATGCTGCCTGAACCTCTTCCTTAAATGCCTCCGCTGCTGCAATATCATGCGTGTATGCCATTTCAAGATTTATCTGGCTGCCATCCGGATTATTGAAGCGCTTCTCAAAATCCGACTTCATGGCATCTATCATGATACTCTTTGCCTGCTTTACGGTACGTGCCTTTGCAAATGCATCAAGCTTCTCACCCTGAATCTGAAGCACCGGTTTAAGCTTTAAAAGTGTGCCAAGAGCTGCCGCTGCAGGCGTGATTCTACCAC
>ENA-OPAL01001457-OPAL01001457.1-human-gut-metagenome-genome-assembly--contig:-NODE-1457-length-13828-cov-2.290423_pt1 | contig 13828 bp, 14 predicted proteins | sample MGYA00241057_ERZ501430 | MGnify/ENA primary metagenome ERZ501430 (study PRJEB25962, sample SAMEA2042506) | human gut metagenome | biome: human gut; feature: human-associated habitat; material: faeces...
GTGATACAATTTCTTTAAGCACGCGTCTTACTATTGAAAAACTGCCTGCAGTAACTTATCATGCAGAGGACACACCGATGGAAACTACAGAGGAGCTTCAGGAACTTCTGGATTCTATTGATAAAGAAGTATCTTCTGATACACCGGTATATCTGTACCTTCCGGCGGTGACATATGATGGAGATATTACTTTTGGTGATCACACCTGGGGAATTCATGGATGCACCAACGGAGATGCGGAGACCACCTTTACCGGAACAGTCAGTCTGAAAGGGCTCAACGGAAATTATGCCGATATATCAGGAATCCGTTTTGAAGGAAGTTCCGGAACCGGACTGGATGCATACTGCTTTGCAAGTGCTTCAGAGTGTAGTTTTGAAGGCTGGGATATAGCAGTTTACTCACATAGTGGAGGCTGGGTTAATACGACGGACAGCACTTTCACAGATAACAAAATCGGCCTGAAGTTCGATACCACTATGTCGTACGGTAGTTCGCCGAATTATCTGAATAATACATTTACCGGAAATGGAACGGCTGTCTGCATTGACAATCTGCCGGGTAATGAAGTGATTGATTTTGCCGGAAGTACATTTTACGGAAATGATACAGACATTGAAAACAAAGCAGGTCATACGATTGATACGGCAAAGGCGACATTTGAATAAACTAAGAAAGAGCTTAAGGCTTCTGCAATATATTTTGCAGGAGTCTTTTTGCGTTACAGAAAATTGCTTCGTTTTGTGCCGGATAAATATGCGTGAAAGTGCTGAAAAAGATATCCAAAATCATATGCTGTGAGATAATGGGTTTTCATTGGAACTTATGCTACACTCAATCTATATGTCTTATATGGAATGTATAGGAAAAAGAAACGGGGGATTTACATGAGAAAAAAGAAGATTGCAATGTTTCTGGCTATGGCGCTTACTCTTACGCAGAGTGTGGGAATGACTGTGCCGGTGGCAGCAGAAGAACTGGAAATTGATGCCGGTCAGGAGGAAGTATTTCAGGATGACAGTGATGCAGAGACAACAGTAGATGAAGAAACTGCTTCCGGGGAAGAAGTAAGCATTCAGGAAGAAGCAGACGAGACACAGGATGAGACTGTGCCGGTAACAGAGGAAGAGATTTCAGAGTACACAGATGGTATAGAAGTATTTGGCGATTCTTCGGAAGGACTGAGTACATTCAGTGCTGATGCAGCAGAAAAACAATATGTGATTGGCACAATGTTTCAGGGTGATGGTGGAACCCAATCCGTGCTTCCAAATGATACAATCAGAATCCATATATATCTTTCTGAATCTGCAGATGGTGAGAACTGGGAGGAGACCTCGGATGATTACACGCTGGAACTCCCGCCGGTGGATACAGAGTATAAGGATATGGCAGACTATGAAATAGACGGAAAAGAGATCATAGTGAATGCTCATAATAAGACAGGACCGGTTGATTTTCCTGTAAATGTTTTGATAGATGGAAAAGTGGTATGCACAGAAAGGCTTCACCTTGATATTAACAGGTATGTTATTTTTCCGGAAAATGTTCCGGAAGAAATCAGTAATCTTGCAGAAGGACAGCAGTTGGATATTGCTAAAGATCTGAAACCATCACTTGTCTATTATGATGAGAATGATAAGCAGGAAACAGTGCAGGACTGCAAAATCGTGCTTGATGGGTATGATGAAGAAGGTGGATGGAGCTGTGAGGATGAAGAAGCGGAGCTTCCTGTTCTGACCAGAACAACCGGAGATTCTACATGGATCAGGCTGGTTGCTAGGATAAAAGATGACACTGGTGAATGGAAGGAAGTCGCTGGCCGCAACTATTCTTTTGAGGAGCTGCCAGGCAATAACGGCGACGGTGGTGATGGCGATCATAATGATGACAGTGAATCAAGAAGTCCGTACGAGTTGAGTATCCATTATGTGGACACAACAGGCAATGGTGCAATGTTGCCAAACAGTAAGCTGACAATCGAAACGGATCTTCGGGATAAGACCGGTGGTCTGAATCCTGTGACAGATTACAGACTGGAAATTGTGGAACAGCCAGAAGTGGCGAAGGTTACTGTTGCAGCAGATGGCAAAACTCTTCTGGCAGAGTCTGGCGATGCTACAGGAGACGCCTACTGTTATGTTTCTGTACAGGTACCGGATCAGAATGGAGATTATAAAGAAGCATTCCGCAAAGATATATGGTTTGAAGTCAGTGAGTTTGTACTGACGCCGTCAATCCTGGATGATGGATCTGGGAATATGATCAATCCGGCGGTTGGTGAGACAGTTAATGTTGCCAGATTTGGGGTAAAACTTGTCCGGTATATCAATGGACAGGGAGAACCAGTTGATGTAGACAGTGATGATATCAGAATTGTAGTTGCTTCATGGTGGGATGATGAAACTGGTGAAGAACGTGATTATGACAGCTGGACATGGGATCTGAAAGATGTTGAAGGACAGGAACTCCCGTTTATGACCAGAAAGACAGGGGATTCTACCTGGATTGCCCTGACTGCTCTGTGGAGAAATGAAGATGGTGACTGGGAGCAGATCGCCAGAAAGAATTATTATATTGATCCAACTGACAGGCAGCACAGCCATACATGGAATGCAGGAATTGTTCTGGAAGAGGCTACATGTAAAACCGCAGGAAGTAAGTTTTATAAATGTACCGGATGCGATGCCACAAAAACAGAAAAGACTCCGGCGAAATCTCATACAATAGTAAAAGATAATGCAATCAAAGCGACTGTATTTAAAGCAGGAAAAACGGAGGGAAAACACTGTAAAGTCTGTGGTACTGTGATTACGAAACAGAAAACTATAGCAAAACTGACTCCAAAGATTTCTTTGACTGCTTCTTCACTGAAAATGCAGACAGGTCAGTCTGCAACTGCGTTCAGAGCAGGTGGGTTTGCGGCCGGAGATTATGTGACAAAAGTGACTTCCACTAACACAAACATTGTGAAAGTATCATCTGTAAAGCGCAATGGAACCTTCAAACTGACGGCAGGCAGGAGAACAGGAAATGCTACCGTGACAGTTATTCTTGCAAGCAAAAAGAAAGCTGCCTTCAGAGTGACTGTACAGAGAGAAACAGTAAGAACTGAGAGAGTGGCGGTAACGGTCAGAAATCTGACAATGACTAAAGCAACACCAGTGAAACTGTCGCCTTCAGTTGTCGTTACTCCGGTAACCAGCAGAGAAAGAGTTACATATTCATCTTCAAACAGAAATATTGTTACAGTCAGCTCACAGGGTGTGGTCAGAGCAATCAGACCGGGAACAGCAAGGATCACTGTAAGATCCGGAAGTAAACGGGCAGTTGTGACCGTGAAAGTTAATGCAATAAGAACAACGAAACTTTCAGGAATACCGGCATCGAAGACGGTTTCCCGAGGAAAGACTTTCCAGATCAGAGCCGTGGCAACACCAAAGAATACTGATGAAAGAATTATTTACGCATCATCCAACGGAAAAATTGCAACAGTAACATCCGGCGGTGTGGTAAAGGGACTGCGTAAAGGAACAGCAACGATCACTGTTAAGAGTGGTTCAAAGAAAATGACCTGCAAGGTAACTGTGAAGTAAAATGACTAAAATCTAAATAACATGAAATAGAAACAGAAAGGAGATAAATAAAATGGAAAGCTGGCTTTGGGGATGGTTTATAGGAATTATTGTGGCGCTGATTATTCAGTATTTTATTGCCAGAGAATTTCAGAGGATTGCAGAATTGAAAGGCCATTATGAGAAAAGATATTTTTGGATAACATTTTTCTTATGGATTGTAGGAATGCTTCTGGTAATTGCACTGCCGGATCTGAAGAATCGCGAGCTGCTTCAGACAGGACACAGTGGAAGTAGCGATGATTCGCTCCCGGAAATCTGATACGATGACAAAGTATCGATAAGAATGCAAAAAATATGAGATTATTCAATTATCATGAAACATGAGGTGGAAAAATGGGAGAGACATACGCAAGATTATATTCTCTGCCGGAAAGATTGTATACTATGGGAGCTCCTGTTGTAGTTGCAGCCGGAGCTTTACTTAAAGACAATCGAAATGGCAATATAATCGTACAGTTGAAGATTCAGAATATCTGCAGTAAAACAATAAAGGCAGTAACTGTTAAGATTACATCTATAGATACGGTAGGAAGAACTCTGGGCGAAGAAACAGAATATCAGTATCTGGATCTGAATGTAAAAAGAAATGAATTTTGGGGTCAGCAGGTTCCGATAATTGTTCCAAATGAACAGACTCGTTCATATTCTGTTAAAGTGACGGAGGTTGCATTTGATGATAATACTGTATGGGTGGGAAATGAAATATGGGAGCCACTGGAAAAACCGGATCCGATAGAGAAAAAAATCGCAAATGGAGAGCTGGCCAGGCAGTACAGGATAAAGTATGGGAAAAACAGCAAGTACCTGTTGAAACAGGATAGGGATTTATGGTTCTGTACCTGTGGAGCGATCAATCATGAGAGTGAACTCAGTTGCTGTAGCTGTCATATAGATCGCAAAAAACTTGAAGAACTTGATGTGGATGCTCTGAAGAAGGAATGCGATGCGCGACTGGAAGATGAGCGAAAAGAGAGAGAACGTAAACAGGCAGAAGCAGCGGTTGAAGCGAAAAAGAAACAGAAGAAGATAAAGATGATCGTGGTCGGTGTGGCAGCAGCAGTAGCTGTGGCAGCAGTGGGAGTGGTCATTAAGGATAATCTGAATAAGAAGAAGCTTTATAATCAGGGGCTGGCTCTTTTGGAAGATGGAAAATACGATGATTCTATTGCACTTCTTGAGAGCCTGAACGGATACAAAGACAGTAAAGAACAGATTATCTATGCGGAATATCAGAAAGCTGTCAAATATGAAAAATCAGGCGAATATGAAGAAGCACTTGCCTTATATGAAGAACTGGGAGATTATGAGGATAGTAAAGAAAAATATAAGGAAGTGCAATATAAGTTACATCCGGCTAAAAAGCTTTGTGAGTATGTTCGGGAAAATGGAACTTCAAGTGATTTTGAGATGAGAGGAAATAGTCATAAATACACAGGCGTGTCCATGGATATACTGGTAGATCAGTCTGGTTCGGATCTGTCTGCTGATGACAAAATATACATCACAGATTCAGATGATGACCAGTTCTGGGTTGAGAGCGTTCTGACAAAAGAAGGATTGTATATAGATATCATTCTTCATTTTGTATATAATGCAAATGGAGAAGGGACAATGGAATATACATACTATTTTGAACAGTATAATATTTGGAAGACCGCTGATGAACAGTATGATGGAAGGGGAACGATATCAGGCCAGACATCAATCGCATCTTACCAGAAAGAGGCGATGTTGACAGTCGATAATGAAAAAATGGAAGTGCTCACTGATCCCAAAAATGAAATATGGCAGACTGTTACTTTAACTGAAGGAAGCAGTGCGGAAAGTATAACATCAACTGTGGCAGCAACTTTTAATTCTTTTCAGTATTATCTGGAAAATAATACCGATATTACGATGAAAGATCTGGGATTTAATCTGAAGGAAGAAAATCCGGGAGAAGAAGATCAGGACACGGAGCAAGATACAGTACAGGAAGAGGCAGAGCAGGAAGATACAGTACAGGAAGAGGGCACAATAAAATCCAAAGATGATTTTATTGAGGCATATGTTGATCATACAGATGCGGATAATGATTATAAAAGTGGATATGACTACTGCATGAAGCATATGGACGAATTTAAGGATCTGACGGAAGAGGAACTGTCTGCTGTTTTTCCCTGCAGATTTCGATATTATAAGGTGAATCTGGCAGTGGGTGGAACAACCGGTGCCGGTGATCTCTATGAATATGACGCAGAAGGCAACACCAGACATCTTGGAAGCTACGCGGCAGATGACAGTTATCGCACACGTGAAGATATAAATCCAAACTGGCCGGAGATTGATGGAACCTGGAGAATTGAAGATGGGAAACTGATCAGAACAATTACATCCGGGAATCAGGAAAAAATATATACTGTTAAATCTCTGGAGCATGATGGGTACTATTTATTATGCTTTGAAAATAAATCGGGGGATGTAAGACCGGTCATGATGATTGTTTTATATGATGAGAATAATATGCCATTATATGATTTTAAAGAAAACTAGTACATTGTTGAGAGTATGAAACGATGTACTAGACTACAGGAAAATAAACAAGAGTCTGCTATGGTCTTGTTTTAGGACTGATTATGTTCAGGTCATCCGTTTTTTAGCGTCTGAATGATTACAGTTGCACTTACTTTGAGATAAGTCATCTAATTTAGGAAAGGCTCCACCGAGTTCAAGTATGCGAACCCGGGGAGCCTTATTATATTCTGTGTACTTTGTAGATTAGCCGAAGTATCTCTTAAGAAGACCTGCAAATGCTTTGCCGTGACGGGCTTCGTCTTTAGCCATTTCATGCACGGTGTGAATCACTTCGCCTTCGGCTCGTGATCCTGAAAACCGTTACAGGTGTTGAAAATTCAGGTTTTTTAGTATTTTTATATTAACACACTGTGTAATTCTTTCACGATAATTTTTTAATAATTTGCACACTGATCTACACTATTGGAGGTCAGAAAAATGGCAAAACAGAATGATGTAGGTGTATTTCAGCTCGATAATGGAAAATGGGCATTTCGTTATACGTTTACGAAAAATGGAAAACGTAGTTCTAGGAGAAGTTGTAAAGATGAATTTGGAAATCCGTTAAATACCAAGAGAGCAGCGATTAAAGCAAGGAAGAGTGCAGTAGAAGCGGAAACCTTAAATCAACCATTAAAACCAATAATACATAAAACAGTCGCGGAAGTATTCAAAGAATATAGAGAAAAGGGCTGTTCTGGTAAGGCATACCAGACAATCAAAAAACAGGATTCTTTGTGGAAAAATCATATCAGAGATAAGTTTGGTAAAAAATATGTTGATAGTATCACAGTAGCAGAAGTTAATGATTATTTAACTCAATTGTATTATGTGGACGGCTACGCATACAAATATACGGAAAGTTTTTTGAAGATGTTTTATCTGATTTTTGGACAAGCATATTCTCGTAACTATTTGAGCATTGATACATATAGTAAACTTTGCATTAATAAAGATACGAAAATTAAAATGCCAAATTTGAAAACAGATGAAGATACCGAAATTGTGACATTCAACAGAGAAGAAATCGCTCTTTTAGATGAATATTTCAAGGGAACAAACGCGGAAACAGCATATTTACTTGGAAAGTATTGTGGGCTTCGAATCAGTGAGTGTTATGGGTTGAAATGGGATAATGTGAATTTTAGGGATAATTCTATCAGCATTGACAGACAGATGCAGTATCAGAACGGGTTAATTAAGTTAGTGTCATTAAAAACAAGAAATGCCAAAAGAACAGTGTACATGAATAAAGAGTTAAAAAATCATCTGAAAAAGAAGTGGCAGCAGGCAAAATTGGATGCAATTACCTTTGCTGCAGTAAGAGAACAGAAACAACGTTTTATAGATGACCTTGACGACAGTAAAATTTCTTCTACGGAACTCGTGAATTGCCTGCCTAATGGAACAATTCAGACAGTAAACTCTTTTAAATACCCGTCAAGGGAGATAAAAAGCAAATTAGGCATTCAGTTTAAATATCATTATCTGAGACATACTTTTGGAACAAGGATGGCTGAAATGAACACGCCGCAGCATTTACTTTGTTCTATCATGGGACATGGAAATATTCATGTAACGCAGCAATATTATATAGCAGTATCTAAAAGAGGAATTGAAATTTTACAAAATAATCTAAATCAACTTTAAGTATCAACTTTTAAGAAGAAAACCGTCAGAAGCATTAACTTTTTGACGGTTTTCTATATCCTTTATTCATTTTTATAACGATCTGAAATATCAGAGAGGAATTTTTTCATATCTTCCACTACATCAGATGGAGCAATGATTGTTGCTTTTTTGCGGAAACCGCAGACCCACGCAAGAAACTGATCGCTGATTTCTACGGTGGCAGCTACTATAAAATGAGAATCATCATCTGCGGTATAAATAGCGTCTTTTGTTCCAAAACGTTCGATTGCTGTGTCCAAAAGAGGATTTATAAAACGTATGCGGACACGGCGTTTTTTGCCACAAAACATAGAAAAAACTCTTTGTGTATAGCTGTTCATATCTATTAATAAGTATTCATCTTCGCCCTCTCTTGGCTGTTCTTCCAGAACTTTAACATTTTTCATGCGGTCTACACGAAATGTTCTCATAGCTTTCGCATAATCACTGTATGCCAAAAGGTAATAGTTTCCATCATTTATAAGTAGTTTAAAGGGACTTACAACATAAGATGCTCCCTTGCGGCGTTCAACTTGTGAATGAACATCACTGATTTGATATTTCATGTATTGAAAACTGATTTTTGATGGTGTTCGTGGCTGTGCGTCCCAACGGCGTGACATAGCATAATTGATATTAGCGATATTATTCAAAATTCCTTTTCTGTTGGTCTTTACACGATCACAGAGAAATACTTCTTCTTGAAGCTGTTCTGCTGCAAAATTACTTCCTAGTGAACCAATTTTTTCCACAAGCTCTTTTGCTTTATTTTGAGAAATAAATTTTGTAGCGTAAACACATTCTGCAAGTAATTTCAGATCATCAAGTTCAAAATCACGTGAAAGAAGTCGATAATAAGAGCCGCCTTGCGAGGGGCATTCAATATCTATACCAAACTCGTCACGTAAAACAAGAATATCTCTGAGGACAGAACGGCGTTCCGCAAGAATATCATGCTCAGTTTCCAGATAATCTATAATATCTTTGATGGTTGTTGGATGGTTTTCATCTGTGTTTTTTAAGAAATATTCAGCTATATAGAGTGTTTTCAGCTTTTGCTTTTCTGATTTCGGCATAATTACAACCCCAAACATTTTTCTTTTATTTTACCATTCCAAGAGAAACAGGGAAACAAGTTTTATATTTTTCCCTAAGGTTTAGCGACTATAATAAAAATAGAATCCTCTGCTAAACCTTAAGGAAAAAATATAGTTGTTCCAAGAGCAAAGAAAAAGAGTGGAATCCCACTCTCATTCAATCTCGATGTTTTCAACGCCATATTTCAGAATAACATTGATTAATTCATTTCTGGAATAGTTGGTTTCTGCGGCAAGTTGGTCTAATGCTGAAAGAGTGTCCTCTTTAATACGAACGGTGATAACCTTACTACCGTCTTCGCCTCTTTTTTTGAGCTTTAAAGGTTTATTCATCATGTCAATCCACCTCTCATTTTGTAACCATTATAGATTGACGGTATATTTTTAAATATGCTACAATCAGATATATAGATGTAATACATTTAGAATACAAAAAAGAAAGGCGTGGGGTAAGATGCAGAGAAAGGTAACGTTTACAGAAAGTAACAGAGACCAAAAGATAGTTCAAGGAATCCTTGAATATAAGGAAAAGCAAGGATTGACTACATTTATTGATGCGGTGCGAAATATATGTGAAATTGGTCTGGATTACAAGAGATTGCAGGAAAAATAGAAGGGATATCATGAAATGAAAAAGAAAGCGAACATCGAAAATACATCATTCAAAGCAAAAATCAAAAACGCATTAACAACAGAAGATGGTGAACTTGCACAAGGTAAAACCACAATATTTATAATGATACTCGCTGCCATTTTGCTCGTTGGTGCTCTTGCACTTACTCACATAATAGGCGGCGTAAAAACACTTAGGATAAAAAAAGAATATCAAACATTAATAGAAAAGGAAATGAATGATATATGTCAGGAATATGACCTGTCAGAAGTAAGTGTTCGGATAAAAACTATAACCAAAAGTGCTGGTGAAGCCTCTTTAGATACTGTTATAGATTTTAAGGGAGATAATAAAGAATTATCAAATCCTCAAAATGCAATATATACACAATTTAAAAAATCCATTGAAAATGTCTGTGACAACCCGCTTAAATTATCAGGTATTTTCATTAACGGAGCATCCAACTGGCTTTATCATACTACTGTAAATTTGAATGGTACTGCTATTGTTAAGCCTCAAAAGAAACCATCTTCCTCAAACGGAAAATGCACAATTTGTGGAAAACCTGCAACCGAAAGATACCAAGGTTCTGGATATTGTACTGAGCATTACAAAGATGCTATTATTTGGTCAATGGATAATGTTGATAAAAAGAGAGGTTATTAATTATCCTCTAAAATGACAAGTATATCAATATTTACAGGAGTGGATGCAAATCCACTCCTTTTTCATGCCTATAATAGCTGTGCGTGTCCCTCAATGGCTTCTTCTATCCGCTGTGGCTCGATTCCAATATAACGCTGTGTAATGGCAGCAGAACTATGTTGCAGCAGCCGTTGGACTAAGGTAATATCATAACCGTTATTTTTATAGATTTCCGTTGCATACCATTTTCTGAAAGAGTGGGTTCCGATTCCCTCAAATCCGAGGTAATCACAGACAAGCGCAAGCTGTTTACTGATTGCCCGTTCGGTCAAATCAAAAATCTTTTCTTTTTTTTCAATCCCATTTCTCAGACAATAATTTTCAATATACTGTTGAATGACAAGCGGAACTGTAAAAACTCGTTTCTTTTTTGTTTTCTGTTCTGTTATCTCCAATCTGTATCTGTCGCCATCCCTCACAATATCGGAAAGCCGCAGACTCAGAATATCAGATATTCTAAGTCCGAGGTTTCCTTCCAGAACAAGGGCGGTTGCAATTCGTTCATTAGGACGACAGCCGCAAAATCCTTCTCTCATGGTCTGAATGATTTCCTTGTACTGTTCTGTGGTAAGGGCTTTCGTTCGCTTATTCATTTTTTATCAGTTCCCTTCATCTTTTCCAGTTCTTCAATACAACTATTGATACGATTATTTACATCTTCCAAGAGTAAACTAACTGTGTTTCCTTCTGGAAAAAGTGTTCATTGTCAAGTGCGATACAGGCAACGTCAAGAAAGCTGCTGCATCTGTTCAATGTGTCTTGGATTTTACAGAATTTCATTTGCGGTTCCCCCTTAATAGTTCTTATTTTATGAGTGAATAGTTCCATATTTTCTACAACTTTTTGGAAAGCCGCGGAAATAATGGATTTTACTGTTCTTATAATATATCTTTTAGGAACTTTCCTCTCTTGGCTCATTTTTGAACCAAGAGAGAAGAATTTCATGCACTGATTGAAAAACGTCTTGAACGTGTCTGGCGAAGAAACGCGGTATAAAGATTTTCGTAAACCTTCTTGAATTCCTTGGAGTTGAACTTGGAAGTAAGAACTTCTGTCCATCTGACTGTGTAGCGGTCTGTGGAAAGGCTTTCCACTTTTCTCTCTGCCATCTCATTTTTAAGGTTGTCTTTCAGTCCGTCTACAATTCCTTTCACTTCATCCAAAAGTGCTTCATACTCCATGATTTCCTCTACTGTTGCGTTGATTTTTTCGTTTGTCATAATTCGTTATCCCCTTTTCTTTTGGTATTGGTGAGAGGTTCAAGTGGTGGTTGGCTATTTAAGTATCTAGCGTTCTACTCAGTGCATCCCAATCTCCCTTATCCGTTTCCACTCTGACCTTGTATTCTTGGTTTCGGCTTTCGCTTACTTTCGTCTATCCTTGACTTGTTCCTCTCTCTTAACTTGTCTTTACTATACCACTAATATCTAGTGGAATCTATTGGCAAAGCCACTAAATATTAGTGTGTTTGACCACTGGCATTTAGTGTACAATTACCACTAGCAATTAGTGGAATATTGTGATAAAATATTGATAACATGGAGGAGGTGGATTCTGATGATACAATACAAATTTAATGTAATGGAAAAACTGAAAGAGATTGGTTATAATTCCAAAAGACTAAGAGATGAAAAACTTTTAGGAGAATCTTACATGACGCAATTAAGAAGGGGAAACCTTGTGTCTTGGAAGACCATAGACACACTTTGCAGACTCTTAAACTGTCAAGTAGGGGATTTAGTCGAATACGTGGCAGAAGACACGCCAGAAACCGCAGAATAGCTTTTTAACATATTCCAATAGAAAAGAGGGAGTGTGTGCGGTCAGTCCTTTAAAGAGACCAGAAGGGCAGCAGGTAAGCGTCAGAGGGGGCAGGTATTCAGGATTCTTCTGGAAAAATTCGATTTTCTGATTATACGAGGGCAGAACTCCCACTAAGAGGTGCTTTCATTTCAGAAAACGAATGTAAGGGAAATACCAAAAGCAAAAAGAATAAATAAACGCAAAAAACGGCAAGTCCATTTATGAGGTCTTATAATCTCACAAACGGGCTTGCCGCAATTTATTTATTAAATCCTGCCAGAAGTTCATCAAGTGCCTTCTCGACAGTTTTTTCAAGTTCTGCTTTGATAGAACGTTCAAGTTCCTGCTGCTCTCGTTTCGCCATTTTCTCCTGCCGTATTTTACGGAACTTCCTTCTTTGGACTTTATCAAAAGCACGACAGATTTGATTAACGTCATATCCGTCGAGATACATTGTATCGTAATAGTCTGGAATACCGTCTCTTCTGTCTAGTTCATCTTGAAGTGTTTCATGTTCATACATCATAATGTGTCCTTTCTTTTCCTGCTGCTGCGGAAATCTTTATTCTTTACTATATATAAAAATTAATGAGGAACGGTTATCCTATTATGGTTAAGGAGCAGGAACGAACTATCATTAAAAATTTTTCCTTAGAGGTTTAGCAGAGTATAAGAGTATAATTGAGATAAACCTTTAAGGAAAAAATCAGGAGATAAATTTTATTGTCGCCGCAGCCTTGTTCTCAGTTGTTTATAATATAAGATTTTGAACAATTTTCTCTGTGAGAGAAAAGATTTCTTGGTAGTCTTCATCATACCAGGCATTAAAAACAAATGGCTTAACATTGTAATAACAACAATTAAATTCATTCCATAATTTTGAAAAAGTATATTTCCATCGAGTAGGAGAGATTTTATTTGTATTGGATTTTTCTTGATAGGCTCGATCAGCTTCTTCAAGATATTGGCTTCTCTTAATTTTAAATTTTTCATATTCAGCCATTTTTTCCTCGTCACCAGAAACTCTCTCTTGGCATTTTATACCGTATTTATTTATGTAAGTACGCCATACTTGGCGAGTACCAAAATCTTTTAAAAGTATACCTCTTTGGATAAGTTTACTTGCCCAGTTCCTCATAGTGCTATCTGCTATGGAAATACCATAGTCTGTATAAAGAATTGATGCCCTTGTATTCCATGGTGATGTTTGAAATGTATAATCAGTATTTAAGAGATACATTACAATAGCAAATGCTTTCAAATTTGTTTGTTTATCAAGAGATAATTTTCTGATTAAGAGTTCTCGCAATTTTTCTTCTACAGTTGAAGGAACTCGTTTAATTTCTACTCTTTTTGAAGAATAGTGGTATTTATATCCCCAATTATTAAGCCGTGTTTGAACCTTATTAGCAAAATTTTTATCATTTGGGGCGAGTTCCATGATTTCTGCTATTTCAGATCTTGAATAAAAACGCTTTTGTAATTTCTCAACAGTCATTTTGGGCTTTGATATTTTTCCTAAAACCTTTAGCAGACTAGCATATTTTATAGTCGCTAAACCTTAAGGAAAAAATATTGGTTATCCTTTCTCAAGTATTGTATAATCATGCACCGATCTTTTCATTTCCTGTTGAAGAAGCGGGAAAGTCTGCAACCTTTTTTTCTGCTGCCGCAGTTTCTTCTTCTGTTACCGAAATACTGGTGTGGTATAAAAAAAGTTGACATCTTATTCTCAAGGATTTCATGAT
>ENA-OPAL01001459-OPAL01001459.1-human-gut-metagenome-genome-assembly--contig:-NODE-1459-length-13803-cov-5.934245_pt1 | contig 13803 bp, 9 predicted proteins | sample MGYA00241057_ERZ501430 | MGnify/ENA primary metagenome ERZ501430 (study PRJEB25962, sample SAMEA2042506) | human gut metagenome | biome: human gut; feature: human-associated habitat; material: faeces...
TCGGCAAAATCTGCTGCCACCACTGTATCATACGGCATTTTCAGTTCAGAAAATGTCAGCCTGTGACCAGTAACCATTTTCCTGCATTTACTTTCTCCGCCGTACTTCCCTTCGTCTGCTCCTCATAAAGTCTTGCATATTCCGGGTATTTTTCCATGATCTCCTCATGTGTGCCGACCGCCGCATGCCCATGCTCCATCCAGATCACCTGATCCATTTCCGGGAAAAGATAGAGTCTGTGGGATAACAGGATCACGATGCTGTCTGACGTCATCGCCTTTAAATTGGTATATACTTCCTGTTCCGTATTCCGGTCAAGTGCGGAGAAAGGATCATCTAAGATCAGCACCGGTCTTTTATGGCACAAAGTTCTCGCAAGTGCAAGACGCTTTGCCTGACCACCGGAAAGTCTGACTCCTCCACTTCCCACAACCGTGTCAGGTCCCTGTTCCATCTCTGCAACTTCTCTATCAAAACATACTGCTTTCAAATAAGTTTCTGTATCCTCATTTTCTCCCATCAGAATATTGTTTTTTATACTGTCATCAAATAATTCCGGGTCGTGTCCTAAATAACCAATGGTTCCGGTCAACACACTATTTCCCATCTCGTTTAACTCTCTGCCTGCAAAACGGATACTTCCCTGATAAGGATATTCGCACAGAAATGTCTTTCCAAACGTAGACTTGCCGGACGCAACGGCACCGGTAACACCAATGATCTGTCCCGGTTTTGCAGAAAATGTGATATCCTCATAAATATCTGTCCCTCCCGGATATGCAAAACTCAAATGGGAAACCGTAAGCTCTGCCTGTTTTTGCACTCTGCTTTCACTTTCATGTTCCACACATTTCATGAGGGGTTTGATCCTCTTCCAGGAAACCTGTGCCTTGTGAACTGCGTTAAAAAGTTTTGCCGCACTCGATGATTTTGCCGAAAGTTTGGTAAAACAGGTAAGAAATGTGGTAAATGCCGCAACATCCCAGACTCTCCAGCCACTTCCAAGCACGTTTTTACCTCCAAAATATAAAATGAAAATGACACCCGCCATCGAGATGACACGGTAGATCGGCGGAAATGCCGCGCTCCATATATTCGCCCGCACCGCAGATTTTTCGTAAGCTGAAAGATTTTTCTCATACGCATCTTTTCGCTCCTGCTCGCATCCATAAACACGATAGGTGACCGCATTGGATGCCCGGTCTAAGGTGGCGGCACTTAAGATCCCGGACTGCTCCTTATAGGCTGCCCCGGTTCTCTGCACAATTCCTTTCATCTTCTCTGCCAGAAAATACGAAACCGGCGGGAACAGCATGCTTAAAAGCGCAAGTCTCCAGTCATAAAAGAGAATCATTCCGGCATATGCAAGCAAAGCTACCCCTGTATCAAATATCTCCGTGGTAAATTTCCGCATGCCCTCCGCACAGTCATCCACATCCAGAATCGCTTTTGTCATGACATTTCCGGCGCCTTCCTCTTCCAGTTCTGCCCGGCTTTTATGCACAAGGCTGTCATACAGAACATGTTTCATGCGCCGGTTGACATTGTTTGCAAAACGTCTCACATAAAAACGTTTGATATATCTGGAACTCTGCACCACTGCGATTGCGATCACATAGGCTGCGACCAGTTTTCCCATATCAGGAAATCCTGCCCTGCCGCCAAGGATATCCACCAGACAGCCCGCCATTTTTCCCTCAAACCATGGCCCGGCAAGGAGTCCTAAATTGTAAATCAGCCCGGAGACTGTCACCGCAAGAAGAACTTTCCACTCCATTTTAAAATAGGAAATCACATGGTCTGCCTCAAATTTTTGTTTTTCACTTCCAGCATTTTTTCTGTCGTACTTATCACTCATCTGACTCACCATCCATTTCCATCCTGTCGTCTGAACCGGACTGCACGAGTTTTGACACATCGCAAAACTCTGCCCGCCGCTGTTCCTTCGACCGCCAGTAAAGTTTATCTAACGTCTCAAGAAATGCCGCTTTTTCCTCCTTGGGCAGCTCCGCTAAAAGCCACTCATAAAACACGCTCTCAATGGACGCCTTTGAATTTTTTAACTGTTCCGCTTTCTCTGTCGCATACAAAAGCTGGCTTCTTCCATCCTCCGGGTTCGGTTTCCGGTAAAGATATCCTTTGCTCTCTAAATTGGCCGCACGCCTTGCAGCAGCCCCTTTATCAATCTTTAACTGCTCTCTGACTTTCGCCTGTGTGACGCCGGGATTGTGCCGGATGAAATGGATAAAATCAAATTCTGCCGTTCCGATTCCTTCCTCTTTCATCATCTTTAATGTAAACTTGCCCGCTTCACGCGCGATCTTTGTGATTTTTCTTCCTGACTCGTCCATTGCGATCTCCACTCCTAACCAACTCTGAAAATTAAAATCTAACTTATGACTTTCCAATTAGCATACAAAAAATAGATGTACCTGCATCTAACCAGATGATAGTACATCTATTTTTGTGTGTCAATTTATCTTTTTCTTACTTTGCACAGGAAAAAACTTTTTCCTGATTTGATTCATCAATGAAATCTTTCTTACTTCTCACTCCAGATTTTTCTATATTTCATAAAATAGTGAATACTCATGATCATACTGAGTATCTCGCCCGTTGTGATCGACAGCCAGACTCCGTCCATTCCAAGCAGATTTGGTAATATCAGTACCGGCAGCAAATATCAATATGCCAGTACACCAGCCCATGTTTCTGCTATTTTTACTCCACCTTCGGCAGCCCTGCAAATCCCACTGCAAGCTCTTCATCGGTCGGAATATAGTCTGTCATCTCTCCATTGTTAAACTTCTCATATGCAACCATATCAAAATAGCCGGTTCCGGTAAGTCCAAAAACGATAGTCTTTTCTTCTCCGGTTTCTTTACATTTCAACGCCTCGTCAATGGCAACACGAATCGCATGAGAACTCTCCGGTGCCGGAAGGATTCCCTCTATTCTTGCAAACTGCTCTGCTGCTTCAAATACAGAAGTCTGCTCTACACTCCTTGCCTCCATCAGTCCGTCATCATAAAGCTGTGACAGAGTTGAACTCATGCCGTGATAGCGAAGTCCTCCGGCATGGTTTGCAGATGGAATAAATCCGCTGCCAAGTGTATACATCTTTGCTAACGGACAGACCCTTCCTGTATCACAGAAATCATATGCATAGCGGCCTCTCGTAAGACTCGGACAGGATGCCGGTTCGACTGCGATAAATTGATAGTCTTTTTCACCACGCAGCTTTTCACCCATAAACGGAGAGATCAGACCCCCAAGATTGGAACCGCCGCCTGCACATCCGATAATGATATCCGGCGTAATATCATACTTTTCCAGAGCAGCTTTTGTCTCAAGTCCAATGACTGACTGATGTAACAATACCTGATTTAACACACTTCCCAATACATAACGATATCCTTCTCTCGTCGTTGCAGCTTCTACTGCCTCGGAGATTGCACAGCCAAGACTTCCTGTTGTGCCCGGATGCTCTGCTAAAATCTTTCTGCCGACTTCTGTTGTCTCAGACGGTGACGGGGTTACACTTGCTCCATATGTGCGCATTACCTCACGGCGGAATGGTTTCTGTTCATAGGAAACTTTTACCATATAGACTTTACAGTCAAGATCAAAATAAGCACACGCCATAGAAAGTGCAGTTCCCCACTGTCCAGCACCTGTCTCTGTTGTCACACCTTTTAATCCCTGCTTCTTTGCATAATATGCCTGTGCAATCGCAGAGTTTAATTTATGGCTTCCACTTGTATTGTTTCCCTCAAATTTATAGTAGATCTTTGCCGGAGTCCCCAGTTTTTTTTCCAGACAATATGCTCTCACCAGTGGTGACGGACGGTACATGCGGTAAAAATCACGGATCTCCTGTGGAATATCGATGTATGGGTTGGTATCATCGAGTTCCTGTTTTACCAGTTCATCACAGAATACATGCCCCAGTTCCTCCGCGGTCATCGGTTTTAGAGTTGCCGGGTTCAAAAGCGGTGCTGGTTTGTTCTTCATATCAGCGCGCACATTGTACCATTGTGTCGGCATCTCATTCTCTTCCAGATAAATTTTATACGGTATTTTCTTTTCGCTCATCTTCTCCTCTTTTCCGCAACTTTTATCGTTACTTTACTGTTATGATTCTCTGATTCATGATTTTATCTATATTTTAGTATGTTAGCACATTGAAGTGTCGCAGTCAATAACTTTGGATCTTAATATCGGCATCGACGAAAGCCGTAACACCTGTTTACCCCAAATTGCGTTTCTTTTTATTCCACTCTTGCAACACTGCTGACCCCCTCCGGCGTCCGCTGCTTTGTCACAATTATTTTTTTGTCGATCTGGTCTTTTAATTCAGATACATGTGAAATAATTCCTACCAGACGATTTCCCTCGGTGAGCTGCAGCAATGCTTTTAACGCCTGTTCTAAGGCATCCTCATCGAGTGATCCAAATCCCTCGTCCACAAACATGGAATCCATACGGATTCCACCCGCATAAGACTGTATCTCATCCGACAGTCCAAGCGCAAGTGACAATGATGCCTGGAAAGACTCCCCACCGGAAAGCGTCTTTACACTGCGCTTTGTCCCGTTATAATGATCAATCACACAAAGTTCCAATCCTGCTTTTTCCTTGCGGCTTCCTGTCTCTTCCTCACGTTTTAATTCATACTGCCCGCTGCTCATCGTAAGCATCCTCCGGTTTGCTCGGATCAGTATCCTGTCAAAATAAGCCATCTGCACATAAGTTTCCAGTTCAATCTTTGCCTTACCATTTAACATTCCACTTGCCGTATCGGAAAGAGATTTCATCCAGACATACTTTTGTTCGGTCTGTGCGATCTCTTTTTGTTTTTTGCTGACATTTTTACAGATTTCCCTATTAGTACAATAAGATGTATATTTTGAAGCCCTGTCTTCTTCCATCTCATTTCTTTTTGCACGCAGTTCTCCCGCCTGTTTTTCGATCTCTTCTTCCGGAAACGATATTGCTTTCTCTGTTTCCTCAATCTGACGAAGCAGCATCTGAATGACGCCCTTTTCCGTCTCTCTGTTTTTTTCGTAATTATGATACGCTTCTCTTGTCTTTTCTCTGTTCTCTTCTAAATTTCTTTTTTTCAGGGTAAACTCGTTTATCTGTGTCTGTACCCCCTCTTTTGTTACATCCTTTACCTGCTCTTTCAGCTCATTGAGATTCTTTTCTTCATTTGCGTACTCTGTCTGCAGACGTACCAGCTCCTGTTCTGCCACATTGATCTGGTCGGCAAGTGTTTTTATTTCTGTTTCATCGAGCGGAATCTTTTTTTCTAAGGCAGTCTTTTTTCGTTCGTCTTCCTGTTTTTTGGAAAGTTCCGCTTTTTTCTCATCGGCTGCTCTTTGCAGCATAGTAATCACAGACTGTACATGGTATGGTTTTGCATCAAAATCTTCTATTGACAAAACCTGACTCCCATCAGCGTTTTTTATGGTCTGTAATGTATTGACATCTGTATCTCCAGTTAAAGTGCTCTGATTACATGTAATTATATTACTTGTAATTATATTACTTGCAATCAGAGCACCCGTAATTAAATTACATGCAGATTTTATATCGTCACTGATCTGCTTTTCGGCAGTTTCCCTGTTTCCGGTCAATTTTGCAATTTCTTCCTGAATACTGCTGATTGTTCCTCTTATCTTTTGTATTGTTTCTTCGCTTTCTTTTAATTCATCTTTGATCTGCTCTGCACGTTTCCTGTTATTTTTTGCCTGTAAAAACTGCGTGTTCCGTTCGTTTTCAATCTGCATAAGCTGTGCAAAAACAGTTTTTTGATCCTCTGTCTGCTCTATGCCAGTTCCACAGTCTGCAACGTTTTTCTTCCACTGCTGTTTCTGCTGTGTGCACCGTTCTGTCGCCGTGGCAAGCATCTGTCCAAGATTAATGTTCTGTTCGTTTAACATAACCAGTTCATCCTGCGCAGACTGCATCTGTTCTTCTAATACATGCTTGACATCCAGATCCTTTTTCGCTTTTTCTTTCTGATCTTTATATTCTTCCCTTCTCGCCTCATCAGCACTCTTTTGCCTTTTTGTCTCCGTCTTTATTTCATTTAAAGACATTCTGACATCAGGCTCACCAAGCAGTTCTCCTGCATCCTTTAGGACTGCTGACATTTTCTCATTTTCCTGTGTCACGAGCTGATGCGCTTTTTCACTCAGTCTGCTGACTGACTCCCTTGCCTTTTCATCCTCCGCTTTTGCCTGTTTTAACACTTCCCGATCCGGAGTTTCCTGTGGTATGACTGCCAGTGTCGGATGATGTATGGCTCCACAGACCGGACAGGGTTCGTCTTCCTTTAATCCCTGCGCCAGCATTCCCGCCTGTGCATCCCAGAATTGCTGTTCTATCCTCCGGTATTGTTCACTGATCTGTTTCTGCTCTGCGGCTGCTTTCTGATACTGTTTTTGAGTTTTCTCCCTTTCTCTGCTAACTTTCTCCCAATCCTCTAACCTGTTTTCCAGCTCTTCGAGCCTGCGTATCCTCTCTGATACTTCCAATATTGCTTTCTCTGCCTGTTCTCCCCTGCTGTCTGCACCGGAAAGCTGCTCCCACGTTTCTTTTTGCTGCTGTAAATCCCTGCTTTTTACCTCATATGATTTCTGTACGTTTTCCAGTTCTGTACCAAGTCTCTTTACTTCTCTTTCTGATGTGTTCAACTGTTCTGCAATCTCTGTCAGATCCTGTATTTTCTGTCGGATTTCTTTTACTTCCTTCTCATAGGCAATCTCCTGTCCTGCCGCATCCTTGTTCTGCTCCTGTTCTTCTTTTAACAGTTGCTGCTGTTCTAAAAGACTGTTTTCTGTTTTCTTTTTTAAATCAAGTTTTTCCTTTTGATCTGAAATATGCTCCTCCAGCGCACGGCTCCTGTCTCTCTGATTTTTCAGCGTATCCATTTTTTCTGTGATCAGTCGCATTTCATGCTCTATGCGTTGTATTTCCGCAGTAATGCCCTCATAAGATTTTAAGGTCTCTTTTTCCTGCTGCAGTTTTCCCTCCAGTTCTGTTCGTCTCTGTTCATCCTGCTGCTTTTTCTGAACCTTTTCTTCCATATCCTGGTGCTTCTTTTCCTGCGACAGACCAATTTCCTGTATTTTTTCAAACAACACCAGCTTCTGTTTATATTCTTCAATCGTTCTGCCTAATTTTTCACAGCATTCCGCTTCCTCTCCTGCCCTGTCCATATCCGCTTTTGCCTGCACCAGAAGCGCTTCTAAGTCCTTCAGCTTCTGCTGTTTTTCTTCCAACAACCGCCTTCTGTCTGCATTTTCACGCACTTTCCCGCTAAGTTCATCCATATTTTTTATTTGCTGATCCAGCGCCTCTTTTTCCTTTTGCAGGCACTCCAACGCAGATTCTTCCGCTTTACAAAGTTCTTCTAAAAGTGAGATTCCCTCCTCGATCCTGCCGTCAAATTTTTCCTTTTTTAAAAGATTTATTTTTTCTGCGATCCTTGTCCCTTCTTCATCCAGAGAGTCACTCTCACAGACAATTCCCTCCATATACTGATTGATGCTGCGCCGCAGTTCATCATATTCTTTCCACTGTTTTTTTACGGCATCTTTCAGTTTGTCCTGCAGCACACGATAAATATCCGTCCCGAATATCTGACGAAAAATCTTTCCTCTCTCCTCCGTATTGGCAAACAATACTTTCTGAAAATCCCCCTGTGCGATCATTGCTATCTGGGTAAACTGTCTGCAGTCTAAACCGATCAGCTCTGTGATGGCGCGTGTGACCTCCCTGCTTTTTGTCACTGGTTCTCTGTCATCCGGGTACTCTAGTGTGGCATTTGCCTTTTCCGTTGTCATTCCCGTTCCACGTCCCTTCGGACGCATATATTCCGGGTTACGCTCTACTGTATACCGTTTATTTGCGTACTCAAATGTCAGACGCACGAATGTTTTCACGTCATCTTTTGCATATTTGCTGCGGAACATATCCGCTTTGCGCACATCACCACTGGCTTCCCCGTACAGCGCAAACGTGATTGCATCAAAGATCGTGGTCTTTCCTGCCCCGGTATCCCCTGTGATCAGAAATAATCCCTGCGATCCAAGCCGTTCAAAATCTATGGTCTGCTCCCCCGCATACGGGCCAAATGCACTTATTGTAAGACTGACTGGTTTCATAAATCGTTCCTTTCCTGCCGCTCCTATTTTCTCTCAAATCCCAAATATCTCGTTCCCTGAAACATCAGTTTTCCTGTATTTGCTTCTCAAACTATTTTTTCAGGAACTTGTCAATGTACCATCTCTTCCATCAGTTCTCTGACAAAATCCTGCTGTTCTTCACTCATCTGCTGATTATTCTGTATCTCGTAAAATTCTTTAAACAGTTCCATCTCTGATTTTTGCTCCACATGTTCGGTCACCTCAACCTGCCTGCTCTGTCTGGTTCTGCTGTTATCATAGACAAGCTGCATCAGATTCGGGTATACCGTCCGAAGTTTTGCCATTCCATCCGGCACATCTTCCTCATCGGTCAGTGTAATCTGCAGATAATCTTCTGTTTCTGTGCCCTCATAGAAATCTTTCGACATCAGTTCCATGTATGTTCCCCGGATCTTTCTCAGATCACGAAGCGGTTTTAACGGAACTTTTTCAATGAAATTATCTCCCTTTTCCTTTATCTCCAGGACAACAACGGACTTTTTCTGTTCCGCCTCGGAAAAAGAATATTTGAGCGGGGTTCCGCAATAGCGCAGTGTCTCCCTCTCGATATGCTGCGGGCTATGAATATGCCCTAATGCAACGTAATCAAAAACATCAAACACTTCCGCCCCGATCTGGTCTAATCCACCCACCGAAACTTCCTCCGACTCACATCGCGAAGCCCCTGTCACAAACTGATGTGCCACCAATATATTCCGCTTTGATGCGTCCACCGGCATATGAGATACGACAAACTGCAGGGCATCCTGATATGTTTCCACTGTCTCCACATCATCTTCCTGTGCCAGATCCTGTTTTGTCCCGGCATCTTTTTTTCCAATGGATATCCCCTCTGTCACTTTCCTCCACGCATGGCGCACGACCGCCGGGCGGATAAACGGCAGCAGCCAGATGCAGAGTTCCCCATATGCATCCTGACATGTAACACACCTCACCTCTCCATCATAAACCGGTGAAACATAGACTTCCCGGCTGCTCATAAGCTGTGCACCAAATGCAATACGTTCCGCGGAATCATGATTTCCACTGACTGCAAACACCTTTTTCCCGCAATCAGCAAGTCCCGTGAGAAACTGATCAAACAACTGTACCGCCTCCGCAGACGGAACCGGCTTATCATAGATATCCCCCGCGATCATAACCGCATCCACCTGTTTTTCCAATGCGATCTCTTTGATCTGCCGTAAAATATATTTCTGATCTTCGATCATGGAAAACTCATTGACTCTTTTTCCAATATGCAAATCCGAGATATGAAGAAATTTCATGCTCTCCTCCTATACTATTTCATTCGTAATACTTTACTTAACTATACCATATAGCGTCCCGAAATACAAACATATGTTTTGTTTTTGTTGCTTTTTCACAAAAAAACAGATCTCAGAAAATAAAAACCACTTTCTGGAGATCCATTTTTCTATTTATTTTGTTTCCATTGTAACAGTAATGCCGAATTGATGATGACGAGCACAGAACCTGCATTATGTATCAATGCTCCCACGACCGGATTTAAAATTCCGATGATTGCAAGCACGATCGCCACAAAGTTAAGCCCCATCGAAAAACTCATATTGCATTTGATCGTGATCATCATCCGCCTGGATAATGCAATCAGATGCGGCAGTTCTTTTACTTCATCATCCACCAGCGCAATATCTGCTGCATCCAACGCAATATCACTTCCAACACCGCCCATCGCAATTCCGATATCCGCTTTTTTCTGTTCCGCCGGCAAGGTAATCTGCGCTAAGACATCCTCACACGGCACATCCTCGTCAACCATACGGTCGATTGCCTGTACCTGACCAATGATTTTTGACAGTCTTATTTTTCACTTATCTCTTCCAGAATTTCTATCGGATGCGCATCAGTAACAAAGATCATTCCATCGTACAATTTTTCCGGCGATTGTGATACGCGGTAACTTTGAGGAAAAATGCTCATAAAAAACGCACTATAGCCCTCTCCTAACGATCCCATAGAAACATGATCTGTAATGTGCTCTTTCAGTTGTGAATTTTCCGGAACCTTTGAAAAATCCAGCCAGCTCATATCATAACCAGCTTTCTTCGCGGCTTTCGCTAGAGGATCATAGGAATAAAACGTGTGCGTGATACGCTTTCCATCATTTTTCGGAAGATTGCAGTTCGTCTTGTAAAAATCCGTTCCAATCGCAAAATATCCGTCCCCCAGTTCATCGGAAAGAATATTCCCCATCACTCTGGTACCTGCGCCATAATTTCCAAACCGCTCTATATGCCCATTGTGACCTGAAATAAAAATACAGGAATTGCCCCTCTGCTCTTCCATAGAAAGGATCCACAGCACATTTTCTGCCATCAATTGGTCTCTGAGCACATTTCCTTCTACGGCAGAATTGATCACTTTCCCAAGAGAAATATTCTGCAGTAGCGTATCTGCCAGATGATCCGCCTGTACAATGTCCTTTACATCTGATTTTTGTAATTCTTCTTTTATTTCTGTGATCACTCTGCTCTGCTGTTCAACATCATACTCACTGTGCTGTTCTTCTGTATCCTCCAGTTTCTTCAGTTCTGTCACATCTATCCCCGCCTTTTCACATGCTTCAATCAGATACTGCAGATTATAGGACCATCTTTGCATGTCAAACCCATAAAACCTTAAATCATCTCCATCTTTTGCAGTCTCATTGTATTTTCGCATATAAGAGATCAGATCTGCCATCTCATCAGTTCTGTATATTGCAAAGCCAATCGCCGCGGCAGCCTGCTCTGCCGTTCCTTCCCCACCGTGAATGTAGCGGTTCACATACTCGCATCCACCGTAGTCTCCCTCCAGTGCAAATGCTCTTATCCCGGCATTTTCCACCAGATTTTGAAATAAGGAAAGTTTTAACTGCTGAAATTCCACATTTCCATGCGATGCTTCCCCTAATGCCACAATCTTTGTTTTCTCCGGTATTTTTATATTATCCACCTGGTCTGCGTATTGCATAAATTCCGTTTCATCAGCACATGGTCCGGTACCAAATCCTCCAAAATGGGAATATATGCTGCCGGCGGCAACAATACCTGCTAATACCATACCTGCGGTTATCAAAATCCATGTCCGTTTTTTCTTCTTATTTTTCTTTTCCATAAAATCTCCCCCAAATCTGTTTTTCTTATTCGATACTCCAATATTAACAAAAGGGAAAATGTTCTGCCATTTCATTAGCTTACATTTTCCCTGATGTATCTTACATTTTTGTAAGATTTATATAGTTTTCAAATTTATACTGTTCTATAACTTTACTTCCCAAAAGAGTGATTGCCTGTTTCGGACAATTACAGATACAGCGGTAACACATGGTACACTGATCCCCTGGGTGGGGTTTTCTTTTTTCCATGATTATATTTTTCATGGGACAAATTTCCGCACACATACCACACCCCGTACAATCCTCATTTATTTTTAATTGATCGGTATATCCCGCTGTCTTTTTATCAAACCAGAGCCTTTGTCCAAAAAGTCCTGCTATATGTGAGAAAATTGTCAGCCCCTCTTTCGGATAATCCCCCTGTTTTATCCGTTTTGCAGCTTCATAAATCTTTCTGTCAGCTTTTTCAATGATCTTTTTATTTTCTTCCATCTGCTTTTTCAACAGCTTACTGTCGCACACGGAATCGGGCATTTTAATATGCACACCGCTAAAAATCTCTGCTCCATATTTTTTCAAAAGCCTCGCTGCACAGCCTGCGCCATCCCCACTAAATGCTCCCATTGTCGCAACACATATCATTTTCCTGCCCTTCCACAAAGAGGCATTCGTTTTGATAAAATCTCTTACCATGTATGGTGCATTCGAAAACTGCGTCGGATATCCCAGAATAATCGTTCCATTTCTTTTTATCTTATCGATAACAGATTCATCCTCTAATGGAACTACATCGGCTGACGCATCGATTAATTTTACCAGTTTTGTAATGCAATATTTCGTATTACCTGTACCACTCAGATAAATTCCTATCATTTCCAAACTCCTCCGTCTTTCGGTTATTTTGACGTTTTTTCTATGAATGTTTTCTATAGAATATTTTCTATTGAATGGTACAGCATACCAAAACCATCCTCTAAAAATTCACTCTTTGATAAATCCATCGACATTTTGATATATTCTTCCTTATTCGCTGCAAGCTGTATCAGTCCTGCTAACATTCCCCAGAACTGAAAGATCGTAGGCATTATTTTTAAATCCTCTCGCAAATCACCATTTTGAATGCCTGCCACTAAAAATTCTTTCATTTTTTCATTGATTTCTTCCCCCACATGATAGGTAGCTTTCTCTTCTGGCAGGTAATCATGATCTTTAAAATCAACATTAATTTTGTCCAACACCATTTTAAAATAAAACGGAAATTCCTCCTGATACTGTATTAAACCTTTACAGATCATATCGTATCTAGCCCTTGTTGTCTGCTGCTCTTCTAACGCAGCAACTATATATCCATATAATTTTTGCATGCTCTCTAAAACCAGCAGACCAATGATCTCCTCTTTGTTTTCAAAATATACATATAACGTAGCTTTACTGTATCCGGCAGCTTCTGCAATATCACTCATGGAAGTTGCCGTGATTCCATTTTCCATAAACAGTACCGATGCCGCTGACGCAATATTTTCTCTATGTACTGCCCTCGGTTCTTTTTTTCTTCGTCCCATATACCTCTCCTCTTCAGTTAATTAAACTCTTGGTTTAATTATATTGATAAATATATGGATTGTCAATCCTTACCTTTACACAACACAAAAACCCGCACAAACCTTTCGGTTCATGCGGGTTTTCCCCCTATATATTACCTTTTCCCAAAAATAACATATCCCCTTTTTAATTGATGCAATACAAATTATTTGTCTGCGATAGCAGCCCTGTGCATGCAGCACAGACTGCATTTTACCTTATAACAAATTATTTATTTGCAATCGCAGCCTGTGCTGCAGCCAAACGAGCGATCGGCACACGGAATGGTGAACAGGATACATAATCCAGACCAATCTTGTGGCAGAACTCAACAGATGAAGGATCTCCACCGTGCTCACCACAGATACCAACATGGAGTTTCGGATTAACCGGTTTTCCAAGTTTAATAGCTGTCTCCATTAACTTACCAACACCTGTCTGGTCAAGTTTTGCAAATGGATCGTTCTCGAAAATTTTCTTATCATAGTAAGCATTTAAGAACTTACCAGCATCATCACGAGAGAAACCATATGTCATCTGTGTTAAGTCGTTTGTACCGAAGCAGAAGAAGTCAGCCTCTTTTGCGATCTCATCAGCTGTAAGAGCAGCTCTTGGAATCTCGATCATAGTACCTACTTCATACTCAAGTTTGATACCTGCTGCTGCGATCTCAGCATCTGCTGTCTCAACAACAACATCTTTTACGTATTTTAACTCTTTTACTTCGCAAACCAATGGGATCATGATCTCAGGTTTTACAGTCCAGTCAGCATGTTTCTTCTGAACGTTGATTGCTGCACGGATAACAGCTTTTGTCTGCATCTTTGCAATTTCCGGATAGGTAACTGCAAGACGGCATCCTCTGTGTCCCATCATTGGGTTGAA
>ENA-OPAL01001465-OPAL01001465.1-human-gut-metagenome-genome-assembly--contig:-NODE-1465-length-13727-cov-7.372806_pt1 | contig 13727 bp, 10 predicted proteins | sample MGYA00241057_ERZ501430 | MGnify/ENA primary metagenome ERZ501430 (study PRJEB25962, sample SAMEA2042506) | human gut metagenome | biome: human gut; feature: human-associated habitat; material: faeces...
GTAAGCAATACTTTACGAGTATAAAAAATAATCCCCACGAAATTTCTACTGACCCCTGAAAAGACCATTTCGATTACTATTTTTCTTCTGTTGTTCCTGCTTGGAATCTCAGTCGGTTCAAATGAACTAATTATCAATAATCTGGCTGCATTTGGATGGCAGGCTGCCATACTGGCTTTTTCTGCTACCTGCGGCAGTATTCTGGCATCGTGGATGGTGCTGAAATTTTTCTTCAAGAAAGGAGGTGAACAATGAAAGGAAGTATTATCGTTTTATTGTTTTTTGTAGCTGGCTGCATATTGGGAGTTATGGGATGGCTTCCTTTTGATCTTAAGCAAAGTAACCTGACGATGTATATCTTATATGCACTGATGCTACAAGTAGGATTAAGTATCGGATCGAGCAAGGATTTGAAGTATATCATATCCGATCTTCGTCTGAAATATTTGCTCATACCCCTTGCCACTATATGTGGTACGCTGCTCTTTTCGGCACTTGCCAGCCTGCTGATTTCCCGCTGGAGCATATTCGACTGTATGGCTGTAGGAAGCGGATTTGCCTATTATTCGCTCTCGTCCATCCTGATTACTCAGTTCAAAGAAGCTTCTATCGGACTTCAACTTGCTACTGAATTAGGAACAATCGCATTACTGTCTAACATATTCCGTGAAATGATGGCATTGCTTGGAACACCATTGTTATGCAAATACTTCGGAAAGCTTGCTCCGATCTCAGCTGCCGGAGTAAACTCCATGGACGTGGTCTTACCCATGATCACACGATATTCGGGTAAAGATATGATGCCTGTTGCTATTTTTCACGGCATATTGATAGATATGAGTGTTCCATTTTTTGTCTCTCTATTTTGCAAATTATAAGCAGAAGATTATCAACTATTTAAGCAACAGTTGTCATGCAGTCAAAAAAACATCATCATCTTTTTTAGAAAATTGATGTAAAGTTTCCCAAAAGATCATGATAAAATCAATAAAACTTGCTGAAGTTTTATTTCGACAACTATGGCAGCACTTCTGCATTTAGAGTCCTCTCTTCTTTTTCATACTTCTGGTAAGCCAAACAGCATACCGACAGAAAAGAAGAAAGGACTAATTGTTTACTTCAAGGTTATTACCTTTGGTTATAACGGATAAATATTTTTCAATAGGTTTCCACTGAATAATGACCTACCTTTGCAGTCGAAAAAAAGAATTAACCATTAAAAAAATTATACGATGTTCGAAAAAGGAAACAGAGGTAATACCATTCATGGTATTTTGCTTATTGCATTATTTTCATTTGCAGCATTCTACATTGCTGAAATTCCATTTGTAAAAAGTCTTTCATTCAGTCCGCTGATTGTAGGTATCATATTGGGTATGCTTTATGCTAACAGTTTGAGAAACCATTTACCCGAAACTTGGGTACCGGGAATCAAATTCTGTACTAAACAAATCCTGCGCGCAGGTATCGTGTTATATGGTTTCCGACTGACACTTACTGAAGTTGCTGCAGTAGGATTACCTGCGGTTATAATCGATACAATCATAGTTGCAGGAACTATCTTCCTGGGCATCTGGTTGGGACGTGCCATGAAAATGGACAAAGATACTTCACTGATGACTGCAACGGGTAGTGCTATCTGTGGTGCGGCTGCGGTACTGGGTGCAGAACCAGTAGTGAAATGTGAAGGTCACAAGACAGCTATTGCCGTATCTACAGTGGTAATCTTCGGAACAATTTCAATGTTTCTTTACCCCATCATGTACCGTGCCGGTATGCTAAACGGATTGGGAGATATGGGAGTTGCCATTTACACCGGAAGTACCCTTCACGAAGTAGCGCATGTAGCCGGAGCCGGTAATGCCATGGACCCTACCGACGCACTGGGTATTGCAGGAACAGCTACTATCACAAAAATGATTCGTGTGATGATGCTTGCTCCGGTATTGGTCATCATGAGCTTTGCTTTGGCAAAACGCAAAAGCAGCACTAACGGAGGAAAAGCAGAAAAGAGTAAAATCACTATTCCATGGTTTGCTTTCGGATTCATCGGAATCATCTGTCTGAACTACTGGCTGGTGAACTCACTTTTACAATATATATTAGGTGTAGACAGCGTAAAGGAAATACCTTTGAACGGTGCAATCGAATACATTGATACATTTATGCTGACAATGGCAATGACTGCCCTTGGTACAGATACCAGTATCGAGAAATTCAAACAAGCAGGTGCAAAACCATTCTTGCTGGCAGGATTGCTGTATATCTGGCTGGTAGGCGGTGGCTATCTGCTGACTAAATACCTGGTTCCTGCTTTCATGTAAAAATTAAATATTACAAGTAGTCCCGGCATATTTCGAATTATCTGACGGATAATCAGAAATACAGCCGGGACATTTTTATTGTCCAGCATCCAACGAAAAACGGATGCTATACCATCATCTTACCTATTATATCTCCCGCAGCTTTACGCAACTTCAAATAGCTTTGTACAAAACGGATAAAATTGGCAGCCGGAGCTTCCTCCTGTCCCTGAGCACGCACAAAACAGAAATGTCTTTTTATCTGTAGTCCGTTTATATCAATTATCTTAAACTCGCCTTCACGAAGTTCTTTCAACATTGCCTGAAGGGATATAATGCCCATTGTGGAGCTGTTTCTCAAAAACTGCTTAATACTTTCCGTACTACCCAAATACAACCTGACATTCATCGACGAAAGCTTTATTCCCTGTTCGGATAGTGCCATTTCAATTGCATCGAGTGTACCCGATCCTCGTTCACGAAGTACCAGAGGTATATCCTTAAGTTCATCGAGTGTCAGCGAATCTTTTTTAGCCAAGGCAGAAGAAGTACAGACTACCGGCACCAGCTCATCGTGCAGAAAAGGCTCATATTTCAGGTTAGGCAAGCGGAATACTCCTTCTACCATACCTAAATCTATATTGTGTTCCTGCAATGCCTGTTCAACATTGCGTGAATTTGTATCTATCAGCGAAACGGAAACTTTCGGATATTTCTCTGTAAAAGCTGCTAAAATAGGCGGAAGCACGTACTGGGCTATCGTCGTACTGGCACCCAGACGAAGCTGGCCGTTGTATTCATTATGCAACAAATGCATGTCGTACTCCAGCTTACGATATTCGGCCAGAATACGCTCGCAATGTTCCAGCAAAACATTTCCCGATTCGGTCAGCGAAATCGTATTCCCTAAACGATTGAACAACCGGGTTTGATACAAGCTTTCCAGCTCGCGTATATGTTTGGTTATAGCGGGCTGGCTGACGAACAATTCCTGCGAAGCCTTTGTAAAGCTCAGGTTTTTCGCCACACTGTAAAAAACTTTCAGTCGGAAGTCTGACATTTAGAGTTCCTCCGCACGTATTCCTAATGACTGAAGAATGGGGAATCCCAACATCTCAAACGAATAATCACCTTCGTATGCAGGAGGGTTCATTCCAAAAACGGTAATGCTTTCCTTACCTTTCACCTTATTTATATAGTTACCCATGCGCCCACCATATCCGTCTTCATCGGGCACAATAATAATGCGATGAACATCTTTCGATTCACCAGCCAACTGGAACGACTCGATAAACAGGTCTTCGCGGGTTGCCATATCGGAAGGCTGGAAGGCATAAAGTGAAAATTCACCCAGCTGACTCTTGAATGCTACATCATGGAGTTCTTTTCCCAGATTTGAAGGAGTGCAAAAATTCATTTTTTCTTCTCCGGCATCGTAAATAAAAATCACCTGTACCTCATTTTCTCCCAGCTGTATTCCTGCATCCAGAGCAAGGCACTCCAGCAGGTTAGCCAGATCAGCTTTGGGTAACTCACGGTTCACGATTGGGGCAAAATGAGCACTCATGTCACTGCCTACCCTGTCCAGATAAGAAGCATCTATCAGCATCACAACAGGGGCAAAAGGTATCTTCTTTTCCATATATCAAAGTTTATGGCGATAAAGATAATAAAAACTTTCCTGACATTTTGATATATATCCGGACAATATTGCAGTTTCCAAAGCTAACACACTGACATTTAGGCATATAATTATATTCTTAAAGCTGTGGCAAGAAGTTTGTCTGATAAAAGGTGTATTACAAAAACATAGATAAATAAGAAAGGAGAACAATATATGAACTTTAACAACTTTACAATCAAATCGCAAGAAGCTGTGCAACAAGCGGTGAATCTCGTACAAAGCCGCGGACAGCAAGCTATCGAGCCGGAACATTTGTTGGCAGGGGTGCTGAAGGTTGGCGAAAATGTCACAAACTTCATTTTCCAGAAACTTGGCATCAACGGTCAGCAGATAGAAACCGTACTCGACAAGCAGATAGCTTCTTTGCCAAAGGTTTCAGGAGGTGAACCTTACCTGAGCCGTGACGCTAATGAAGTATTGCAGAAAGCTGTCGAGTTTTCCAAATCACTGGGTGATGAATATGTTTCGCTGGAAGCTATCATCTTGGCTTTGCTCAATGTAAAAAGTACCGTATCTACCATCTTGAAAGATGCTGGTGTTACCGACAAAGAGCTGCGGGCTGCTATCAGTGAACTTCGTCAGGGACAAAATGTTACTTCACAGTCTAGTGAAGATACATACCAGTCACTCAGCAAATATGCTATCAACCTGATAGAAGCTGCACGTAACGGCAAGCTGGACCCGGTAATCGGTCGTGATGAAGAAATCCGTCGTGTACTGCAAATCTTGAGCCGTCGTACCAAAAACAATCCGGTCCTGATTGGTGAACCGGGTACAGGTAAGACAGCAATCGTAGAAGGACTGGCTCAGCGAATCCTGCGTGGAGATGTTCCGGAGAACTTGAAAAACAAGCAATTGTTTTCGCTCGACATGGGTGCGCTGGTTGCAGGTGCAAAATACAAAGGCGAATTCGAAGAACGACTGAAGTCGGTTATCAACGAAGTAACCAAATCGGATGGAAATATCATCTTGTTCATCGATGAAATCCATACACTGGTAGGTGCCGGAAAAGGTGAAGGTGCCATGGATGCTGCAAACATCCTGAAACCGGCCTTGGCACGTGGCGAACTGAGAAGTATCGGTGCTACTACCCTTGATGAATATCAGAAATATTTTGAAAAGGATAAAGCACTCGAAAGACGATTCCAGACCGTCATGGTAGACGAACCGGATACGGCAAGCTCTATTTCTATCTTGCGTGGATTGAAGGAACGTTATGAAAATCACCATCAGGTGAGAATCAAAGACGAAGCCATCATTGCCGCTGTAGAACTGAGTAACCGTTACATCACCGACCGTTTCTTGCCGGATAAAGCCATCGACTTGATGGATGAAGCCGCAGCCAAACTTCGTATGGAACGTGACTCACTTCCGGAAGAACTGGATGAAATTGAACGCCGGTTGAAACAGCTTGAAATTGAACGCGAAGCTATCAAACGTGAAAAAGATGAAGCCAAGCTTGCTCAATTGAACAAAGAAATAGCTGAGTTGAAGGAACAGGAAACTTCATACAAGGCTAAATGGCAGAGCGAAAAAGAACTGGTGAACAAGATTCAGCAGAACAAGAAGGAAATAGAACAGCTGAAATTTGAAGCTGACAAGGCTGAACGCGAAGGAGACTACGGTAAAGTTGCTGAAATCCGTTATGGTAAGTTGCAGAGCTTGGAAAATGAAATAAAGAGTATTCAGGAAGACTTAAAGAAAAAGCAAGGCGACAATGCCATGATCAAGGAGGAAGTTACTGCCGAAGATATCGCTGATGTAGTATCGCGCTGGACGGGAATACCGGTAAGCAAGATGTTGCAAAGCGAACGTGATAAATTGCTCCACTTGGAAGATGAATTACATAAACGTGTTATCGGTCAGGATGAAGCAATTGAAGCGGTAGCCGACGCTGTACGCCGTAGCCGTGCGGGACTGCAAGACCCGAAACGTCCGATTGGTTCATTCATCTTCTTGGGTACTACGGGTGTAGGTAAAACCGAGCTGGCAAAGGCTCTTGCCGAGTATCTGTTCGACGATGAATCGCTGATGACGCGTATCGATATGAGTGAATACCAGGAGAAACATACCGTTTCTCGTCTGATCGGTGCGCCTCCGGGATACGTTGGCTACGATGAAGGTGGTCAGTTGACTGAAGCTGTACGCCGTAAACCATACTCAGTTGTTCTTTTCGATGAAATCGAAAAAGCACATCCGGATGTATTCAATATCTTGTTGCAAGTATTGGACGATGGACGTCTGACTGATAATAAGGGACGTACGGTAAACTTCAAGAACACCATTATCATCATGACATCCAACTTGGGAAGTTCTTACATACAAAGTCAGTTCGAAAAGATCAATGATCAGAACCACGACCAGGTTGTAGAAGAAACCAAGGCAGAAGTGATGAATATGCTGAAAAAGACCATCCGTCCGGAATTCTTGAACCGTATAGATGAAACAATCATGTTCCAGCCGTTGAACAAGAACGAGATTGAACAGATTGTACGCTTGCAGATAAACGGCATCAAGAAAATGCTGGAAGAAAATGGTGTTACACTCCAGATGAGCGATCAGGCTGTAGACTTTATTGCTACTGCCGGATACGATCCAGAGTTTGGTGCTCGTCCGGTAAAACGTGCTATCCAGCGCTACTTACTGAACGATTTGTCAAAGAAGCTTCTGTCACAGGAAGTAGACCGCACTAAACCGATCATCGTAGAACGTAGCAGTGAAGGTTTGATATTCCGAAACTAAACTACTTATACAGGTTTCCAGAAACTACCTAAAAGGGAGAGTATCGTATTTCGATACTCTCCCTTTTTCTTTTTGTCCAAATGGAAGAAATAAGCTATCTTTGCCGCACTGAAATAAAGCAAGAATGAAAAATAAAAAAGTTATTTATATCGTCGGATCGATTGTCTTATTGATTTTAATCGGTATCGTTGCCTGCAAAACATTAATACTGAATACTCCTCTCAAAATAGAGAAAGCTGCTTATCTCTACATTGACAGCGACGATAACATAGACTCCGTATATACAAAATTGAAGAAAGATTTCCACACCTCCGGTATCACCGGATTACGTATGCTCATTTCATGCAGTAATTATGCTGAAAACATTCACGAGGGAGCCTATAAACTTAAACCGACTGATAACACTTGGCATATATTTCACCAACTGAAAAGTGGACATCAGACTCCCATACGTCTGACAGTACCCAGTGTACGTACGCTCGGAGCATTGGCTAAATCCGTTTCCCGACGTCTGATGACGGACTCAGCTTCTATCGCCAGTTTGCTGAATGACAGTACGTATTGTTCTACGCTAGGATATAATCAATACACGATTCCTGCTCTTTTCATTCCTAATACATATGAAGTGTATTGGACCATGAGTGCTGAGGATTTTATCAAGCGTATGAAAAAAGAACACGACCGGTTCTGGAACAAGGAACGGATGGAAAAAGCAAAAAGTATCGGCTTTACTCCCGAAGAAGTGGCAACTCTGGCTTCTATCGTCGAAGAAGAAACAGCTAATAAGGCAGAAAAGCCAATGGTAGCCGGTCTTTATATCAACCGCCTGCACACAGGTATGCCCTTGCAGGCCGACCCCACTGTAAAATTTGGCTTGCAAGAATTTGGACTTAAACGTATTCTGCATAAACATCTGGAAACAGATAGTCCATATAATACATATAAACATGCAGGATTACCTCCCGGACCGATTCGCATACCATCTATCGACGGACTGGAAAGCGTATTGAATTACGCCAAGCATGATTATCTATATATGTGTGCGAAGGAAGATTTCTCTGGCACACACAACTTTGCCAAAAGCTGGAACGAACATCTTGCCAATGCCCGCCGTTACCAACGGGCATTGAACCAGAGAAATATCCACTAAGGGCATTACCTCTTGAATATAATTTTCAATCAACGGATAGATTTCCAGAACTTCATGAAATTAGCATACAGTCCGTAACATACCAATGCATCTTCGGGCTGTATTATATAGTCTTCAGGAAATTCATTGGCTACTTCTCTTTCCAAAATAGAAATACCAATGCAATTCTGTGCCTTCTTTCCGCGTATCAATGAAATAATCTTCAAATCGAATTCCTTTTCCAACTGCAATTCATTGATGCCATATCCTGCTAATTTGGCAGGTACATTAAACTTGAAAATATAATGTTCCTCGTCTATCTGAAATGGTTCTACTGATGCATTCAGTTCCAACAACTGAACCAACATACGTGCTGCCTCTTTTTCCGGAGTCAGAATACGGTCTAGCGAAAAAGCTTCAAGCACAGTTTTATGGACATCATCTATCGCACGGGCATAAATATGCTTTACCTTGTTTTTCTTCAACAACGATACAACGCGTACAGAAGCTCCCAGGTCTTCACCTATTGCTACAATAACGACATCTACACTCTTTAATGGAAGAACAGAAAGTGCAATTTCATCGGTTGCATCAAGAACAAAAGCTGTAGCAATCTTATCTTTCAAATGATCTACATAATGTTCCCTCACATCCACTCCTATGACTTCATGCCCCAAAACAGTCAGTTCCTCGGCAAGCTTTCCGCCATAATTTCCCAGTCCTATTACAATATATTTCATATATCAATTTATTATAATGTTATCACTTGGATATTTATAATTACGCTTTTTTACTTGTTTAATCAGTCCCAGCAACAAGGTAAAAGCTCCTACACGGCCTATGAACATCAGTAAAATAATAACCGATTTACCAGCCGTACTCAAAACAGGAGTAAGATCCAGACTGGAACCCACAGTACTCAAAGCCGATACACATTCAAAAGTAAGTGCCATTAGAGATGCTTTGGGCTCTAACATGCTCATGACAAAAATTGCAGCAGACAGAATGATAAGATACAACATAAGCACTGCATTTGAGCGGCGGATCGAATCATCCGACAATTCTCTCTGGAAAATAGTTACCCGATTTGCTCCTCTAATGACCGCCCACAAATTCAGAAGTATAACAGCAAACACATTTATCTTTACTCCACCTGCGGTAGACTGCGTACCCCCTCCTATGATCATCAGTATAATCATCAGCAACAAAGTCTGTGTAGACAGCGTAGTCAGCCCGACACTGACAAATCCAGCCGTACGCGGACATGTCGCATTGAAGAAAGCATGTACCCATTTATCTGTAACTTCCATGCCAGAAAATGCATTGTTCCACTCGTAAAGAGCAATAGCCAATGTACCCAACACAAGCAAAATAGCTGTCATTATCAAAACAATACGTGTATTCAAATTATATAAATGGACCTGTTTGGGAAAATGAGATGAACGCCCGAAACACTTCCATTTCAGATAACGTAAATAATAAAAAAGCGTTTCTTTCAGATTCACCAAAATAGGGAAACCAATACCTCCCAAAATAATCAGGAATGAAACGGTTATAAAAAGCAAGTTATGGTTTTGCATAACCGCCGCATTTCCTAAGTTACCCGGCAAAGTAGAAAATCCGGCATTACAAAATGCTGAAACCGAATGGAAGGCTGCAAAATATATTTCCTGTTGCAACGTCATTCCCAGAGTATTGTGTATAGAATACCAGATAATCACCATACCAATACCTTCGATAGCTAATGTGAATCCTAGAATATATAATAAGGTGGATAAAAGAGAATTCAATGAATTAGAACTTATCATATCGCCAACTACCAGCTGATTATATAAAGAAGTATTTCCCATAAAAAACATGGCAAAAAAACTTGTCAGTGTCATAACTCCCAATCCTCCTATCTGGATAAGCAAAATGATAATAATTTGTCCTTCCAGTGTAAAGGTAGACGGAACATCAACCGAAACCAGTCCGGTAACACACGTAGCACTAGTTGCAGTAAACAATGCATCTATCCACGAAATTCCATGATAAGTTGCTCTGGGAAGCATCAACAATCCAGCCCCAATAAATATTATAACCAAAAAGCTGGAAGCTAAAATAAGAGAAGGATTGGTACGCCTGCCCAACAATCGTACCAAGCTACTGGACAACTGTAATAAAGAATATAATAATAAAATAGCTATCCGATAATAATGACTATGAAAGAACATCCATGTCCAATAAACTCCTTCATCTCCAGCATCCGGTTTCTTGAACAGCACAGGAAGTAAAGTCAGATACAGCAAGACATTAATTACCCATGACCAAAATGTATTTTTCTGTCCGTCCTCATCTGATTGAAAAACAATCTGCACTGTAGCCGACAGCAAAAAAACAATCCATACACTCTTATATATAATACGAATAGCCTTTGCCTCATCCGATGAAATCATAAATCCATGTTCATAAACCAAAGTAGCCAAAAACAGGATTGCGCAAAAATACGTAATCCACATGAACCAATTTATGACTTGATAAATACGAGGTAATATCAGTTTCTTACGATAAAGCAAGAGCCTTTCTAAAGAATCCATACTAAAACTGTTTTTATATTAATACTTGCACGCAAATGTATTTATAATTATCGGTTTTCCGATTAAAAGCATGACTTTATTACATATTTGTTTTTCCCCATCTACTCTATTAGTAAAGTCAACATCATCTTATACTCTGAATAGATCTTTCTGAAGAAAAACTTTCATTAAAACAAGCTATCATCTACTTATGTTCAAGAAACGCCGTGCACGGTTTTAAGGCATAAAAACATCAAAATAACAAATAAAAAGCAAAAACGGTTGCAATATTACATTATTTTACTTATTTTTGAAAAATCAATCAAAAAGCAAACATTTATGAGCAATAAACAGAAAAGATTCATTTTACCGGAAGATGAAATTCCTAAATATTGGTATAATATTCAGGCAGACATGAAAAACAAACCCATGCCTCCTCTGAATCCAGCTACACGCGAACCGCTTAAACCGGAAGATTTGTATCCTATTTTTGCAAAAGAGTTATGCCATCAGGAGCTTAACCAGACTGATACATGGATAGAAATTCCTGAAGAAGTACGTGAGATGTACAAGTATTATCGAAGTACTCCGTTGGTTCGTGCATATGGTCTGGAAAAAGCTTTAGGAACACCGGCACATATCTATTTCAAGAACGAAAGTGTCAGCCCTATTGGCTCGCATAAACTGAACTCTGCACTGGCACAGGCTTATTACTGTAAAAAAGAAGGTGTCAGCAATATTACAACCGAAACCGGAGCCGGACAATGGGGAGCAGCCCTTTCGTATGCCGCAAAAGTATTCGGACTGGAGGCTGCCGTTTATCAGGTAAAAATCAGTTATGAACAGAAGCCATACCGACGCAGCATCATGCAGACTTTCGGAGCACAGGTTACTCCTTCACCTTCTATGTCAACACGCGCCGGAAAAAATATATTGACCAAGTATCCTAATCACCAGGGATCACTGGGTACAGCCATTTCCGAAGCCATCGAACTGGCACGTACAACTCCGAACTGTAAGTATACATTAGGATCTGTACTGAGCCATGTAACGCTTCATCAAACCATCATTGGTCTGGAAGCAGAAAAACAGATGGAAATGGCCGGCGAATATCCAGATATCATCATCGGATGTTTTGGTGGAGGTTCAAACTTTGGAGGCATCTGCTTCCCCTTCATGCGTCATACTATTCTGGAAGGAAAACAAACCCGTTACGTAGCTGCCGAACCGGCTTCCTGTCCGAAACTGACAAGAGGAAAGTTTGAATACGACTTCGGTGATGAAGCCGGATATACTCCTCTTCTGCCGATGTTTACACTGGGACATAACTTTACACCTGCCAACATTCATGCGGGTGGATTGCGTTACCATGGAGCAGGAGTTATCGTATCACAACTTTTGAAAGATCATTTGATGGAAGCCGTAGACATACAGCAACTGGAAACATTCGAAGCCGGATGTCTGTTTGCCCGTGCCGAAGGCATCATCCCTGCCCCTGAATCGTGTCACGCCATTGCTGCTGCCATACAAGAGGCCAACAAATGTAAGGAAACGGGCGAAGAAAAGGTTATTCTGTTTAACCTATCCGGGCACGGTCTGATAGATATGAGTGCATACGACCAATATTTATCTGGAAACTTAACCAACTATACATTGACAGATAAAGACATCGAAAAAAGCTTGGGTGAAGTAGAAACAATGCAACCTTAACGATTTTAATATTTGCATGGAATTATTCGAACAAATAACGGCATCGGTCAGCTCCTTTCTCTGGGGATGGCCGATGATTATATTACTACTGGGAACTCACATTTTTCTGACCATACGGTTAAAGTTTCCACAACGCAAAATATTTACAGCTATACGACTTTCTTTTAAAAAAGATCCTGATTCTGAAGGCGACGTCAGTCAATTCGGCGCGCTTGCCACTTCACTGGCAGCAACTATTGGAACAGGAAACATCATCGGTGTGGCGACTGCCGTTGCATTCGGAGGTCCCGGTGCCGTATTCTGGTGCTGGCTGACCGGAGTTTTCGGAATTGCCACAAAATATGCCGAAGGGCTCCTTGCCATTAAATACCGCGTAAAAACATCCAGCGGAGAAATGCTTGGTGGTCCGATGTACGCACTGGAACGAGGACTGAAGCAAAAATGGCTGGGCATTTTATTCTGCATCTTTACAGCCATGGCAGCATTCGGTATCGGAAGTACAGTACAAGCTAACTCGATAGCTTTGCTGATGCAAGAAACATACGGAGTAAGCGAACATATCACCGGTATAGTAGTGGCACTAGGCATCGCACTGGTTATCTTCTTCGGGGTAAAAGGTATTGCCCGTGTATGTATGACGCTGGTCCCTCTGATGGCTATCCTCTATATAGGAGGATGTATTTATATCCTCATTCTGAACCACGCCTATTTGGGAGAAGCCTTCAAACTCATCATCAGTTCTGCGTTTACTCCACATGCCGCAGGAGGAGGATTTCTAGGAACGAGTGTCATGCTCGCAGCACGTTACGGTATTGCCCGCGGACTTTTCTCCAACGAATCCGGACTTGGTTCGGCACCTATTGTGGCAGCAGCGGCACAAACTCGCAACCCGGTACGTCAGGCACTGGTTTCTTCTACCGGAACATTCTGGGACACCGTCATTATCTGTGCACTGACGGGACTGGTGCTGGTTACCAGTGTACTCGCATTTCCTGACATCGATTATACACAAGGTGGAGCATTGACCAAAGCAGCCTTTGGTAAAATTCCTTATGTAGGTACCAGCATTCTGGCAATCGGTATTCTAACCTTTGCCTTTTCTACCATTTTAGGCTGGGGATATTACTCGGGAAAAGCCATCGAATATTTAGGAGGGAAAAAACTCCTGCGAGTATATCGTGTTATATGGATTTCATCCATTTACTTTGGTTCCACCATGAATTTACAAGCAGTATGGAACATTGCCGACAGCGTAAACGCACTGATGGCAGTTCCTAATCTGATTTCCCTCATCTTCTTATCGGGAGTTGCCGTCAAAGAAACACAAAAATACCTTTGGGAAAACAGACTGGAAGATACTGCCGATCCGGAAGATCTATAATTCATAAAACGCTACCTGCACAAAGCAGTTTTCCCCTTTTTTACCCCTTTCAGAAGGGGAAAAAGAAAAAAATATGCATTTTTCTGCATTTTTTTGTGCAAAACACTTGCAGATTCAAAAATAATGCGTACCTTTGCACCCGTGATTGAGAAACACCTCAACACAAACAAAGGATGGCCCGTTCGTCTATCGGTTAGGACGCAAGATTTTCATTCTTGAAAGG
>ENA-OPAL01001466-OPAL01001466.1-human-gut-metagenome-genome-assembly--contig:-NODE-1466-length-13720-cov-7.073911_pt1 | contig 13720 bp, 11 predicted proteins | sample MGYA00241057_ERZ501430 | MGnify/ENA primary metagenome ERZ501430 (study PRJEB25962, sample SAMEA2042506) | human gut metagenome | biome: human gut; feature: human-associated habitat; material: faeces...
TACGACGCCCTGATTAACAGTCAGGTGTTCTACCGGCTGAACTATCGGGGAATTTCACTGTGGTGCTGACCACATATGCTATTATACGTTTTTAATGCGTTCTTGTCAACACTTTTTTAAAAATTTTTTAAAATTATTTTACAGCAATTTTTACAACTATTTTCTGCACTGCCGAAGGCTCATTTTCCACATTGCAGCCGGGGCGATGCAGCTCCCACGGAAACAGCACTGCAAAGTCGCCTGCATTTAAAACAACATAGTCTTTTTCTTCAATGTTTTCAAAAAAGAGCAGGTCGCGTTCCTCTGCGTAATCCTCAACTACTTTTACATCAGCAGTGCGCGGCGCAAAATAAATTTTTTCCGTTCCTTTGCCAAGGAACTGCACATCTATATATTTGTTGTGCGCTTCCGGTTTTTTGGTGCTGCGGTCTGCCGTAGTGTAGTTTTCAACATTGGCATACATTTTTTCGCCGTCCAGCACATATCTGCCGTCCGCAACTTTGCTGAAATCGGTAGCTGCCAGATATTCCAGCGCTTTGCGGAGCTCTTCTCCTACATAAGGAAGCAGTTTTTCAATATCGTTTTTATGTCCAAAAATCATCTTCTCAACCTTCTTTCGTTAAATATTTGTTATATTCTGCGCTGCCGCTAAAAATCCTTTGCAAAAAGCCTGCTTTTATTATAAAATTGTGCATATCGCTATTTAAAGAAAGGACGAAACCGTGAGTTATTTAAATGTTACCAACGTATCACATTCTTTTGGCGGCCGCCAGATTCTGGAGAATGTGTCTTTTAAATTAATGCGCGGCGAGCATGTAGGGCTCGTCGGTGCCAACGGCGAAGGCAAATCTACCTTTTTAAACATTGTTACCGGCCATACGCTGCCGGACGAGGGCAAAGTGGAATGGCCCGGCAAAGTAACCGTGGGCTACCTTGACCAGCAGAGCACGCTGCAAAAGGGCATGACCATCCGCGAAGTGCTGCGTACAGCTTTTGACGGCATGTACAAAATGGAAGCCGAAATGCTGGAGCTGTACGAAAAAATGGGCGATGCTACTCCCGAAGAAATGGACAAAATGATGGAAACCGTCGGCGAAATACAAACCGAACTGGAACACGGCGGATTTTATTCGCTGGACAGCAAAATTGAAGAAACCGCCAACGGGCTTGGGCTTGGCAGCATAGGGCTCGACCGTGACGTAGCGGAACTCAGCGGCGGGCAGCGCAGCAAAGTGCTTTTAACCAAGCTTCTTCTGCAAAATTCTTCCATTCTGCTTTTGGACGAACCTACCAACTATCTTGACGTTGAACATATTGAATGGCTGACAAAATTTTTGCAGAACTACGAAAACGCCTTTATTTTAATCAGCCACGACATCAGCTTTTTAAATAAAGTAGTTAATGTTATTTACCACCTGGAAAACTGCGAACTTACCCGTTACACCGGCAACTACGACAAGTTCCAGGAAATGTACGCCATTTACAAGGCGCAGAAAGAAGCGGCCTATGAACGCCAGCAGCAGGAAGTTGCCAAGCTGGAAGACTTTATTGCCCGCAACAAGGCACGCGTGGCCACTACAAACATGGCAAAAAGCCGCCAGAAAAAACTGGACAAAATGGAAATGATTGAAAAGCCGCGCGAAAAGCCCAAAGCGCATTTTCAGTTTAAGGAAGCACGCACACCGAGCCGTTACCTGGCCGTTGCCGAAGATTTGGTGCTTGGCTATGATACGCCGCTTACCCGCCCCGTCAGCTTTAAAATCGAATGCGGACAGAAAATTGCCATCCGCGGCGTAAACGGCCTTGGCAAAACCACGCTTTTAAAAACCATTTTGGGTATTATTCCGCCCATCAGCGGCAAAATAGAACTGGGGCAGTTTTTGGAGCCCGGCTATTTTGAGCAGGAAGAACGCGAAAAGAACGAGAACACCGCGCTGGAAGATGTTTGGAACGAGTACCCCGGCATGACCAACTACGAAGTGCGCGCCGCTCTTGCCGCCTGCGGGCTTACCAACGAACACATTACCAGCAAAGTATTTGTTTTAAGCGGCGGCGAAGCTGCCAAAGTGCGCCTGTGCAAGCTGATGCTGAAAAACGTTAACTGGCTGGTGCTGGACGAACCTACCAACCACCTTGACGTTGACGCCAAAGCCGAGCTTAAACGCGCGCTGATTGATTTTAAAGGCAGCGTTCTTTTAGTATCGCACGAGCCGGAATTTTACGAAGACTGGGTTACAAGCGTCTGGAACATTGAGGACTGGACCACAAAAATAATTTAAAACTAAAAACGGCAAAGAAAAACCGGAGTAACCTTAATTACTCCGGTTAATTTTTTATCTCATGTTTTCGATGAAGTCTTCAAATGCGTTAATCAAAATCGGATGGCCCGTAACTTTTAAATCACGCAGGTAAGTACCGTAAGATTCATACCATTTTTCTTCCATTTCCATGGTCAGGCCTTCTTTTTTGTATTCTTCAATCATTTTTAAAATAAAGCGGTTGGCTTCGCCGGTTTCTTTGTTAACGTTAAGCGGAATGATGCGGGTTTCGGCATCATAGGTTTCAACGGTAACATCCCAGCCGCCAGGTACGGGCGGACGGCGGGTGGCTTTAATTAAATAGCCGGGGGCAAAACCAACATAAGCGCCGCCAAGCGAATTATAAAGTTTTGCTTTGGTAAGCGGATAGCCGTTTTTGTTGCCCCATTTTACAATTTCTTCGCAGACTTCGTTATTATGAATAACGCTGGAAAATTCAGCAGTTGCCAAAACTTCGGACATAGTTTTTACCTCCATATCACTTAATATCTTTTATTGTACTTTATCCACGCGCCAAATTCAATATGCACAGCATTTTTTATGCCTGCTTTAGTGTAATTTTTGTGCTTTTATTTTGTAAAGTTGTTTGCACTTTTGCTATATCCTATGCTAAAATAAATTAGCAACTGATTGTAAAACCATCCAAAATATCCGTTTACGGGTTTTTAACGCAAATAATACGAGGTGAAGACTAATGAGCAGGCGCATGACCACTTCCGAAGCAATCAACGAAGCAAGGCGCTGTTTAAACTGTGCCCGTCCGCTTTGCCGCACGGGCTGCCCGATAGAAAATAATATTCCGCAATTTATCCGCGCTTTAAGCGAAGGCAATATCGGGCTTGCCTACGAAATTATCTCCGAGCGCAGCAACCTGCCCGCCATTTGCGGCAGGGTATGCCCGCATGAACGCCAGTGTGAAGCGCACTGCGTTCTGGCCAAAAACAAACACGGCATTGAAATCGGCAGTTTGGAAATGTTCATTGCCGATTTTGCCCACGAAAACAATTTAAAACCGCTGCCGCCTTCTACCGGCAAACGCGGTAAAGTAGCCGTTATCGGCAGCGGCCCGGCAGGCCTTACCGTTGCAGGTGACCTTGCCAAAATGAATTTTGCCGTTACCATTTTTGAAGGCCAGTCCGAACCCGGCGGCATTTTACTGTTCGGCATTCCGGAATTCCGCCTGAACAAAGACGTGGTGCGCCGCGAAATTAAAGAACTGCTGCACCTTGGCGTGGAAATTAAAACAAACACCCTCATCGGACCCGATTACACCGTTGACGATTTGTTCAACATGAGCTATGACGCAATATTCATGGGCACCGGCACTTCCCTGCCGCGTACGCTCAACATTCCCGGCAAAGAACTTACCGGCATTTTAACCGCCACCTACTTCCTGCGCATGGTTGTGCTTTCCGACAGCGGCAAACTGGACGAAAGCGAAACATTGCTGCATGTCGGCGATAACGTTATCGTTATCGGCGCAGGCAACGTGGCTATGGATGCCGCACGCACGGCAATCCGCCGCGGCGCTAAAAATGTTACGGTTGTTTACCACAAAACGGAAGCCGAGATTTCCTGCTTCCCCTCCGAATACGAAGCAGCCGTTAAAGAAGGCGTGCAGTTTAACTTTTTGCAACAGCCCATTGCCTACCTTAACAAAAAACAAATGCGCGCGCTTAACGCCATGCGCCAGAAAGCTTCCGAAAGCGACGAAACAGAGCTTGCAGGGCTTTTGGTGCAGAACATTGTTAAAACGGAAGAAGGGCAGTTTATTGAAGAAGGCGGCCAGGTTGCCCTGCCGTGCGACTGCGTAATTCTAGCTATCGGCCAGCGCCCGGCAGCAAGAATTGTTTCTACCACCAAAGGCATTCAGGTTGATGACCGCGGCTTTGTTATTACGCGCGAGCGCCCCTACGGCATGACCACACGTGCAGGCGTATTCAGCAGCGGCGATGTGGTACACGGTCCTGCCACCGTGGTGCTTGCCATGAAGGAATCCAAAAAGGTTGCGGCAGGCATTGCGCAGTATATCGACGCAAAAAAGCTGCTGGCAGAATGTGAAGAAGTACCCGAAAACTTAAAATAAGCAAAAAATTAACCACATTGAGCGTTACTGCCCAATGTGGTATTTTTTTATGCCCATAAACCGGTCAGTGTAAATTTATCAACATCAGCAAGGCCTTTATCGGTTAAGCGCAGGTGCGGTATTACCGGCAAAGCGAGGAACGAAAGCACCATAAAAACATTCAGCCCTTCCGGCACGCCAAGCTCCGCCGTCCAGTAACGCAGCTGCTTTAAGCGCCTGTTAACAAATTCCATGCGCTGATCGCTCATCAGCCCTGCAAACGGCAGCGGCAAAATGGCTTTTATCTCGCCGTCCAGCGCCACGGCAATACCGCCGCCTTCTTTACGCAGCGCTGCGGCAGCCGTCAGCATATCGGCATCATTAGTGCCCGCCACAATTAAATTGTGCGAATCGTGCGCAACGGTAGAAGCAACTGCCCCGCGTTTTAATTTAAGCCCCTGTACAAAGCCAAGCCCAACATTGCCTGTTGCATGGTGGCGTTCAAACACTGCCAGCTTTAAAATATCACGCGAAGTATCGCTTACGGCCTCGCCGTTAATGCACAAAGGCTTTTCCAAGCGCGCTTCGGTTAAAATCTGCTCCGGCACAATGCGGATAACCTTAATATTTTTATCAGGCTCTGCAATGATTTTCAGCCTGCTGCTGTCCAAATCCTTAATGTTTGTTCCCGCAGCGGCGGGTTTAAGATAAGGCTCGCTCTCCCACAGCAGTTTACCGTTCTGTACAACTTTTTTGCCGTTTTTAAATACAAACTGCGGCGTAAAGTCCTGTAAATTGGTCAGCACGTTAATATCCGCCAGATACCCCGGCGCCAAAGCGCCCCTGTAATGCAGGCGGAAACGTTCAGCCGTGTTCAGCGTTGCCATCTGCAAAAGCATTTCTGCCGGGTAGCCGTGCGTAACACCAATTTCCAGCATATAGTTAATGCTGCCCTGCGTTACCAGTTCATCTAAATGGCGGTCATCCGTTGCCATACAGCAGCGGCGGCTGTTCAGCGGTGTAACGCATTGCAGCAGTTCCAGCAGGTTGTGCGCGCCGCTTGCTTCACGCAGCATTAAATAACAGCCGCGGCGTATTTTTTCAATGCCCTCCTGCCAGGTTGTAGCCTCATGGTCGCTTGTTACGCCGGCAGCAAGGTAGGCGTTTAAATCGCTGCCGCTGACGCCCGGCCCGTGCCCGTCGCAAATGCCGCCGCGCACCAGCGCCATTTTTTTCATTACGCCCTCATCGCCGTACAAAACGCCTGGGTAATTCATCATCTCGCCCAAACCAAGCACACGCGGATGGCTTAAAAACGGCTGCAAAGTATCTGCTTCCAGCACTGCGCCGCTTGTTTCCATGCCCGTTGCAGGTACGCACGAAGGCAGCATAAAGAACACGTCAAGCGGCATATCTTCCGTTTCCTCAAGCATCCACTGCAAGCCTTCCGTGCCCAGCACGTTGGCAATTTCGTGCGGGTCGGCAAAAATACCGGTAACGCCGTTTAACAGCAGCAGGCGCGCCAGCTCACGCGGAGCAAGCATTGTGCTTTCAATGTGCATATGCGCGTCCAGAAAACCCGGCGTTAAATATTTGCCCGCCATATTGTATTCTTCCGTGCCCTTGTAGCTGCCGATACCGGCAATCACGCTGCCGCATACGGCAACATCGGCCGTTTCCCACTCGCCGGTAAAGCTGTTAAACACATTGCCGCCCTTTAAAACAAGGTCAGCCTTTTCCAGCCCACGGGCAACACGCAGCAGCCTTTGTTCAAATTCTGCGTCACGCATAATCTTACCTCATGTTAATAAACTGCAAATCTACGCCGAAATCTCCCGCTTTTAAAGTTTGTATTACGGCCTGCAAATCATCTTTTTTAGCGCCGCTGATTCTTACCTGGTCATCCTGCATCTGCGCAGTTACTTTTAATTTGGTAGCTTTAACGGCGGCAATAATAGCTTTGGCCTTTTCTTTGGGAATACCCTGCAAAATATTCAGCGTCTGCCTTACAGTGCCTTTGGTGGCAGGCTCAACCTTGCCCAGTTCCAGGCAGCGCAGCGGAATGCCGCGTTTAGCCATACGCGCACGCAGAATGTCGATAATCGCATTCAGTTTGTACTCGTCTTCGGCGGCAAGTTTAATGCATTTTTCTTCCAGCTCAATGCTGGCGTCGCTGCCGCGGAAATCGTAACGCTGGGCAATCTCCTTTTTAGTCTGGTTAACGGCGTTGTCCATCTCCTGCATATCCACCTGAGAAACAACGTCAAAAGAACTGTCTTTAGCCATTTATATAATCACTCCATTCTTATTTGGTAGTTATATTGTAACATACACCACTAAAATACAGCAAATAGCGTGCATATTTTTGTGCTTTCGCATACGAGTATTAATATTTTATATAATTTTTATCATCATATATCATTTACCGAAAGTATTATTTTTTATTAATTTTATTATTAATACAGTTAAAGAACTAATATTACTAGACAATATAAATGATATCGTTTATAAAGAAATTATAGAAGTATTATCATATATAGTAAAGCCAACTAATATGAAATTTAAATATTATAAATAAGAATATTTTTATTTTATAATTCAGGTACGCAATTGGTGTTATAAAAATTTAAGGAAGAATTAAAAATTTTTTATGTTATAATCTACATAAAACAAAAAAGATAAAGGAAGTATAGTTTTATTATGAATACTATTAGATTATGGGAACATCAATATGAACATTATCCCTATGGATATTCTAAATGTGTATTTTGTCGTAACCATCAAGAATATATAGATAAGAATTACATAAAAGATAAAGATACTTATAAATGTAAATATTATACTAATGGTATTCCTAAAAACATTTTAAAATCTAGTTCTTATCCGGATATAGATGAAAAAACTCTGATAAAAAATTATAGTACTCATTCTTTATGTAAGAATTATGTAGAATATAAAATAGAAGATAATAGTAAAAATAATGATATAAATATTCCCAAATGGATAAAATAATATTCTAGCTTCTCTCTATCTTTTATTTTTTTCTATATTAAACTTAGCTCGGAAAATTTTTATAGAAAGAGAGACTAAAAAAGAATTATGAAACAAGCGGTCGCTAAAAAATATATTATAGATTATAATAATAGAAGTTTTATTTTTATTAATCATTTTAAATTAATATTAGAATCAGAGACTGATTTTATGTTTACTATTAATTTATTAGAAAATAATAAATCTTTTAGAGATTAGTTCGTAGATTGGTGGTTAGGAATAAAAGGCACCGCTACAGTTTCTTATTCTAGTTTATTAAGGAATTATAATAATAGAAATAAATATAATCTTTATAATAGATATAAAATAGTAGAGAATTGGAAACTCTAAAATATAATAAAAGAGCGAGGTTTTAAACAGCCCCGCTCTTATTTTTTATCTAATTTTAGAATTAACATAATATAGATGCTGACTTAAAATTCTGATATAATTAAAATATAGAAGAGGAGGTTTCTATTATTATGTCTACTAAAAAATTTGAATTAAAAAATGATTTAAAAGAAAAACCAAATTTTAAAATTTTTAATACTATTAAAAATTTTAAATTAGAATCAAATTGTTTTACCGATAAAGACTATCATTGGTATAATTTTACTATAAGATTATTTTTTGATAACATAATAGAAAACTTACGTTTAATGAATGGGAAAATATATTTAAAATGTTATCCATTTCCTGATTACGGAGCTGAATTTTTTGTTGAATTAAAAGAAATTGGAATTATAAATGATTCTCTTGATGATTTTTATATAAAATTTAAGCTTTTAAAAATTCCTACACAAAATCCACGAATAGTAGACATAGGATTCGTTACAATAACTAAAGGATATCTTCCTTTTTATATTAAAGATATTAAAAATTTTAAATCTGGTAAAGACGGAGCTATTATTTTACACGACAAATTAGAAGGCATAGATGAAGATTGGTTTTATGTTCTTCAATATGTTGGAAAAAATTTTGGTGTTTATTTTTTATGTTTTAAAGAAAGATTTAAAGCATTTTTTGATAAAGTGAATTTATTAAAAAATGAACTTATTATAAATAAAACAACTGGATCAATAATTAATAAATTAAACCGTAGTTTATTTCAAGACCCTCGTTCTTCTATAAAAAAGAAACATGTTTATTTTGAAGAAGCTTATAAAACTTTAGAAGAAGATTTAAAAAATTTAAGCGTACCTAATCAATGTACTTTACTTCAAGATATAAGTATATTAGCTAAAAGAGCTTTAGAATTTAAAATAGCTTTAGATTTATATAAAAGATCCATAAAATTAGCGCCCGAAAATCCTATGGTCTATTATAATTTAGGTAAATTACTCTATTTAAATAAACAGTATACTGAATCAGTTAAAGCTTATTTTACAGCTTTAGATATGGGCTTCGATCAAAATAATTTACACATATTTAGACATATAGCTCATTCTACATTTGATAAAAAAGACGATGATTGTATATATGACGAAAAATATATAGAAAAATATCGCCGAGGTTTAACCGGCCAATATTCAAATAATGATATTGATTCGAGAAAAGAAACTATTTTTACTAAAATTGGCTTATCTCTTTATAATGCCAGGAAAGATAATCGATATATATTTTATGATGAGATGTTAAAAATTTCTGATACAGAAAAAATAAATAAATTTAAAAGAAGCGGCCGCCCCTATCTTATTTTAGTAAGCGATGAAAAGCAAATAGATAAGCTTAAAAAAGCTGGTCATCCTTATCTCTTTATGGAAAACGCTGAAGAAGTAATAAATGAATCTAAAGAAAATTATTCTTTTATTGTTATAGGACCGATTTAATAAAAATAGAAACGAAAAATTAAATCAAAGAAAGTGATGCGCGATGGATATTAAATTATCTAATAGATTTCTAAAATCTATAAACAATCAAGATCTTAATTTAATACAGAAGAAATTAGAACTATTCGTAGAACAGCTTTCCATAGAATCTAATAATTTCACTTCTTTACCTAAAGGGTTTTGGGTACGGCGCCTTAATTTTAATTCTAATAGATTTAAATTCAGAGTATCTAATAAAGATAGAATTATATATGAACTATCAGAAGATAAACAAACTATTTATTTTTTAGCTTATTGTAATCATGACGAACAAGTACGTACCGCAAAAAGAATTTCTATTGATTTTTCTAAATTAGAAATAGATAAATCTGAATATAAAGAATCTATAGAAGAAAGAAAATATGATGAAGCTTTATTACAAGAAGCTTATGATTTATTAGATAAAGACGAATTAGTTTTAGCTAAAGAAAAATTTAAAGAAAGCGGCGATATTAAAACATCAAAAAAAATAAATCAACTTATAGACCTTAATAAATCTAAAGCTGATTTTTTAGATGAAAATAATCGTATTCAAATTTTATTTTATTCAAAAGGTAAAATTTGGGCGCGCGACATCCTTAAAATTTTAAATCGTTTATATTCTGAATATAGAATAATACCAGGAAATTATATTAAAATAACTACTGGCGACTCTTTTAATTCAGAATTATGGTTATCTAATTCTGATATATCCACTAAAAAGTTTGATGACTATATTAAAGATCTAGTTAATAATATAATGAAACAAACCAATGGTACATATTTTTATTATAGATTCGGGTTAATTTGTTGTTTTTATTCTACTAAATATAAAGCTTTATATAATAACTATAAAACTTTTGAAACAAACATAGATGAAAATACATTAATACCATCAAAAATACCAAAAACTTATTTGAGTTCTTCCGTTCATAAATATAAAAATTTAAAAGAATTAGATTATCATAATAAAGATAAATTAGCGGATGATATTTTAGATTTTATTTTTAAAAATTAAAATAAATTTAATATGTTATCTTTAACACTATTAATATATATAATATGCGTATTTATTATGGACATATTAAACCAAAATTTATATAAAAATCTTCAAATGCCTGCAAAATCCAGAAAAAATATTTTAGATAAGCCTATTCTACGTTAAAATAAGAAATGAACTTATCCTTTCTAGAACAGAGCGATAACTTATTTTATATTACAGGATTTATATCTTTTATACTTTAATTAAAAAAATCCTAAAATCTAACTTTTAACTCAAACCTAAGATTTGTTATTGAACCATTCTATATAACTAAATTATAGTTTAGTAGGTGTTTCTTTATAAAGAAGAAAAAATTATAGTTTAGATTAAGTTAATCTATATCTCGAGTGGAATCTACCACCCAAGACTTGACATGAACCATTAAAAAGGTGGCTAGGATTAGAAATATAATTCCTGCCGCCTTCTGTTTTTTTGTCTATTATTATTTAATTATTAAAACGGTATTTCTTCATCAAAGGATATTGGATCACCGAAAATTGGCTCTTCAGAAGAATCTTCTTCTAGTTCTACTTCTTGTTTCTGTTTATTTAAACGTCCTTCAGGATCATAAATAAAACCTTCGGGAGAGCATCTTATTCCATTAAGATAATACTTGCCATCGATAAACTCTGTTTTTATTTTTCGTAGTCTTTGACCTTTTAAATCTTCTATATATTCTAAATGATTATAATATTCGGGAGAATAGCCTAATTCTTTAGGCCAGTCTTCTCTATCTTCATGGGCTAAATCATTAAGTTTATTATAAGCTTCTCTTAAAGTAGAATCATAATTTTCTCTTTCTTGATCATAGCTTCTTTTAAATTCTCTATAAGCTTCAATAGCGTAATTTCTATTTTGTTCCCATAAATATTTAAAATAATCATACATTATATTAAAATATTCATCGTCTAAATATACATCATCGCCTTGAGACCAGTTATCTTTATCGTCATCAGCTGAACATATAAAATTTAAAACTTCTACAAATACAGGATCTGTTTTATATAATTCTATAAATTTAACCAAATCTACACTACTTCCAAGTAGATAAGTACAATTACGATATTTTAATTCTGGATAATCATAATTACGATCTAATTTATCTCTATATACTTCAGTAGTATAAACGGCATAGTTATTATTAATTATACCTAACTTATCAATTTTAGAATACAGAATCATCATATATAAGATCAGCCCCTCCTTATTATTTAACTTAATTATATCAGAATTTTTAATTAGCTTCTATAAGTATAAAGCTTTTTATGGTATAATTTAAACAGTTTAAAAGAGAGGCAGCGTTTTTATTATGGACTTTACTAAAGATCAACATAGATACATAGAAGAACAAGAAAAGATTTTAAAAATGTATAATGCTTTAGATAAAGTACCAGAAAATTTAAGTAACGAAGAACTGTATAAAATATATAAAATATATATTAATATATCTAAAATTTATATGCTTACTGATTTTAATAAATATGTAAAATATTTAGATTTTGCCGTCAAGATGTTTTGTAGTAAGCTTTATAAAGATAATTTTATAGATTATGGACATACCAAATCTATTTATAGAAGTCTCGGAGAATTATTTACGGATGGATATTTAAATTTTCAAAAAATAAGAAAAATAGCCGGCAAAAGAGATATTCCTAAAAATGTAAACGGAGCTATATTTTTATTTATAAAAACTCTTGAAAAAGATAAAAAAGATATTGAATCATTAAAAAATTTAACTTTATTGATGGATAATAGATTTATGGAAGCCGTATGTAATATGAGTATGGCAGATTTAATTATAAATAGTTCATCTGTTTATAGAGATTTTATATATCTAGAAGATAAAAGTTTATTAAATGATTATTTTAAAAAAATTTTTTTTAAAAGTGTTGAAGAATTCGAAGTTTTAATAATAAGAAACTATAGAAGATTATTGAATTTATTATACGTTAACGTAATGAATTTATCTAATGATGAAAAATCAGTATCTATAGGTAAAAATAAAACTATATCTCAAACTGATTATATGGAAGTAGAAATACGGTATATAAAATTTGAGATAGCAAGATATTTGGTTCATTACAATTATCTTTTATTTTTAGGATTAAATGTCAAAGATAAATACTTCGACGAAGACGTAGTAGGCGGCGCCATTACTCATGTCTTAAATTATTATAAACTTCCATATCCAATAGGACTTACTGATAATGATTTAAGTATTTTAGCTAATAAAACTATAGGCGTTATGCCTTCTTATGATATTTATTATTTAATAGCTAAATTTTTAGAAATTACTAACTATAAAGAAGATAATGAAAAAATAAGTAAAATGTTCCCAGGATGTATAGCTGATTATTATAGTTTAACTTTTAAATTAATAGAATTATATAATAAAAAGAAATCCAATGAAGAATATAACATTAATTTAATTAATATGGCTACTGAACGGTTTATGTTTTATTGTATCAATACAGATAAGGTTAAAGAAATAAATGATTTAGCCGCCGATTCTAAATTATTTAATGAAACCAAAGAAAATCATAAAAATATGTTTAGTCTTTATTATTATATAAAAAAACATCCTGAAAATTCAGACTATCTTATTCAACAGACACAAGAAACCATAAGATATTATAAAGATAATTTAGAGGGAAAATATAGTCATAGAAATTTATATGTAGATTTACTTAGTTCATGGTTATATTATCTATATTGTATTTCTGGAAAATTAGATAACAAAATAAATAAAGAAATCAGAAGTGATAAAAGCCGACCGTGGCAAAGTCAAGCTGATGTTATAGCATCTGTATTTTCTTAAGAAAAATAAAAAAGGCGCGCCCCTAGAGACTTAACTCTAAGGAACACGTCTATTATTATTAAATCTGCTCTCTAAAAGTTTTCTAATTTAATCAACCTCTATCTAAGAGCGTTAACGAAAAGAAATAAATTTTAAATCGTACCACCGATTTAAAACAAAGATAGTAAATTTCAAAGGACAAAATAAGCTAAAGTTAAATTAGAAAGTACAAAAAACGAGAGAAGATTAAAATATAATAATTATCTATAAAAAGCCGTTCAGAATTCTTTAGTATTTAATCTTTAGAAGTAATAACATTAAAATAGACAAAAAAATAAAAAAGAAGCGGGCAGTGAACTGCACCCCAAAAGTTAGACTTTTGGAGGTGCAGTTTTTTCATGACCAAATACTCAGACGAATTTAAAATCAAAGCAGTACAAATGGTGCTCAAAGATAATACAGTAGAATCTGTAACAAGAATGTTGAATATTCCATCACATTCTACTTTAGACGCTTGGCTCGCCCACTACAACCACGGCGGCATTAAGCAGCTCCTCCATAAAAATCGTTCATATTCCCCGGATTTTAAACAAAAAGTCCTTGAGCACCGCTGGCAGCATG
>ENA-OPAL01001471-OPAL01001471.1-human-gut-metagenome-genome-assembly--contig:-NODE-1471-length-13693-cov-2.099281_pt1 | contig 13693 bp, 10 predicted proteins | sample MGYA00241057_ERZ501430 | MGnify/ENA primary metagenome ERZ501430 (study PRJEB25962, sample SAMEA2042506) | human gut metagenome | biome: human gut; feature: human-associated habitat; material: faeces...
CAGTGTAACTAAAAGCCTTGTATAAAGCTCATGGTGGAAACGGTAAACTGCTTCCTGATAGAACTCTTCATTGTCATATTGGGAGTGGTAATGCGTTTCCATAAACGGTCCTGCGCTGAAATCATTTACGGTAGATGGAATACCGGAGATGGCGATGGAAAAATCATCCGACCATGTCTCGATTGGTGCAAGGACTGTCAGTCCATCAGGGTAAGCCTCCTTCGGAACAGTTATATTTTCACAAAAATGTTTCAGAAAATCAGCAGACTCATAAGTAGAGCGGATTGCATCCTGTGTGTTATGGGCGTGAGCCGGAAGTTCAAAGTTGAGATCAGCGATCACGCGGCCCTGCCATTCCGGGTGAACACGGAATACCTGGTTCCAGGCTCCGGTTGACCAGTCGAATTTAGAATCACAGACACCCCACTCTTCGGCAGCAAGGGCACATACTGCGATTGTATAGCGCGGTTGATAGCCACTGTCAATCAGAGCCTTTATGATTCCAAATGTCATAGAGACCGCACAATTGTCATCCTGAAATCCGTCAAAATAGGAATCGTAATGTGCGGAAAGCAGAATCATCCGGTCGTCCCCTTCAGAAGCGGCAGTTCCCGGAAGATATCCGGTAATGTTATAAGCCGGGCGGTTACGTTCAACCCAGGAAGAGGCGTTGAGTTCAACTGCGACAGAGGACGGATGAGATACTGCAGGATCTTCGGGACAGAGAAGTTCTTTTAAATAAGAAGCATCCTGTCTCGAAAGAGAGAATGCAGGGGCATATTCCGGTCCGGCGATATCCTGAGCGTTGAGTGCCCGCGGATCAATCTCAGCATAACCCTGTGTCTGGACAGCAATCAGTCCGACAGCACCTTTCAAATATGCCTGATAGACAGGGTAGTTGATCCACCATTCATCACGCTGGTTGATATCAGCAAGAACGAGCTTTCCACGGACATTGAGCCCTTCATAGTCCGTTGCGGTTCCACGGCCGACATAGACAAGATCATAAGTCTCGAATCCATCTGTCTCAAAATTCGTCTGATAAGCACCCATCTGACAAGTATGCAGTTCTCCATGTTGATCTGTGAATTTCAGGACTGCCTTCTCGAATTCCCATCCGTCCAGTGTAAAAGTATCTCTGGTGACATCGGTAAGGCCGATGCGTTTCATTTCTTCATATAAAAAATCCCCTGTCTTATGTTCCGCATCAGAACCGGCAGTTCGGAAACCGAGTACCGGATTGGTTTTGTGAGTCTCCATCTGCTTTGCCAGCTGATAAGAGTAAGTAATGTCTAGATGTGAAATGCATTCGTTGATTCTGTTTTCTGTCTTTGATTCCATTTATATCACCTCTGAAAGTCTGAGCCTGTTGTATGTGTTTGAGTTTCTGCGCTTATTTTAGCACTGCATGCAGAGTGTGACAAGAGTAGAAATAATTTCCCGCAAGCTCGATCAGTGTCCGCGCCGGCTTGCTGATATAATGTCCCTTGCGATATGCAGCAACAATCTCCCAGGAAGGATGGTCAGGTAATTGAAAATAGGTAATTGCCTCATCTTCCGGATCCATATAATACATCGGTAAAATTCCACAGCAGATATTTTCATGGATCATGGAGATGATCGCATGGTTATTCGAAGTCTCGAACAGAACATTAGGGGTGAATCCGGCATTTTTAAAAACGGAATCAACGATCTCCCGGATGGTAGAGGTTTTCTGTGTGAGGACAAAAGGCTCTTCTCTGAGCAGTGCCAGATCGCCGTTTCTCATATCTAAAGCAGTCACAAGCTTTGTTGGAACGGCAAGAACCATTTCTTCCGAAGCTAGTGTTTCATAGATGATTCCTGATTTTTGCTGCGACCTGGTCAAAGTCATAAAACCAAGGTCAAGTTCACCGGATAAGAGAAGTGGATGCTGATCACGAACGCTGCGTTCAATCGGTTCCACTTCTATACGTGGACAAATATTGTGGAACTTAGGGTAAACACTGGTGAACATGGCAATTCCGCGGCCAGGAGTAAATCCGAGAGTGATATGACCTTTCTGTGCTTCGCAGAGATCGTGAATCTGATTGTAGGCATTCTTCTTTATAAGAAGAATGTCTTTTGCTGCGTTGAGATAGATTTCGCCGGCAGGGGTTGGGTGCCAGTCAGTCCGGGAACGGTAGAATAGCGGAGTGCCGAGCTCTTTTTCCAGCTTGAGAAGCTGCTGGTTGAGGGCAGACTGGGTGATGAATAGCTTTTCGGCTGCATGGGTAATATTTTGTTCTTCTGCAATTTTTAAAATATATTCAATCTGTTTTAAATCCATAGGAATAACCTTTCTGCTGATTCTGTGAATGAGTCTTTACATTTCTATTTCCAGTATAATTCGACCGATATGGAATGACAAGAAAAACTATTAAAAAAATTAAGAGAAGTAGAAAAACAATGAATTTTACTTATTAACAGTAAGAGCGTATGATAAAACTATAAAGAACAGCAAAGAAAAATGAAACATTTCTTGCTAAGCGAAAAGGAGGAATCATTCGTGGCTAAGCGACTTCTTGTAAAAGTGAATGAAGCAGACAATGTTGCAATTGCAGTGAAAGAAATCAAAGCCGGAACACAGGTTTCAGAAGATCTGGTTACCCGTCAGGATATTCCACAGGCTCATAAAGTAGCGCTTGAGAGAATCCCAAAGGGACAGCCGGTGATTCGTTACGGTGTTATTCTGGGGTATGCTCTGGAAGATATTGAAAAGGGAGACTGGATCAATGAATTTATGTTGGAGCTTCCGACACCACCATCTGTTGATGATATGGAGTATGGAAAAAAGATTGTAACAGATCTTCCGACACCGCCGGTAACAACATTCGAAGGATATAGGAATCCAAATGGTGGATATGCAGGAACAAGAAATATTCTTGGAATCAGCACAACGGTTCAGTGTGTAACCGGTGTACTTAATGTGGCGGTGAAGAGAATCAAAGAAGAACTGCTTCCAAAATATCCGCATGTGGATGACGTAGTTCCAATCAATCATGCGTATGGATGTGGTGTCGCGATCAATGCACCGGAGGCGAAAGTGCCGATCCGTGCTTTACGCAATCTTGTACATCATCCGAATTTTGGCGGACAGGTGATGGTTGTTGCGCTTGGATGTGAGAAATTAACAGTGGAAAAATTGCTGGACGAGGCAGATATTTCCCCGGAAAATGTAATTGTTCTTCAGGAACAGAAAGGTTTCGATGCCATGGTAAATGCCATTATGGAGATGGCAGATAAAAAACTTGCAATTCTTAATCAGAGAAGAAGAGAAACATTACCGCTTTCCGATCTTTGCATCGGTATGCAGTGTGGCGGAAGTGATGCATTTTCAGGCGTCAGCGCAAACCCATCTGCCGGATACGCAGCAGATATGCTTGTAAATGCAGGTGCAACCGTAATGTTTTCAGAAGTTACAGAAGTAAGAGATGGCGTACATTATATCGCAGAACGCTGTGTGAGCAAAGAAGTCTGCGACAAACTTGCGGCAGAGATGAAATGGTATGATCATTATCTGGAAGAGGGAAATGTTGACAGAAGCGCTAATCCAACTCCGGGAAATAAGAAAGGCGGACTTTGTAATATTGTAGAAAAAGCAATGGGATCAATTGCTAAATCAGGAAGCTCACCGATCGTAGAAGTATTATCTCCGGCAGAGCGCCCGTCAAAGAAAGGTCTTATCTATGCAGCAACACCGGCCAGTGATATTGTCTGTGGACCTTGCCAGCTTGCATCCGGTATCACACTACAGGTATTTATGACCGGAAGAGGAACACCTTATGGACTTGCAGCAGCACCGGTTATTAAAGTCTGTTCCAGAAATGAGATGAAAGAGATGTGGCAGGATCTGATCGATATCAACGCAGGTCCGGTTGCTACAGGTGAAGCACAGATCTCAGATATCGGTATAGAATTATTTAATAAAATTATTGCGGTTGCAAGCGGAAAAGATCAGAGCTTTGCAGAAAAATATAAACTCCACAATGATCTGTGCATCTTTAATCCGGCACCGATCACCTAAGATATGTTTTTGAAAAATTCATAGTCTCCTAAAAAGAATATAGAGCTGGCCGCAGAGCGTGCTGCGGCCGGCAAATACACGAACAGAAAAAGAATCTTGTCCCAAATGCTGCGGAGAAGATTCTTTTTCTTTTTATAATAGTAGGGAATAAATTTGTTGATAAAATAGTGAAGTGCGTGATAAGGTAAAAGAAAGAGAATTATAGTCGGAGGCATTTATTATGGTTAAAATAGGAATGCTTCTCCCGGAAGAGCGGATGGTCGAACCGGCGAGAAAAATTATAGAAGAAAATCATCTGGATGTGGTCTATCTTGAGGCTGTGCATACAGTAGATGCAGTGAATAAAGCAAGAATTGCAGTGGAGACCGGAGCCCATATTCTGGTTGCCAGAGGATATCAGGCGAAGTTAATTAAAGAATATACAAATATTCCTGTTGTTGAGATTCGTTTTCATGCACAGGAGATTGGTCTGCTCATTCAGAAAGCAAAGACGATTCTTAAGAAAGAGCATCCACATATTGCATTGATCGCATTTGAAAATATGCTCTGTGATATGTCGTATATGGAGCAGCTGTTTGATATACGACTGGATGTGATTTATCTAAAACGTATTGAAGAGGCTGAAAGCATTATTGCAGATTTTGAGGAAAGACCGGATCTGATCATTGGTGGAGAAGGAACCTGCAGGGCAGCAGAAACGATGGGATATTCGACGCTGTTTTATCAATCCACGGGAGAATCGTTAAAAGAAGCCCTTCTTGCAGCAAAGAATGCGTCCTATGCAGCTGAAAGTGAGAAGCGTAATACTGCGCAGTTTGAAACAGTACTGGATACGTCCTTTAATGGAATTATCAAGGTGAACGCAGAAGGAAAAGTGATTGTAGTCAATAAACTGGTTGAAAATCTGTTAGGAAAGAATAGTGAAGATCTGGTTGGAAAGAGTCTGACGGAGATTCTCCCCGGAATCGATTCGCTCTTGATCGAGAATATTTTAAGCGGAAAGAGCGAAAGCTATTCCACTTCTGTTTCTGTCAGGAAAAAGACCTGGATGGCAATGATCGCACCAATCCAGTATGACAATCAGATTACAGGAGCAATTTTGTCTCTTCAGAAGCTGGCAGACAATTCAAAAAAGACCAAGGATATCCAGGGAGATATGCTACTGCATGGATTTGCGGCGCAGACCAAATTTGAAGATATTCAGACAGAGAATGCACAGATGCGAAAAATGCTTGAAACTGCGAAAATGTATGCCTTGTCTGAACACGCAGTTATGATTTATGGGCAGGCAGGTACAGAGGATTATCTTTTGGCAGAAGCAATTCACAATAATAGTATCCGCAAAGTGGGTCCATATGTCAGCATTAATATGCGGGGAATGGATAAAGAACATCAGATGGAAGAGCTTTTCCGAAGAGAAGCCGGAGATACAGTTTCAACTTTTGGTGCAAAGGGTGCAATGATAAAGGCAAATCACGGAACCTTATTTATAAAAGGAATCGAGCATCTGACTTTGCGTGTACAGCATCAGATTTTGCGTACAATGTTAAGCAGGGCGCAGATGAGAACAGATGCACAGCCACTTGACACGTTGGATGTAAGAATTATAGGATCATCAAAGATAAATCTGAAACATCTGGTGGAAAAGGGAGAGTTTAGCGAGGAATTATATTATATGCTGCAGAGCCTGGTACTTGAGATTCCTTCATTGAATGAACGCCCGGAGGATCTGAGAAATTGTTTTGATAAAGAATTGAAGATATATAAGGAAAAATACAACCGTCCGCTTAGCGTAACAGAAGGAGCATATAAGAAGCTGCAGGAGCTGAAGTGGACCGGGAATGGAATCCAGTTACGGTCATTTTGTGAACGACTTGTTCTTACAGCCAAAAAACGCATGATTGATGAAGTTGTTCTTCAAAATTTATATGACGAACTGTTTCCGCATGTGGAAGAATCCCATGGAGAGAAGAGGATCCTTGTGTATCGTTCTCAGGAGACAGATGAACTTGAGGAGTTGCTTGAACGTTTCCACGGAAATCGGAAACTGGTGGCAGAAGAGCTCGGTATCAGTACGACAACTCTCTGGAGAAGAATGAAAAAGTATGGAATAGAAGCCAATTATGGTGGAAATGAATTACTATAGGAACAGGTAAATGCATACAGGGAGATGGTTTAAAACTGTCTCCTTTTTTGATGTGAAAAACTGTATTTTGTTATGTATAAAAATGAAGTGGGAATTTGTGTAGAATTCATAATGTTTCAAAAAATGAAAAAATAATTACATATAATGAAATAAATGGAAAGAAATTGAAATTTAAACAAATAGGAAAAAACAGAAGCGAAACATAATGAAATAAAAATGAAACACACAATTCAAAAAATGAAAACTTGTAAAATCTACATAAATCAGAGTACACTCCATTGAACAATCTGTCAATGGAATCTTTGTACTCAGTTTTGTACAATAAGCATGTCAGATAGATAAGTTACCTGACCAAAGGCAAGGCAGGCAATAAGAAGCGCGCGAATTATCAAAGACGATTAGGAACAAGTTGAAATAGCAGTAATACAAAATATCAGAAATCTGAGAGGAGAAGAACAATGAAAGTTGGATTTATCGGACTTGGAATTATGGGAAAACCAATGTGCAGAAACCTTATGAAAGCAGGATATGAAGCTGTTGTATATAACAGAAGCAAGGCAAGCGTAGAAGAATTGTCAGCGGAGGGAGCACAGGCAGCAGGAAGCCCGGCAGAGGTGGCAGAGAACTGTCAGGTGATCATCACAATGCTTCCGAATTCTCCTCAGGTCAGAGAAGTCTGTTTAGGAGAAAACGGAATCGCTTCCGCAGCAAAAGAAGGAACGATCGTGATTGATATGAGTTCGATTGATCCGGTACAGTCGAAAGAGATCGGAGCAGAACTGAACAAAAAGGGAATTGACTTAATGGATGCGCCGGTCAGCGGCGGAGAGCCAAAGGCGATCGATGGAACAATTTCTGTTATGGTCGGAGGAAGCAAAGAGAACTTTGATAAGTACTATGATTTATTAATGGCAATGGCAGGATCTGTAGTATATGTCGGAGAACTTGGATCCGGAAATGTAGCAAAGCTCGCAAATCAGGTGATTGTAGCATTGAATATTGCGGCAGTGTCTGAGGCACTGACACTTGCAGTGAAAAATGATGCAGATCCGGAGCTTGTATACAAAGCTATCCGCGGAGGTCTTGCAGGATCTACAGTGCTTGATGCAAAAGCACCAATGATGATGGCTCACAATTTCAAGCCGGGATTCCGTATTGAACTCCATATCAAAGACCTGAATAACGCACTGAATGCAGGTCATGCAGTAAATGCAGCACTTCCACTTACTTCACAGGTAATGGAGATCATGCAGTCACTTAAGGCAGACGGAAATGAAAAAGATGATCACAGTGCAATCGTAAAATATTACGAGAAGATTTCTGATACATCTGTTGAGAAAAAGAATTAAGAGAGGTAAGAACTATGAGTGAATCAACCAGAATGATGCTGGGGCTGGTGATCGGAATAGCGATAATGATCGTCCTGGTTATGAAGACGAAGGTACATACATTTATTGCATTATTGCTCGCAGCATTAATCACAGGCTTGATCGGGGGCATGCCGGTCGCAGATATCACAAATGCAGCCGGAGAAACGACAGTCGGCGTTATGACCGCTATCAAAGACGGATTTGGAAACACATTGAAAAGTACCGGTATCATAATCGGACTTGGAGTTATGATGGGTGGAATCCTGGAAGTTTCAGGAGCAGCGGAACAGCTTGCATTTACTTTCATCCGTGTAATTGGTAAGAGAAAAGAAGAATGGGCACTGGCAATCACAGGATGGGTTGTATCCATCCCGGTATTCGCAGATTCCGCAATCGTTATTTTTGCACCACTTGTAAAAGCAATGTCCTCTGTAACAGGAATCTCTGTTGTAGGACTTGCACTGTCACTGGCCTGTGGACTTCAGCTGACACACTGTCTGGTACCGCCGACACCGGGACCGCTGACAGCAGCCGGAATGCTTGGAGTTGATGTGGGACAGATGATCATGGTCGGAGCAGGAATCTCTATTCCGATGCTGATTGTTGTAGTATTCTACTGTAAATATATTGGAAAGAAAATCTATCAGATTCCGAATGAAAATGGACATGGATATGAAAGAAAAGAATTCAAAAAAGAATATATCAAATCCATGGAAGAAGTTGAAAAACTGGTAGGAGAGAAGAATCTCCCATCATTCACAGCATCTATTCTTCCGATTATCATTCCGATTGTTTTGATTTTTGTTAAAACATTTTGGGGACTGTTTGGAACAGGTGAAGGAGTGGCAAACACAATCATCAGTCTTGTAGGTGAACCAATCTTCGCACTTGGTGTTGGAACAATCATTGCAATCTATGGACTGGTAAGAAAAGAAGATAATAAAAAAGTTATCGGTATCATGGATACAGCAATCAAAGATACAGGTATTATCATGCTGATCACAGGAGCCGGCGGTTCTCTTGGAAATGTAATCAAAGTCAGCGGTATCGGAAATGTTCTTGGAGAGACAGTTGTAGGACTTCCGCTTCCGGCAATCCTGATTCCATTTATCATTGCAGCACTGATGAGAATCGCGCTTGGATCTGCAACAGTAGCAATCACAACAGCAGCATCCCTGACAGCACCACTGATGGCAGCTATCAGTGTATCCCCAATCTTGCTCGCAGCTTCCTGTTGTGTAGGAGCAATTTCCTTCTCTTACTTCAATGACAGTGGATTCTGGGTATTCAATGGAATGTTCGGTCTGACAGAATTAAAAGATCAGGTAAGATGTAAAACAGCAGTGTCATTGATCATGGCAGGAGTTGGAATTATAGAATTACTGTTATTACAGTTTGTGTTATAAATTGAAAGGAGTTTTTTATTATGACATTCGTACCAAAGGGAATTATCCCTCCAATTATTACACCATTAACAGACGAGGGTGAAGTAAACTATCCGGTATTAAGACAGATGGTAAATCACCTGATCGACAACGGAGTTCACGGTTTGTTCCCACTTGGAACAACCGGAGAATTCTACGCATTCGATGATGATACATACAGAAAGATCCTTGAGACAGTCGTTGATGAGACAGCAGGACGTGTTCCAGTTTATGGTGGAGCAAGCCATATTACAACAAGAGGAGTTATCAGACTGGTAAAGATCTGTGAGGAGGTCGGAGTTGATGCAGTTTCCGTACTGACACCAATGTTTGTATCCCAGACACAGGATGAGTTGTACAATTACTATAAGACAATCGCAGAAAATACAACACTTCCAATCATCATGTATAACAATAAACCAAAGACAAATGTGACAATCACACCGGCAACAGTTGCAAAACTTGCTGATATTGAAAATATTGTTGCTGTAAAAGACAGTACAGGTGATATGACAAATGCTGCAGAGTATATCCGTCTGACAAGAGGAAAAGATTTTTCTGTACTGATGGGAAGAGATACTTTGATCTATGCAGCTCTTTGCTACGGAGCAACAGGAGCAATCGCATCCTGTGCAAATGTAGCACCGAGAATTGCAGCGGATATCTATGATAAATACGTTGCAGGAGATCTTGAAGGAGCTCTGGAAGCACAGTTTACATTGGCTCCGTTCCGTATTGCATGCGGTATGGGAACATTCCCGGCAGCAATCAAGGAAGGTCTCGTTCAGGAAGGAATTCCGGTAGGAAAATGCTTAGATCCGATCGGCGAACTGACACCGGAAGAAAAAGAGAAGCTGCATAAAGTACTTGCAGATATGAACCTTGTTTAAAACAAGAAGTTATTAAAAAATGTTAATAAACTAAAATTTGCTGCCATGATTTCGGTGGTCGGACTGCAAGTCAATCTCCGGTCCGATCACTGAAGTAAAAATAAAAGTAGAATAGAAACAGATAGAGAAAAAGTTCGTGTATAAAAGGAGAAATTGTTATGTCTAGAATCGTAAAGATGGAAGTATATCCAGTAGCCGGAAAAGACTGTATGGAACTGAATTTAAGTGGAGCACACGCACCATACTTCACAAGAAATATTGTTGTTCTTTATGATGAGAACGGAGAGACAGGAGTTGGAGAAGTTCCGGGAGGAGATCCCACGTTATATGGTAAAACATCAGGTGCGTCCGGGGATGACCGGATGGGCACAGATAAACGGATACCGGGGAGATACATCCATCAAACGCAGGATCGAGTTTGACCTGTACTATATAGAGAACTGGACCGTGGGACTGGATATCAAGATTTTGATGCTTACAATTTTTAAAGGCTTTATCAACAAGAATGCATACTAGAAGGGGGATTTGAGATGGCAAGAAAAAGCAAAAGAGAGTCAGATGACCGCAGGTTTGATGACAGAGAGTACCGACGGGATCCATATTACCGAGACGATTACCGCCGTCAGAGCAGGGGAAACTACCGCAGCGAAGAGAACAGAGGCTATCAGCAGGAAGAATACCGCCGGGATTACGGCAGACAGTATGACCGACGTTACGAGCAGGGATACCGTCAGGACGGATACGGAAGAGACGGCGGCTACCGTCAGGGTTATCCGGGCGGCGGCTATGACGACCGGTACTATGAACAGAATGACAGAAGAAAACGTGCAGCAAAGAAAAAGAAGAGAAAACGGATCACGTTTATCATTGAAATCCTGATCCTTGTACTTCTGGCAGCCGGACTGTTTGTTGCTGCAAAGGTCGGCAAGATCAAACGTGCCGATGTATCAAAAGGTGATATTGTGATCAATGACAACGTCAACCTGAAAGGCTATACAAACATTGCATTGTTCGGTGTGGACTCCAGAGAGGGAAGCCTTGACAAAGAGGCTCACAGTGATACCATTCTGATCGCAAGCATCAACAACAAGACAAAAGATGTCAAACTGGTGTCTGTTTACCGCGATACTTACCTGGACAATACAAACGGAGAGTACCGCAAGGCGACCGAATGTTATTATTTCGGCGGACCTTCCCGTGCGATCAGCATGCTGAACAAAAACCTGGATCTGGATATCACGGATTTTGTCACCGTAGATTTCACGGCAGTTGCCGATGTGGTCGATGCACTTGGCGGTATTGACATCGATGTGCAGGAGGACGAGATTGTACATCTGAACAATTATCAGGTAGAGGGTTCCCAGGTGACCGGCAAAGAGATCGTTCCGGTCGAATATGCAGGACTTCAGACCTTAAACGGACTTCAGGCACTGTCTTACTGCCGTATCCGTTATACGGAAGGAAGCGATTTCAAACGTACCGAAAGACAGCGTACCGTTCTTCAGAAGATCCTGGAGAAGGCAAAAAGTGCCGATCTTCTGACACTGAACAATCTGATCGACAACGTGGCCGGCAATATGATGACAAGCCTTGGCAACACGGAGCTGCTCTCCCTGGCAAAAGATGTTTCTTCTTATAACCTGACAGACCAGACAGGATTTCCGTTTAATTTAACGGCAGCAAATCTTCAGGCAGGAGACTGCGTGGTGGCAGTCGATTTAGCAGACAATGTACGTCAGCTTCACCAGTGGCTGTTCGATGACGGCAGTTATGAGCCGTCCGATTCCGTGCAGGAGATCAGCTGGCAGATCATCAACGATACAGGAATACAGTAAACAAGAAAGTAGGGAAAATGTGAAAAAAACGGTAGATGTTGTGATTCCGAGCTATAAACCGGATCATAAATTTGACCGGCTGATGCATATGCTTCAGAAACAGACTTATCCGATCGGGACGATCCTGATCGTAAATACGGAAGAAAAGTTTTTTCCGGAAAAAGGATATGAAACGTGGCAGAATGTACAGATCCGGCATATAGAGACAGAAGATTTTGACCACGGCGGTACCAGAGATGGTGCCGCCTCCCTGCTTGACGGGGATCTGATCTTATTTATGACGCAGGATGCCGTCCCGGCAGATGTTTATCTGGTGGAAAAACTGGTATCCGCTTTTGAAAAGGAAAAGGTGGCGGCAGCCTATGCAAGACAGCTGCCGGACAAAGACTGCGATATCATCGAGCGTTATACGAGAAGTTTTAATTATCCGAAAGAGAGCAGCGTAAAAACAAAAGCAGACTTAGACCGTCTGGGGATCAAAACGTTTTTCTGTTCGAATGTCTGTGCGATGTACCGCAGAAGCATTTACGAAAAGCTGGGAGGTTTCGTAAAGCACACCATTTTCAATGAAGATATGATATTTGCGGGAAAACTGATCCAGGAAGGTTATGCCATTGCCTATGTTGCAGAAGCAAGAGTGGTTCATTCCCACAACTATACAAATCGCCAGCAGCTGCACCGGAACTTTGATCTGGCAGTGTCCCAGGCGGATCACCCGGAGATTTTTGCCATGGCAAAATCAGAAAGTGAAGGGATTCGCATGGTGAAGGCGACCGCAGCGTATCTGATCTCACAGAGAAAGCCGTATCTCATTCCGGTTCTGGGGATGCGAAGTGCAAGCAAACTGCTCGGTTATAGGCTTGGCAGGTCCTATCAGAAACTGCCGGAAAACATAGTTTTACACCTTACAGGAAATAAGAGTTATTGGGAGAAGAAAAAGAAACTCCAGTCAAGATGTAAAAATTAAGCGATTTTGTCACACTTTGAACACAAACGACTGCTATACTTTCATACCATACAGAAAAAATGTGGCCTGACAGAAAAGTCAGACGCAAAATAGCGATAAGAGGAGGATTTGGTCATGTATGATGAATTTGATAATAAAGAAAATGAAGACCGCTACGATCCAAAGCAGCCATCCGCAGAGGATGAAGTGAAAACCGGGCAGATGTACGGGGAAGAAGATCAGCTGTCAGAAACCGAAGAGGTACAGGCATCGACAGCGGAAGAAACCGAAGCATCCGCAGAATCCGGGGAGCAGTCATCTGTTTACCATTACAGCTACGAAAGAGGCGAACAGGCAGAGCCGACAGGCAGCACACAGAACTCACAGCAGTATGGTTCATCAGAGCATCATGCAGAAGAGCATATTAACGAAGAAAAGAAAGGATACCGTCAGTACTATCAGAATGGAGAGTATCACCAGAGAGAAGACGGATGGCATGACGGCGTTTACCAAAATCATCCGCAGCAGAAACATTCGCTGGAAAGCGGCGGGAAAAAGCCGTTTGGCACAGGCAAGAAGATCGCAGTTGCTTTCGGATGTGTAGCCGTATTCGGTCTGGTGTTTGGTGTGACGTTCGGAACGATCGATTCCAAAAAATCCGTGAGCAGTCTTGTGGCAGAAAGCGAGACTATCTCATCCGGTGAGACTGAGCAGAGAGCAGAGCTGCAGACACAGGCAGCCGGTGATGCAAATAACAGCCAGAGTGTCACACAGAGCGTCTCAGCAGCCGGCGATGTTTCTGAGATCGCAGAGAATGCGATGCCATCCATCGTAGCGATCACAAACAAAGGCGTAGAAGAAGTACAGAGCATGTTTTTCGGAACAACACAGTATCAGGAAACAGAAAGTGCCGGTTCCGGTGTGATCATTGCCAAGACAGATAAAGAGCTTCTGATCGCTACCAACAACCATGTGGTGGACGGAGCAGAAGAACACCTCTGAGCGTCCGTTTTCTCGTAATCCATTGCTCGGCAACA
>ENA-OPAL01001479-OPAL01001479.1-human-gut-metagenome-genome-assembly--contig:-NODE-1479-length-13582-cov-1.760627_pt1 | contig 13582 bp, 9 predicted proteins | sample MGYA00241057_ERZ501430 | MGnify/ENA primary metagenome ERZ501430 (study PRJEB25962, sample SAMEA2042506) | human gut metagenome | biome: human gut; feature: human-associated habitat; material: faeces...
AAAGATTTTTCAGTAAATGACGCATTTAAAGTATTAAAATCTGTTTCTCAAAAAGACTTGTGGGCAACTAGGGTTTCATTTGTATATTCTACAGAAAAAAATAAAGTTTATTATGTCTTGAACAATGATTTTAGTAATGTATTTGAATTTCAGTTTTAATACTAATGAATTTATAAATTTGCAATTATGATAAGAAAGGTTATTATGATAGGACTAAAAAAGCAAGATATAAAAGCATTGAAAGTAACTGCTGTGGAAAGTTTTAGGAATAATCTTATACGATTATGCACTACCTAACAGCATTTTATCAACAACTAAATATTTTACAATATTAAAAGTTCGTACAGACGGTATATTTTGTACGGACTTTTTTCTTGTTCTTCTTTTTGTATTTTCCAAAGATATAGACGGTATCTCCGTTTATATATTTCAGCGTATGCGGAAAGGAGGTGAGATTATGAACCCATCTTCTTTCGAGCATATCGTTAGAATACAGTTTAATGCTTTGATGATGACTGTTATTAAATGCACAGTAAAAAACAGAAACAGACAGTTTGCAAGACGTTCTAAGCGTGAAGTTTTATTCTGTGAATTATCAGATACGAAAAATGTTGAATGTGTAACTAAGGATAACTATTCTTGTGATTACATTTCGTTTGAAGTCTTGAATTTTACAATTCAAATATCAAATGAGAAACTTGCTGTTGCTTTATATAAGTTATCGAGTAAAGAGCGTGATGTAATTCTATTACGCTATTTTCAAAGTATGAGCGACCAAGAAATAGCCGAATTATATCATGTATCACGTTCTGCTATTTATCGCAGAAGAAGTAACGGATTGAAGAAACTAAAAACAGTATTGAAAGAAAGGAATTGAACCAATGAAAAAAGAATATGGCTACCCTACATTAAAAGTAATATGTCAAGCGTCTGCTGGAAATGAAACTGCCATAAGAGAGATTTTGAAGTTTTATGACGCTTATATATGTAAATTATGCTTGCGTCCGTTTTACCACTCTGAAAGTGGTAAAATCACTATGCAGGTTGATGAAGAATTAAAAGGTCAAATCCATACAGAAATGATGAAAGCAATCTTGAAATTTGAAATCAGAGTAAAATAATCATACTACATGAATGAAAAACGGGAGATACACAGATGTTGTGCGTCTCCCATTTAGTCATATCGGAACACTTTTATCATGTTCTTATATTTCCTTAAATATAAGGAGATACAATGATTTTTTATTTTTTCTAACTGTCAAAGACAGGATTTTGATGTGTCAATCCGTTGATTTTTCAGTGTTATTCAACTATATATACATCAAAAAATAATTGATGTGACAAATTGTCAAAATGCCACATTTCTTTTTTGCTCTGTCAAGTGGCTCAAAGCTTTATAAAATCATCATTTGCAGATTTTTGATTATTGTTTGCTATCAAACTTATGTCTCTTGTTAGATACTATGGACTAAAGCAGCCTTGGCTTCTGCCACTTCTGCAAGGTTAGTCCGACTCAGTGGCTTTCGCTCCGCATGCCACCAGACGGACTATCTTGTGCTTTCTGTCTAATTAAGAAGTAATTTAATACTATCATTATCAAATCTAATTCCAATATGATTGAAGGATTTCTGGTAAATCTCTTTTGGTAATATCCAGTCTCGATAAGTATACTGGTTGCTGTTTAAGCAAGCTATATAACTCCATAGCTTCAGTTAAATTATTCTTGACATTTCGAATTAAAGATTCCCCTATGCCCATTACATAAAACCTATTATGGGAAATTCCCACTTCTAATATAATAAACAAAAATAATGCTCTTATAGAACTATCAATAGTCAAATTATAAAATTTTTGGCATACTGATCCAATTGTATCCGTATAATTAAACCCCCACATTTGACTTGTATAATAATCCTTCAATTGTCTAACAAGATTTTGCAATAATTCTAATTGTTTATACTCTAATTGTTTATATTCATCATCAGAAAGAGCTAAGAAAAACTTCTCAATTGAATCCTCTTGTGCATGAGACATAAGTTTTAAAGCAAGATTTTCGATGTCACTAAAATCCATCATCCCCATCTCCAAAAGAGAAATACTAGTACTAATATCATCATTTGCTGTAATTTTAAGCATATTTTGATAAACATTATCCACCATACTTTTTAATTCTCTTGAGCTAGCAAACCGCCTATTTGCATGAGGATTTGTGCATTTATCAATTATATATCCGATTTCATCATTAGGAATCGGATATTGAAGAAAATTAGTAACTATATCTTCAAGTATTTTTCCAAAAGCAAAAATATCCGTTTTATCATCTACATTTTCTGAATTTTGAGCTTGCTCTGGTGATATATATCTTTGAGTTCCAAACACATCCCCATACTGTGTTAGACGAAGAGAATCGGAATCTATCTGTCGACTAAATCCCAGATCACTAATAGCTATATCTGTATCTGAATTATATAATATATTTTGTGGCTTCAAATCCCTATGTAGTACTCCTTGTTCGTGCAAATATATAAGACCATTTAATATTTCTGTTATGACATTATATTGTCTATCAAAATTATTATACAACATAGGAATAATTTGTACGATACTACATTGATACTTTGGCATGATATAATATTTATTCTCCCCCTCAGTATCGCATGCAATTATTCTAATTACATTGGGATGATTTAAGCGGCTTGTCAGGCGTACTTCTTTTTGAAAGCGTAAAACTGCATTTTCATCATCTGTTTTCAACATTTTAATTGCATATCTGTCTCCAAGCTCTGAATGACAATCATACACATCGCCAAATCCCCCTGGTTCTCCTATTTTATTGTCAATAAAATATTTCATAATATTGTAAACTCCTATCTTTTTGTACTAAAATTATTATACAGCAAATTAGCTGAAAAAAATATTTTTATCATATCGGTGCTTCTTTCAAAAGTTGTAAAACTATTGTAAATTCTTCTCTTACTATGTGAAACCCCACATAAAATAAGTACATTTAACAAGAACAGAAATTTCTGCCGTGGCAGATGAAAAGTATTTTTATCATAGTTTTGTTTCTCCTTATTTTGCCCTGAAATGCCCTGTTTTGCAAGGGTTTATGGGATTCTTGTAGTTTACTCTGAAATTACAGATTGTGGCAAATCAGAGCAAGATTGAGCAACTTGTTGCTACCTGTTAGTAGTAAAATTGGTAGTAACATGGAAAGGGGTACTACTAAAGGTTTTGTTTTTTATTCCTATATAATCGTACCAAAAACAAAATATTAGTCGCAGCTAAATGCAATGCATAGTCTGTGTATTCATCTGGTATAGTAATAATCTGATTTCCTTGTCCATGTCCAGCTACTTTATTTCTTACAACAGGTAATCCTGTTTCCAATGTTGTTCTTATACTTGTCAAATGCGCATTCTTATAGCTTGGATAAAAGCCGTTGTTCTCTAAAATTGTAATAAGTTTCTGCACAGTATCCTTGTTTTTATCATATGCATATCCTTGTTTATCACAAATAATTTTCATTGTGCTTTCAAACGCTTTCCCTGCCTCTAATATTGCATTTTTATTATCACCTTTTCGTCTTCTTTCATAAACATTTCTTATTTCATCTTCAGCACCTTCAAAGCCTTCTTCAAACAATAATTTTAAAGTTGGTTTCACAGCTGTTTTATGCAAAAAAGTACTATCAATAGTAATAATCTGTGAATTGGCAAACTCATACCCCAAATTATGCTGTTTAAATCGATAATTCAACTCAGCAATCGCAGCATTTATTGCTCCATCTGCATCATAATCATATTGGTATTCTGGTTTTATAGTACGTATCTTTTTATCAATCAAGTAAAAGAAATAATCTATTGCATCCAAAAAGTCAATATCATCACAATCTTTAAAATATTCTTCTATGCTGGATTTTCCATAACCATTTTGCAGTTTACCATATCCCATGCCTTTCAATCCCTTTTCTCTGCAAAATTTTTCCTCGAAAATATCCCACAAACTTTCATTATATGCTGAATGCGGCTCTAAAACATCTTCTAAAATATAAAAAACCTGATTTCTAAAAGCTTGTGGAAAACTATTATATGTAAACACTTCCAGTTCTCCGTCTGCATTCTTAATTCTCTTTGATAATAACTCGTACATACCTTCTCCTTTCTATCAATCAGCTATTTTTCCTGAAGATAATACCACACATTTCCCTTATAGATAACAGCATAAGCAGCCTCTTATGAACTAATTAATTTATAATCCAGATAATGTTCTCATAACCAGATCTACATCTTTATTCTCCAACTCTTGAATAATGTGCAAGTATGTCTTCTGTGTAGTTGTCATACTAGCATGACCCAATCTTCTTGCTACACTGGCAATCGAAACACCTGCAAAGAGTAATAAAGAAGCATGCGTATGTCTAAGACCATGAATCGAGATCTCAGATATTCCACATGCTTTACAATGTCTGGTAAGGATGTCATTCACAGTTGAATTATAAATTTTAGAATCACCTACAAAAATCGGTTGATCTTCTGGAAGATTTTTTGTAAGCTCTGAAAATTTAACCACAATCTGCCAGTCAATCTGAATTTTTCTCACAGAAGATTTATTCTTCGTTGGAAGGAAGCCTCCATCTCCTTTGTAATCCCATGTCTTGCTAATTGATAGGGTCTGCCTTGCAAAATCAAAATCTGCCGGTGTGATTGCAAGAGCTTCTGAAAATCTCATTCCTGTTTTAGCAACTAATAAAATAAACCAATCCCAATTTACAGTTTCCTTGATGTCTAAATCTGCAATCAATGTGTGAAGTTCAAATTGATTGAGGTATTTAATCTTTTTTACTCTTGGTGACTTCCCTTTAATAATCGCTTTTCTGGTTGGATCTCTTTCAATCAGACCATCATCAACAGCATCCAGAATAGCTCCTTTGAGCTGATGATGAAAGTCTAATGTTGTCTGTCTTTCATGATCTTTAGCATAATCGTTTAACAGTTTTTGATACGCAGTTCTCGTAAGTTCTGACACCTTTAATTGTGGAGCAAGCTTTTCAACCCATTTATGTGTCATTAAATACTTTGCCATTGTTGCTTCTCTGATTGCGCCTCTCTTATAAACCTCAATCCACTGCTGATAATATTCACAAAATAATTGTTCCTTGTTTACACTGTTCTGCATAAGTTATCTCCTCTCTAGAAACTGCTTATGCTGATATAAACAATTAACATGCTTCAGTACAAATTATGAAACTGTAATTAATGGTTTAATTTCCTCGTCCAATACTTTTCTCAACTCTGCCATACACTGAGAATAATATTTAAACTTCGGTAATGCCTTTTCCTGTGATTCTTTATATCGCGTATAATCAATTGTTGACTTAATTACACTTTCGTTTGGAATTTCCCCATTTCTATAATGCAATGCAGCATACATTACATCATCTTTTGATGCATACCAGGTAACGCAAAAATCAGTAACCACTTGATTGATACAATCATGTTTCATGTTCTCAACAATGTTCATAATTGACTGACCTTTATATTTATTCTCATCCTGCTCGATTTCATTTACCAAAGTAGTCATAATATCAGCTACTTTCGGATTATCTTTACGCATTTCCTCAATATACTGCTTCACTTCCTCAATCTGTTTCTGACGTTCTTCCAGTGTAACCGCCTCCGCATCTTCATCTGGTGTAACAATGTTCTGAATTAGATTAATGATATACTCATAATCAATCTTTGTGCTACTATATGCCATTAACTCATAATCTGTATCAACTGTTTCTTCTACTTCCGGTGGTGTCTGTGTGTCGTCCGGCTCAGCCAGTTTAATTTTGGTCATAGCATTCTGGTAATGTCCCACATAGTCTTCATATTCTTCTTCCGTAATACCATAATCTTCAAGCATGCTTTCATCGTACTGTGTAAATGATTTAATCTGCGCAAATAATCTGTCAAATGTTTGAAATGCTTTCGCAAATACCTTCAGTTCTTTCAACGACATATCCGTTTCTTCATCTGGTGTCTCTGCAACAGCTTTTAATGCAGAAAGTGCTCTCTTAAATGCTGGCTCTACTTTATCCCATTCAGCCAACAATGCAACTTCTGTACTTCCAGCAGAATATAATTTCACTGCATTATCAACACATTCTTTAAACAATACCGGAGCCTGGAATGTTACAATCTGTCCATAAACCTTATTCTTATCAAAAATACGATTTGTTCTTGAAAATGCCTGAATCAGATCATGTGGTCCCATTGGCTGTCGATCTATAAATATCGTAGATAAACATGGAGCATCAAATCCTGTTAACAAACGGTCTACCACAATTACTAAATCCAATTGTGTATTTCTGCTCTTATACTTTTTGTCTTTTCGTGCCAATCGTTTGTTCAAATTTTCATTGTAACTCTGGATTTGAGAAAGATCGAATTTTGTACCAAACATTTCATTATAATCATTTAATGACTTCTGCATCTTTTCTTGATTTACATGCGATCCTTCTTCATTTTCTGTTACAGAATATGTAATAGCAAATTTAGGATAATCAGGAAGAACCTGTCTCATTCTCTCATCGATTTCCAAATCTGCTTCACCATTTTTCACTTTGCTCAACAACTCATAGTACTTCTGTGCCAGTTGAATCGAACTTGTTGTAAGGATTGCCTCATATGTCTGTCCCTTACCATTTTGAAGACCAAACTTTTGGTATGATTTATTTAAAATAATATCTAACACTCGTAGCATATGTGTCTCATTGTCATAGAGACTTGGATCTGTCTCATCTTCCATATTCTTTGGACCATTATGCTCAACTTGGAATCCAAGAACTGCATTGTCTTTAATTGCATTCTGTATCGTATACTTATGAAGACATTTTCCATATAGTTCTTCTGTTGTTCTTGGCAAATCTCCCATCTGTGCATATGGATTCTCGGCAAACCTAGGAGTTCCTGTAAATCCAAACCATAGCGATCTTCCAAAAAATCGTTCTAATTCTCGCTTTGTTTTCGGTGTAACTGCACGATGACATTCATCCACTACAAATGCAATTCTCAGATTTTTGATTTTATTGTATTCTGGCGTGTCCTCTTGCAGTCTTTTAGTAACCAGTATCTGCATCTTTTGGATTGTTGTAACTATCACCTTTCGATCGCCGGATTTCAATTTTTTCTTCAAATCATTAACATTGTCCGTCTTATCAACAGCAATCACGTCATTGTTTGCGTATGCCTGAAATGCGCTTGATGTCTGTGTATCAAGGTCCTTCCTGTCAATTAAGAAGATTGTTTTATCAAGTGAAGGGATATCCATCAGCAGATTTCGGGTTGCCTTATAGGAGGTCAACGTCTTTCCAGATCCAGTAGTATGCCACACAAAACCGGATTTTCCTGTTTTGGATGCTTCACGTATTGATTCGATTGCATGAATCTGATACGGTCGTAAAATAATCAATCTCTTTGCATCTCTATCCAGGACTGTATATCTCGCGATCATTTCATGTGCTTCTGGAATGCGGAGTATACTCTTTGCAAAATCAAGATAATCCGACACCGGATTATTCTTCTCGTCAACCCATCCACTCATAAATTTAGCATTCAGGTCGGTATCACTTGCTGCAGCAAAATATTTCGTATCAACACCATTACTAACAACAAATATTTGAACCGCTGAAAAGATACCTGTAAATTTTCCTTCACTAATATATTTCTTTATCTGGTTAAATCCATCCATATATGAATGCTGTCTATTCTTCAACTCTATATGAATCATCGGAAGTCCATTTATCATCAATGTAACATCGAATCTTCTATTTCGTGAAACTGTATAGTAATCATCTTCATCTTTCAAAGCACTATACTGGTTTATTACTTCATAAACACTGCTCCCTCCTGCAATATGTTCATGGTTCATAACAACTAAATGAAGTTTCTCTGTATCACGCTGAACGTGCACCATTACCTTTCCATTTTCCCCCACTAACCATTCGCCAGCTTTATAGAAAGACGAAAACTGTAACTGGTTCTTTACCTGCTCAAATTCTGCATCAGATAAAGATTCTCCATTCAACCGATCCTTATTGTTCTGTTCGAGAATATATTTAAAGTTTCTCCATAGATCCTCCTCTGTCTTCAAATCTTCTCGATATGTCCATTGGGAATCTCCATAAACCAATTGGTCAATCAATTTTTCTTCAATTACTCTCTCTAATTCTGGCATTAACTTGATCTCCTTTTTAGTTTTCTTGTTTTTATTCGATATATTTAATAGTAGGTAACACTTACACTGCATTACAGTGAAAAGCTTCAATCCATTGATGATAAATAACTTATGATGGTGAAGAGTGATGAGGTTGTCGAGATTCTTAAAATAGTCACTTATTTTCTGTTGTTCTTCTACAGATGGAAGCGTTAGTGTCGCTCCAAAATACCCTTCTGTTGTCATACCTGTGAGAGCAGTTTGTGTCGATACACTAACAAGATATTTTCTTATGTCGTGAAGATAATTTAATTCCAATGTTGCCACATGAGAATTGACAATATTTTTATCCAATTTTACTCTTCTTGTATGCCATGCAAACGCACTACCCGCGCCATTTTTCCCCACGCAAACTGTTCTTGCAATTCCCTCCGGTACAAGTGACGATTCTCCATAGAGAATATCGTTTTCTTCTAATATGAACTTGTCATCATTAACTGGTCCTAATCGATAAATTTCTCCATCGAAAATGTCTCTGTCGTATATATTCCCAACGCCAATTACGTTAGTGCCTTCGCCATAATCTTCTTTACTAATATAGATCCCTGCATTATGATCAATAACCAACTCTCCCAACTTACGCTGTTCCCAATCTTCTGTATATCCTTTAAATCTAATCGTAGGTTTTGCCATATCTTTATCCCTCCATCTTTCCGATCAGATCATTTAATGAAGCCATTACTGAAGCATCTGAAGATGTTAAATCTTTCAAAAGTGATAAAAATTCCCCTTGTACCTGTCCTAATTCTTCATCTGTCTTCTTCATATCTACTAGAAGTGCATTGAGATCAACTTCTTCCTCTTTTTCAAAGTTATCTACATAACGAGGAATATTAAGATTAAAATCATTTTTTTCAATATCTTCGAAAGTTGCAAGATAGGATTCTTTTTCAACAGTTTCTCTCTTTGTATACAGATTCAATACTTCTTCAATATGCTCATCTGTCATTTCATTCTGCTTCTTGCCCTTATTGAATTTTTTAGATGCATCAATAAATAAAACATCTCTTCCATCTCTATGCTTCTTTAATACAATAATACATGTTGGGATTGATGTATTGTAAAATAAGTTGGCCGGAAGTCCAATTACTGCATAGATATTACCAGAGCGAAGTAACTTTTCTCTGATTTTCCCCTCGGCAGCTCCGCGGAATAATACTCCATGCGGCAATACGATTGCCATTGTTCCGTTATTTTTCAAATGATATAATCCATGAAGAAGAAACGCATAATCAGCCTTTGATTTTGGTGCAAGCACTCCATAATCACTGAATCTTTCATCCTGCAAAAATCCAGATGATGCACTCCATTTCGCTGAATATGGTGGATTCATAAGTACCATGTTAAAATCTGTATCTTCATCTGTTGGCCAATCTGCATCTAATGTATCACCATTTCGAAGATTCTGATTTTCTGCCTTAACCCCATGAAGAAACATATTCATTCTGGCAAGATTATACGTAGATGTATTGAGTTCCTGTCCATAATATTTAATATATTCCGGATCTCCTGAATATTTCTTTGCATTCAAAAGAAGAGAACCCGATCCCATACATGGATCATATACAGACAATCCCTTCTTATCTTCTTGACCTGCAATAGCTATCTTAGTTAAAATCTTTGAAACAGCCTGCGGTGTATAGAATTCTCCTGCCTTTTTTCCTGTTTCAGAAGCAAACCAGCCAATCATGGCTTCATAAGCATTTCCCAATATTTCAGCATCTGAATTCAAAAGATCAGCAGTATCGATCACTTTAATCAAACTCGCAACCGTATCACTCTGTTTCTGATCACCTGTACCCAGTCTATTGGAATATAAATCCAAATCTGCAAACAAATCTGCAAAGATAGGATCACTCTGTTCAATATTATTAAATGCTTTCTGCAACTGCTCACGATTAAAAGAATTGTTCTTTGCTGCTTCTGCAAAATATGTATATGTCAAATCTGGTTCAATCACATAATGACATTCTTCTTCAAGCTGTTCCTTTAACTCCTCTGCACTTTCATCTTCTAACGCTTCTCTATATGCATCTAAAGCAGCTCTAAGTGTCTCTGGTTTTTCATCATAAAGTAAATCATATACCTTAATCAGAAATGAATCTGATAAGTATTTATAAAAAACAATCCCTAACAGATAGTTCTTATATTCATTCGCATCCATTTTTGAACGAAGAACATCTGCACCATTCCATAATACACTTGTTAAATCTTTGCTGTTTTCAATATCTGCCATATCATTTTTCCTCCGTCTTTGATACTTGTATCCCAAGCATTCATACAAAATATCAATATTAATTTAAATTATATCATTCTTTTCTTATTAATACCAACTAAATCACCGCATTATTTATCATCCTTTTCTAGAGAATGATTCCCCCAACCTCCATGAACCAGACGATAGTTCTTGAGTCAAAGAAAGCACCAAATGATTCATAGGTCATTCAGTGCTTTCTTTACAGATTCCGTCCCTGATACTGTATAGTTACCACATAAACGGTTTTGTGTGGCTCATCAATGCGAAAAATAGCGATATAGTTATCAATCAGTAACTGTCTATAATCTTTTCCTGCATATCTGCCTTCGCTTCGCTCTTGGTGGAATTAATATTTTTTCTTTCACTCAGCAAACACTCCGGTAAAACTCCAGTTCTCACCCTGATCTTCTGATGTGAACACAAGGCCTTCCGTCTCGCCACTCTGCGTCATCACATGGATCGTGTAATTCTCTCCATCCTGCTGTGGCATTTCCAGATACTGATAATCTTCAAGTGTGAAGCCATATTCCTGCATATGCGGCGGATATTCTGTCACAGTATCCATTGGAAGCTCTATCTCCTTCAGTGTCTTTCCACCATCTTTTGTAACATAAATAGATGAATGTGTCTGCGATGCCCCGCTTAGACCGATGAAACCAAACTGTTCGTCGAAGAATTGTATCCCTTCTCCTACTCCGCCATTTCCGTCGAATGGGTCTTCATTTACTGTTGTCCAGTTATACCCACCATCTGACGTAGTTTCCAGTTTGTAATAACGTGTTCCAAGAGCCGCATCAACAACAGAAAGTTTCCAGCCTTTTTGCTCATTTAAGAAGAATCGGACAACACCGCTTCCGTCCGTATCGACCGTCCAGGTATTATTCTCTTTTCCTTGTTCTTTCGCCTGTGAATCTTTCTCTGCCTGCTCATTCTGACTAATTGTATCAGGACTGATATATTCTGGTTCCATCATATAACGCACCGGCGTCACAGATTCATCCTGTGGCAGATATAGAGACACTTCATATCCAAGTGCTTCCCCACCACTATCCAGTGCTGTAAAATCAGTCATACCGCTGACCTCTCCATCACCATCCACATCTCCCGGAAGATAAATAAGACCTTCCGAAGAAGCGAAGGAGCGTTTTCCATAATACAGGATCTCATATTCCGGCGGATTATCTGCAAATGCGTAATTCAGATTCCATTGTGTCACCTGCATCTTACAATCTGATTTTTCCAGAATGGTAAACATAGGATCTAATTTCTTGTCATCATCATAATCTGCATTTGCATAACCTGCGATCTGCACAACAATTTTATCACTTTTATCTATATCATAATCAATCAGATAGGTCTTATCTTTTCCCTTTTCATTCTGTCCGTAGAGATAGGCCGACACGCGGGTTATCGTTCCGTCTTTATCAAAGGACATCTCAAAACTATCTGTGATATATAACTCATCCGGAAGTTTCAGTTTCTTATTGATATCTTTTATCAGTCCTTCTGCGCCATCACGAAAGAAATTGTTATGTTCATACTCTATTTTCTTCGTCTTAAACAGGCTATCTACCTTCCAGGACAATGCGCCATTATAAGGAATTGCTGTATATACGATATAAGAAATACATCCGACTGTAACTGCAAGCAAAATCAGAAGCTCTGTACCAAACACTGTTTTCCTAAGTGCGCCTTTCATTTTTAAAGGATTTTCCTTTTCTGCTATCAGGCAACCGATCCAGATACAAAGACTGAGTACCAGAAGGATACCTAAAGCCAAAAATGCAAACTTCAGCTGTCTGATGCTTCCGTACTTGCAAAGTACACAGGTCACGAGCAAAAACAAAATGTAATAGAGAATACTAAGCTTGCCAAATATAAATTTCAGTTTTTTCATTCAATCACATCCTAATAATACTTCCAGGTCTACTATTTCTAAGTATTCTACTCAAAAAAATTTTATATCGCTCATTTATTTTTACACTTTTTCTTGATCAAAATGTAAAAATTTCATGATCTTTTCTATATTCTCCTTTGTCCAGGCCGTAATCTCGAGCGCTGTATCCGGTATCTCCTGATCTCCGGAATCCGGATTATGCATCCAGATACATGGCATCTTAGCCGCCTTAGCAGCCTTTCCTCCATTCGTTGAATCTTCGATTACAATACACTCCTCTACCGGTACGCCCAGCTGCTTCGTTGCAAAGAGAAATGTATCCGGTGCCGGCTTTGGATTCTTCACTTCATCTCCACTTGTCACGACATCGAAATATTTCATCAGATCCAGCGTTTCCAGTGTCTCTGTGATTACAGGTTTTGGAGAAGAAGATGCCACAGCCAGGCGATACCCCGCATCTTTCAGACAGCAAAGCATCTGCCCTACTCCCGGCATCTCAGGGAATCCGTCTCTTGCAATAATTTCATCTTTCTTTTCTTTCATAATCTGATTCATTACTGCCAGGCTTTCAAATGTAATTCCGTAATTTTCTTTAATCAGATTCATGAAATGGAGTCTTGTAGATCCAATGCATGGTTTATATACATCGTAATCTAAGTCAATTCCATATCGTTCTTTAAAAATTTCTACCCAACATTGATAATGAAGCGGTTCTGTATTAATCAAAACCCCATCCATATCAAAAATTACTGCTTTTATCATTCTTATATCCCAACTTTCTATAAAAGATCAATGTTAATGTGGTCGCTACGATCCAACCAAATGGCCATGCCATCCAGATCCCGGTGCTTCCAAAGCTTTTTGTCAAAACCAATGCAAATCCGATTCTCAAAATAAGATCCGGAACTGTTGCAACTACAAAATAGACCATCGCTCCGGAGCCTCGGATAATTCCATCTGTCATCAGCTTGATCGCAATCATAAAATACCACGGCGATACAATTTTCAAAAATGCCATTCCTGCGCTGATCGCCTCTACACTCTCCGCACCTAAGAACAGTCCCATCATCTGACGGCTAAAAACGAAATACAAAATAACAAACGGAAGTGCCGTAAGCTCTGATAATTTTAATCCGGTACGGAATCCCAATGGAATTCGTTCTTTC
>ENA-OPAL01001480-OPAL01001480.1-human-gut-metagenome-genome-assembly--contig:-NODE-1480-length-13578-cov-2.072321_pt1 | contig 13578 bp, 9 predicted proteins | sample MGYA00241057_ERZ501430 | MGnify/ENA primary metagenome ERZ501430 (study PRJEB25962, sample SAMEA2042506) | human gut metagenome | biome: human gut; feature: human-associated habitat; material: faeces...
CACAACATGGAGAAATCAATAATCTGACAGCGTCTTATTCGGATGCGGTAGGCCAGCTAAAAAATCTGAAAAAGCAGAATGAGGACCTCAATATTATTATAGGAGATATGGAGGCTTATGTTGAGCAGCAGGATTCTATTATCAAGGCTAATCAGCAGAAAACGGAAAAACTGATACAGCAGCAGCGTAGTATGCTAGCTTCTTCGAGTGTATCTTCCCTGATAGCTGAAGTACGTTCCAGTGTCTATTATATCGAAATAAATGTCTTTCTTAAAATCAATGATGATGTACAGCGGGTAGGAGGAGGAACAGGAACCGGATTTTTATTGAATGACGGTCGGTTTGTCACTGCACGTCACTGCGTGGAGTCATGGCTTTTCGGTAATCCCAATATCAATATTATGAATGAAACATATGACAATGTAACGGTATGGTCGGAAATTAAAGCCTACGGAGTAGATGGAGATGATTTTGTTCTCCGGAGTTCGGATTTTATGATTGACCGCAGTAAAGATGTGATGATGAATGTGGGAGTTGATAAGAATGGAGTAGAAGAGAAGATGAGACTGGCATATTACATTGAGACCAGAGACAGTGAGACAGGCCAGATAAAACAGTTTGGTACAATAGACATGGGAGGTACGGACTGGGCTGTTGCAAAGACGAACAAGAAGGGTAAAATTATTCCGCATCCGTCTTTGTCGGGTTCTTTGAAGGCAGGAACAGAGGTACATGTACTCGGTTTCCCGGAAGGTCTTGGAGCAGGAGACGGACAAGTACGGATTGAACCGATTTACAACAAAATGTCCGTAGCCCGCGATGGTATCAACAAAGAGGGCTGTATTATGGTAAGTCAGGGCGTGGCTCATGGAAATTCTGGAGGTCCGGTATTTACTGTCCAGCAAGGCAAGCTTTATGTCATAGCCGTGGTTTCGAAGCTGGAAGGGGCTACGCAGAAAACCAACGAGGAAGGAACGGCCATTGTGCAACAACAGCAACAATACGATCAGTTAGTACCCATTAAAAATATTCAATAAATGAAAAGTATTTATATCATGTTGATAGGGCTTCTCCCTTTGTTATCATTCGGGCAGAACCTGCGTTATATCCCAAGCCAGCCTTTACTGGAGAGTTCAGTGGAAAACGGCTTTTTTGTATCCCGACAGAGTTTTCAGATTCGTGATAAAGAAACGGGTGAACTATTCGGACTTAACGGGAAGGAAGAGTTCGGTGTGCAATATTCAATCGGTATCAAGATTCCTGATGGTATCTTGTTGATGGATGAGGCAGTACGCCCTTGGGAGTATAATGCCAAATTTGAAAAATACAGCGAAAAGTATGATCCGGTATTGTACCAATCTGACTATTCGAAACTGACAAAACCGGTGGAATATAAAACCTTGGATTTACATCCTGATACTCAGAAAATGCTTGTTGATTCGCTCTTGTATATGTACGGGTCAGAATCGTTCGATGGTAAAGGATTTCTGCTGGACAAACAGACTGGAGAGAAAGAAGGTTGGGTAGTATGGGTTATATCGAGGTCTTCTACAGATTTAGAGACGTCGGCAGATGTGAATTACATCATTTATCAGAAAAAGCTTACTGTAAAATCGCAAGGACAGTCTTTCGAAATTGAAAAGCCTTATGCAGACAGAGAGGTGTTAGGAGGTGTCTATGTGGTGCCTAGATATACCGAGATAGGAATTGTGGAGTTCCGCTTGTGTGGAATCATTGTTCCCAAAAATGAAAACAGTTGGGTAATCTGTTGTCCGTTTGCAGATAATGAAGATATTCCTGTAGTATCTGGAAGCAGTTTTAACGAAAAGGAGAAAGATAATCAGGCTTCGGAACTTACTCCGATTGGCAGCGATAAGAAAGATAGCAAAAAGAACAAGAAAAAAGACCGGAAATGACTACGATGAAATTCAGACTGGCGGCAAAAACCGATATGGGGGTTGTCCGCACAAACAATGAAGATAATTTCCAAGTAGCAGCCGACCTTACTTCGGACAAGATGCAATGGATCAATAACGAGGTCTATTCATTGGGAGAAAAGGGGACACTGCTGGTAGTGGCCGATGGAATGGGAGGTATGAATGCCGGTGAAGTGGCTTCTGAACTGGCCATTGAGACAGTACGTGAATATTTTTCGTCTGAAAAACTGACAGACGAAGTACTCAAAAACCGGTATTCCATTGAGAAATATATGAATGAAGTAATTGTTGAAGCCGATGCGCGGATTAAACAGGAAGCCAAACTGCGTCCGGAAACCCGAGGCATGGGAACAACAATTGTTATCGGATGGATACTGGATGGCAAACTGTATGTTTCTTGGTGTGGAGACAGCCGGGCATATGTTTACAATCCGGTAGCCGGACTGCATCAGATTTCAAAAGACCATTCGTATGTGCAGGGACTGGTAGACAAAGGGGCAATTTCTAAAGAAGATGCTTTTGATTATCCAGACAGTAATATCATCACCCGTTCACTAAGTGACGGGACTGCCAAAGCTAAACCGGAGTCGTTACTGAAACCTTATGACCTGTGTGATCAGGATATTGTCCTTCTATGTACCGACGGGTTGAACGGAATGCTTAGAGACTGTGAAATAGAGGATGTTATCCGTAATAATGAAGTAGATATGGACTGTCTGGCTGACGAGCTGATCAAAGCTGCTTGTGAGGCTGCCGGTTCGGATAACATTACAATCTGCCTTTGTCAGATTCTGGAAGGGGGAGGCATCTGTACACCGGATACCTTTGAGAGTTTTGATAACCGCCTGGCAGGAAAGCAACGGCAAGAAACGAGAGTTTCCTCGCCTGATACAGAAAAAACGGTTAAGTGGTATCGGAAAAAAACTTTTCTGATTCTGATGGTGTGTTTGATTCTGTTGGTAGGTGGAGGATGTTTGTTCTGGATGCGCGGAACGGACAACAAAGAACAGATAGAAACCAAAAATCAGGAACAGGAATCAAATCAGGAAAAAAAGGATGTAAGTACGGGTAAAGATATTTCTACTGATGTGCCGAACATGGAGAAAGGAACAGATGAGGTGGATATAAAATCAAAAGAGAAGCAGGAAAACGGTACTCCTAAGGGAGGAAAGGATCCGGTGAAAGAAAACGGAACCGGAAAAGGAGTAAAAGAATCTGAACCTGTGCTGATGCTCCCATCCGACATGGAAGATGAATTGGAACAGATCGGGAATAAGGAACGGATTGAATCTGAGGATATTCTGACACCTGTTCCATCTGAGGAGCTGGAGCCTGTAGAGGACGATAAGAAACAGGTGAAAAAGGAGAATGAGAAGGAGAATGATGCAAAAGTAGATAAGGAACAGAAAGGAACTACTTCTCCGGCAAATAAGGTCCAAACAATGGAATATACTGTGTCATCCGGAGAAACTTATTCCTCCATTGCAAGAAAATTCAATACAACCGTAGCAATCCTGATGCAGCTGAATCATACTAAAGATGCCAGACTGAACGCAGGTGATATAATATGGGTTCCTAAAAAATAAAAACAAGCTATGAACAATAGAAGAATTACGATAGGAAGAGCTCCAGGCAGTGATATCCGCATCGAGGAACGATGGGATACTGTGAGCAATGAACATGCAGAAATTGAGTCTACAGGCAGTAGTCTGTTGTTTTATGACCATAGCTCAAATGGAACGAGTATCAACGGACAGAAGATCCATAATACGAATGTGCCGATTTATCCGGGTGACGAAATCCTGTTGGCAGGTGTCTATAGATTGGACTGGGAAATGCTTGAGCGTTTTTTCCCCACTTCACGCAGACCAACTGTGACCAAGAATATCCATGGAGAGGTAGGCAGAAGTACTGTACGTAAAGATGTCTATACGGAGACAGACAAGGGCAACCGCCAAAGCGGACGTAAGACAGAAGCTTTCGACTATAACAGAAGATCTGATGGAAATAATTCCGGATATCAGATACCTCAGGGAAGGGAAGATAACTATGGTCAGGCAAATGCTTATTCGCAGGCAGAGATAGACAAGGCCCTGGAGAAATGGAACTGGGGAGCCTTCTTCTGTACCTGGTTATGGGGAATATTTCATCGGATGTATTGGCCGTTGCTGATTCTGGTGGTGGCAGCAATTCCTTACCTTGGACAGGTATGCAGCATAAGCCTATGTGTCTATATGGGGCTGAAAGGTTCCAGAATTGCCTGGGACTGCGGTAAATACAAAGACTTCGAAAGCTACAAGAATGCCCAGCGTAATTGGGCGATTGGTGGATTAATCTGGTTTATCATTTCTGTATCTGCTTCGGCATATGTGGTTTATACTACTTTATCCATGTTATAAATTCGGATATTATGGAACTCAGGAAAGGATACTTATTTCATGATAGATACCTGTTGGTAGCATCTCTTGGAAGTGGTGCTTCCGCAGAGGTATGGAAAGCGAAGGATACGAAGGCGAATAATCTGATGGTCGCCTTGAAAATTTTTTCTGAACATTCAGAATTCGACACCTATGGCTTACAGAATTTCAAACGTGAGTTTACTACGGTGTACAACATGAAACAATCGAATCTGTTACCACCTACCGGCTATGATGTTTGTGAGGGAAGACCTTACCTGATTATGCAGTATTGTGAAAACGGATCGTGCAGCAGTATGGCCGGAAGGATGGAAGAGGACGATATCATCAAATTTCTGCATGATGTGGCCGCAGGACTGGAATACCTGCATGACCATAATATCATTCATCTGGATATCAAGCCAGATAATATTCTGCTGGATGACAACTGTAACTTCCTGGTGACAGACTTCGGTATCAGTGTCAGTGAAAACAGTGACATCAGTGACTCGAATGGTATGTCGGGAGGAACCCGTGCTTATATGGCTCCTGAACGGTTTGAAGGCAAGACGGGGAATGCCAGTGATATCTGGTCGCTGGGAGCAACGGCCGTGGAATTACTCACCGGTACTCCTCCTTATGGAGAACACGGCGGACTGCTTCAGGCGGAAGGAGAGCCGCTACCGGAATTGCCTAAACTACAGCCGGAAGTGAAGGGGCTGATCCTGAGGTGTCTGGAACTTGACCCAAGCAAACGAATCCGTGCCAATGAAATCCGACAGAAGATTGAACTTTTCTGGGAAACAGGGTCCTGGGTCAAACATTCACGTAAGCAGACCGTTGCCATACTGGTTACTGCGGTTGTATCTGTACTGATGTGTGCAGGTATCTTCCTGTGGGACTATACTCGTACTAAGGTCTATTATTACAAGGATTATTGTGAACATTGGGGAGTGCCCGAAGGTATCGGCAGACTGAGCCGTAATGAGGTACAGCATCGGGAGAGGTCTTATCGGTTCGAGTACCAGAAAGGGCAGGTGAGACGTTTGTCGTTGGTGAATTCCAAAGGAAAGGTGGCCAATCATACGGATACGGAACTGATGGCCAGTCGTTTTCCGGATGTCTGCTATTCTTATACCGAGAATGGGAAACTGGATAACATGTTCATTTATGATACGAACGGAAAGATGCTGTTCAAGTTGGATTTTGATGAAAACCTACAGACCGCTACTTTCCGGCAGGATGATAAAAACGGAACGGAGATGAACCTGAATGCCAACATGAATGACCTGTATAAGCAGAACTCCGGACTGTGGGAGGAGAAAAGTCATATCTCACGTTACCTGTTGACGTATGACGAGGATGGTCTGTTGACAGAAAGGCGTTATGCCGCTTTTCAGAATGTACCGGCCTGTGATCGTGACAGGATTTACGGACAGAGATATAAATATGATGAGAAAGGTAGAAAGATAGAGGAAATATTCGTGGGAGCGGACGGCAGTGTGACAGGTAACAAAAATGGACTGGCTATCAAGGTCTATACTTATGACGAGAATGATGACTGGACCTCTGTTACCTATCTGGATGCTGAAAGAAACGCTTCACACGATGGCAATAATTGCCCGTTAGTGAAGTTGGAATATGACCAGTATGGGAACCGGATTAAAGAATCTTATTATACATTGGATGGTATTCCTTCGATACGTACGGATGTGAATGTGTCTGGCTTTCTTTATGAATACAACCAGCAGGGTTTCCGCGTCAAACAATCCTGTTTCGGGGTAGATGGTAAGGCAGCTTACTGTACCAACGGGTATGTGGCGGTGAAGGACTCCTGTAATGAGGATGGATACCTGATAAAAGAAATGTATCTGGATGAAAATGATTATCCGGTCTTATACAATGATGGAACGGACAGCTATGGTTCGATTTCAATAGTACCCAATGAAACGGGGCTTCCTCTGGAAATGAGTTATGCTGACGAGAATGGAAATCCTACTGAACTAGCATCAGGGGTTTCCCGGATAGTCTGTACCTATGATGAAGCCGGAAATATAACTTCCCAACGTTTCTACAACAAAAACAATGAGCCGGCGGCTATAGATGGTTTCTATTATGAAACACGCATGGAATACGACCAATTCAACCGTCAGATAAGGGAATTTTATCTGGATGCGGAGGGTAATCTTACGACTTCGGATGGAGTGATAGCGGATTATCGTATGGAATATAACCTGCAGGGAGCTTTGACAAAACTGTCTTTTATGAATGAAGATGGCCATCTGGTGAATGGAAATGACTTTTTTGCAGGCTATGTAATTGAATATGATGAACGTGGAAACCAGAAGAAGGTGAACTACTTCAATAGTGACGGGAAATTCTGTATGACCCGTAGCGGCTATTCCAGCATATTGTACCGTTATGATGACAAGACTAATTTCCTGATAGAATCCGGATACTGCGATTTGAATGGAAATGTACTGAACAGTTATCACTATGTGTACGATGCAAAAGGAAACATCGTGAAAGAGTATGGAATAGAAGGAGGAAGGCTTCAATCTGGAATGACTGTAATCAATCGTTCGTTTGATTCAAACAATCGGATTGTTTCTGAATGGAGTACCAATCTGGAGGGACAAAGAACCAATTTTGTAAAACAGGCTTATTCCCAGGTCAAATATGTATACGATGAACGGGGAAATACGAAAGAAACCAGCTATTGGGGAACAGACGGCAGGCCTGCAGTCGATGAAATGAAAGCGCACAGAAGAGACCGTGAATTCGATGCATTGAACCGTGTCATTGTAGAAAAGAATTATGGAGCGGACGGTAAGCCTATTTCAGGTTCTAATGTGTATCCGGAAGGACGGGTGAAATATGATCAGTGGGGAAATATGGTGGAGATTTCCTGTTATGACGGATATGGAAATCCTCAGTTGGGTGCAGATGGATTCTTTATCATGAAGTCTGAATATAACAAAAGAAGAAATCTGATTCATCAGGAGTACCTCGATGTAGACGGTAAGCTGGTCATGCATAAAGGCAATGGTTTTGCCAAAGTGGATTTTGTCTATGATGATCATGGAAATAAACTGGAAGAGAAATATTATGATACTTCCGAATGTATCCGGTTAGAATCCTGGAAGTATAATGAGAAGAATAAATTCATTGAACGCCGGGTATGTGACGGCAAAGGGAAAGCTTCAGATGCTTTCTATGGCTTTGCCAGAGTAACCGTCGAATACGAAGATTCCGGTATTATCCCTGTTGTTATGAATTATTATAATCAGAACGGTAAATTGCTTGCTGCCCAGAAATGGGATGTGGAAAATGGCAAATGGGGAGATATGAATTTTACGGAAAATTCATCGGTCTCTTATTCCAACTGGCAACAGAATGTACGGCAGGCAGCAGGGGAATGTCCTTACAAACTGGCTGACGGAGTATATGCCCAGGCTGTTACTTATACTGCTTCTACCGTAACACTGACGATGAAACTGACCGAAGTGTCAAAATACAACATGGCAGAGCTCAGTGAGGATAAAGTGAAGGAAGTAGGTAAAGCGATGAAGATGGAATTGCGGAAAAATCTGGGCCTGCCCGATGGCGTGGCTGTGAAGATTATTGTTACCGATAAGGCTGATAGAACAATTCTTGTAATTTAAGAAACAGACTGTTATGAAGAATATAGGTTATAAACTATGGCTGCTTGTTGGTTTCTGTCTATGGAGCCTGCAAGGGGTATGGGCGGATGAACTGACACCGGAGCAGAAGAAGTTCCAGTCAAACCTGTATCAGTTCCTGAAGGAAGAAGGCTTTTCTCCTGGCATTGACTCAGAGGATAATAGTGTGACTTTCAGGGAAGATGGCGAGCTCTTTTGGATTCTGGTAGGCGATTCGAATCCCTATTATATAGAATTTCATAAATCCGGGTTCAAATGTACTGATGCCGATCTGGATGTTGTCAGAAAGGCTGTGAATGAAGGTAACCTGAAGGTACGCTGTGCCAAAGCGATGTTTTCCGGTGAAACTGTTTCATTGGCTGTAGAGATGTATTGTCATTCACCGGAGGAATTCCGCTATGTATTCTACAAGAGCAAGGAAGAGTTGTTGGAGCTGGAAAAAACGGTCCAGAATTATTATGATGAACATGAAGGGGCGAATAATCTGACGCATGTATCAAGTGGAACAGTTATGAGCCGCTTCTTTCCGGTTTATGGCTGTACTGTGGGGCAATCGACGGTGAAACAGATGGAAGCTCAGGACTATGTGGTCAAGAAGACAGATTCAGGTGCACGGAATTGTGATGTAAAAGGATTGACCTTTTGGGATTTTGATAAGGATAAGGTGTTTGAGTCACTTTATCTGACGGATTCTTCCTATATGCCCGATAAATGGGAGAGTCTGGGTTTGACCTGGAGGGCAAGCTATAATCAGATATTGAAACTTTTTAAAGGAATGGGATTTTCGATAATGATCAAGGAAAAACCGGAAACAAAAAAATTCAGCGGACGGAAAACCCTTTCTGCAAAGGTTGTGGCTATATCGGCCGACGGTGCTCTGCAATTCAAGTTTGATTTTGATTACGGAAATGAAAATGGAGAAGGATATTCACAGAATTCTCCGAATACCTTATATAGTATAGATATTGAAGCTTTGAAGTAAAAACGATGGAACAGAACAATTTATTTCATGACAGATATTTCCTGGAACGGCTGTTAGGCCGGGGAAATTTTTCAGAAGTGTGGCTTGCCAAGGATACGAAAACGGATATTAAAGTGGCATTGAAAGTGTATGCACCGGCAACGGGGTTGGATGATGCCGGGCTGAATGTCTTTGCACGGGAATTTTCACTGGTTGTAAATGCTAATCACAAGAATCTGCTGAAGCCTTTATACTATGATTCCTGCGACAGGAAACCTTATCTGGTACTTCCATACTGTGAACAGGGAAGTATCATGAAACTGGTAGGGAAATTTTCTGAACAGGACGCCTGGAGGCTTTTGCGGGATGTAGCCAGTGGATTGGCATGGCTTCATGCAATGAATCCACCTGTCATTCATCAGGACATCAAACCAGATAACATTATGGTAGCCGATAACGGAGATTTCATGATCACAGACTTTGGTGTCAGTACACATTTGAGATCGACACTACGCAAAAGTCTCAGTTCGGCTTTCAGTTCGGCGGGAACAGTGGCGTATATGGCACCGGAACGGTTCGGAAAGGATAATACGCCTATTATGGCTAATGATATCTATTCGCTTGGTGCTACAGTTTTCGAGATGTTGAGCGGAGATACTCCTTTCGGCGATGATGGGGGACTGGTACAGAAAAAGGGAGCTGAGATTCCTGATTTGAAAGGAGATTATTCTCCTCAACTTAAAAAGTTGATTTATAAATGTTTGTCTACGGACCCCTGGAAACGACCGACTGCAGAGCAGCTGGAGCAGTATGCTATAGCGGGGTTAGCTGGGAATACCATAAAGTATGTGGATGAAAAGACTGTATGGCAGAAGCATAAGATACTTGTTACGGTAATCGGTGCTGTACTTGTTGCAGCTATTGCCGGTGGAGGATTTCTGATCAAGCATCAGGCAGATGTAGAGCGGGAGACTCGTGAGCGGATGGCAGTCATAGCTCATAATGATTCTGTACAGGCTGAAATTTCTCAATTAGTCTTATCGGCCGACAGTCTGGTACAGATAGGTGATTTACGTGATGAAGGTTATGAAAGAGCTTACTTGAAAGCCTATGATAATTATGTATCTGCTGGAGAGTTGGTTGAGACTTTGCAGGACAGTGTAAGTGTAGACAAACATAAGAATCTGTCAGACAGGAAAAGTCAATTGGAACGTAAGTTGTATGATGCTTATGTTTCTTTCCAGGAAAAGTCAAAACTATTTGAGGATGATGTGGAAATTTCTACTGAATTCAAAGAACGTGCGGGTAGTATCAGTTCTGTTATAAATGTTGCAGGATTTGAGGATAAACAGAAACCTGTTTCAGAAGAGTGATTGCATGTATTTTTATCAATGAATTTTATTGTTATATTCAAATGCGTATGAAATATTTTATTGGATGCTTTTTGTGGAGTATGATGTGCATGTCTGCGCTTGTAGCCAATGCACAGAGTGCCTGTGACAAGCTTTTTGCAAATGGTGTAAAATGTCAGCAAACAATGACAGTCTCTTCTCAAAAAACTGCAATCGGTTATTTTGAGAAGGCTAAAATCTGTTATGATTCCCAGGCTAAGAAGGATTTGTGTGACCAGCAAATCAAGTCATGTAGGAATATTATTGCCCAATTGGTGCGTACGGAAGAAGCCAAGAAAGAGGAATCTCGGGCTATAGAATCAGAAGTTGTCAATCAAAAAAAGGTTACCAATGAGTTGAAACCTGTCCGGAAAGATGGTGAAATAAAGCTGAGCCTGGATCGTACCTATGTGAAGTTCAAGGGGAAAGGTAATGAATTCCAGAAAGTTAAAGTGACTTGTAACTATCCGGATTGGGAAATAACAAAGATACCTGAATGGGTAAATTGTTCTAAAAATGACAATGATGAAATCGTTATTGAAGCAGAAAAAAACCCTCATGACGTGGAACGTTCTGCCCAACTTGAGGTAACTTGTGGTGATGAAGTCATTACTTTAACCATTATACAAGAAAAATTCAAGAAGTATATCTTGTTCTGATAATTCTTAAGGAAATCTTTCCGGATGTACTTCCCATGGTAAGAGTTGATTTATTGGTTATTTTTCTGCCGAAAAAAGGTTGAAGTAGAGAAAATGGTTGTACTAAAAATATGGAATGATGAAAAGAATCGGGTTATTTTTGATTTTACTTGTACTGCTAGGTACGATACATGTAAAAGCTCAGTATACGGTTAGTTATCAGTATACAAAGATTGTTGAAGCAAACGGGATTATAAAAAAAGGAAATCCTCAGAGTATTTACTATTTTACGTTTAATCAACAGGTAGTATATGAATCAGACCAGTATGGAAACGCTACTGGAGTGGGACAAAACTATGCCTATTTTTATGTTGGAAGACAGGGAGATACGATGATATTCGAGAATCGGTCACTAATGGACAACAGCAATCCCTTTATTAAGAACATGCAACAAACAGCAAAACAAATGTCGGGTATATTTCATATTAAAATGTTGGTTTCCAGTGATTACAGTACCTTGAATATTTGTCATTATGATGCCAACAACCAACTGGTTCGGACGATGGTCTATAACAAGGTGGATCCTAAAAAAACTGGGCCGGCAGAAATTCCAGAACTAATCAGATGAGAAAGCTATTTATTTGGGGTATAGGGATTGCCTTGCTGCTCGTAGGACAGACTTTGATGGCGCAGCACTGCTATTTTTACAGCCTGAAATATGTCAGGGTGGGGCAAGAAAATGTAAAGCCTCCTTTTGCTGCAGGAATGTATGTAACTTTTCCGGCCAGTAAAGAAGGTAAGTATATCTGTTACGATTCCGATCGTGAAGGTTATGCCGTAGCTGGTTCCTACAAACTGGATTATGTAGGAAGTAACCGGAATGCTTTTTCATATTATGGATGGACATATTGGGGAAAGGCACACTACAATTTCTCGGCAGATTATTCCCTTTTAAATGTTGTCGACGAAATTGGAAATACTTACGTTTTTCATCGTACGAATGGAACACAGCCAACTTCTACTTATTACAGTGTGATGGACTCTCGTGCCAATACCAATGGCGGAGGAACAGGAGGAACAACGATCATTCCGGGAAATCCTAATTCATCGGGAATATCTTCACCTGGTGGTAGAACGAAAAGAACTGTACGAGTAAAATGTAATTTCTGTAACGGAACGGGGATTTCCTGGTCGGAGAAGGTCTATTCGCCTAATTATACAGGTTCAGATGAAAGGCAGTGGTGTAATCGGTGTAATTCCTGGGGGATTCCCCACACTCATATAGACCATCGTTGTACAGTCTGTAAGAATGGATATATAGAAAAAGAGGAGTAAAAATCGGTCTGATAAGTGCTTGGATTAATTCCCCAATAATTCTTTGTATGATATCCGTTTAAAAGGAAGTATTTCATAATAGGATGATACTCCCAGTCAGGGAGTAACGGAAAGCCGTCCGTTATCGTGCTGTACGCAGCCGATGACGGGCGGTTTTGCGTTGTAGGGAACCATCTTTCGTTATCTTTTTGCTCCGGATGTGTGTTGTTCTAAAAATATTGTCTATATTTGGATGAGAAAAAACATAATAGACTGACGAACCTATGAACATTAAGATCCGACTGACCGTAATGAACTTCCTGCAGTTTGCTGTGTGGGGAGCGTATCTGACCTCGATGGGGACGTACCTGGCAGGCGTTGGCCTGGGTAGTCACATCGGTATTTTTTATGCCATGCAGGGAATCGTTTCCCTTTTCATGCCTGCTATCCTGGGTATCATTGCCGACCGCTGGGTGCCTGCCCAACGCCTGTTGGGGATGAGCCATCTGCTGGCCGCCCTTTTTATGGGGGGAGCCGGCTATTATGCCATGGAAGCGGGGAGTGAGGTGGCGTTCGGTCCGCTCTTTCTGCTCTATTCGCTGAGTGTCGCTTTCTATATGCCGACCCTGGGACTCTCCAACTCGGTGGCCTTTACGGCCCTCGAACAGGCGGGGCTGGATACCATCAAGGCTTTCCCGCCCATCCGTACCTTCGGTACCATCGGGTTCATCTGCTCCATGTGGCTGGTGGATTTGCTGGGCTTCCAGGCCAATTACATGCAGTTCTTCACCTGTGCGGTGTGGGGACTGCTGCTGGCGCTCTATGCCAACACACTGCCGGGCTGTCCGGTGAGCAAGGGAGGTGCCCGGAAATCGCTGGTGGAGGCGCTGGGCCTGAACGCTTTCCTGCTCTTCAAGCAGCGGAAGATGGCTATCTTCTTCATCTTCTCGATGCTGCTGGGCGTCTCGCTGCAAATCACCAACGGTTTCGCCAACCCGTTCATCACGAGTTTCCAGGCCATTCCGGAATACGCCGATACGTTCGGGGTACAGCATGCCAACCTGCTGATTTCGCTCTCGCAGGTGAGTGAGACCTGCTGCATCCTGCTCATCCCGTTCTTCCTGAGCCGGTTCGGCATCAAACGGGTGATGCTGATAGCCATGGTGGCCTGGGTGCTGCGTTTCGGCCTCTTCGGTCTGGGAAACCCGGGCAGCGGGGTGTGGATGTTCATCCTCTCCATGCTGGTGTATGGAGTGGC
>ENA-OPAL01001488-OPAL01001488.1-human-gut-metagenome-genome-assembly--contig:-NODE-1488-length-13528-cov-5.254954_pt1 | contig 13528 bp, 10 predicted proteins | sample MGYA00241057_ERZ501430 | MGnify/ENA primary metagenome ERZ501430 (study PRJEB25962, sample SAMEA2042506) | human gut metagenome | biome: human gut; feature: human-associated habitat; material: faeces...
CGCGTCAGCAGACGAAACCCTCTCAGTCTCGCATACGTTCGACAGGTGCTCCCCTTTTTGGCTTCGCCATCTTCCCCCGGCCGGGGGAAGTCGTTCCACTCAGGGGGAGCTTGTTTTCTGAAGGTCGGCACGAATAAAGCTCCCCCTTTCGGGGGAGCTGGCAAAGCCGCAAGGCTTTGACTGAGAGAGTCCAGCCAGCGAGGATGCTCTCCGGCAGCGGAGGTCATTCCAAACCGTCCCGCCCCTGCATTGCAATCTTTTTCCCGGAATGATACAATAAGGCCAAACAGAAATGCACCGCTGCCGGGCTTTCCGGTGAGAGAAAAGGAAGCAAATCATATGAGCATGAATACCGTACCCGAGCGCCTTGCCGCTCTGCGTGCCGCCATGGCTGCAAACGGCGTGGCCGTTTATCTGATCCCTGTGGGTGATCCCCACGCCAGCGAATACCTGCCCTGCCATTACACCAGCCTGACCTGGTTCTCCGGGTTCCACGGCGAGAACTCCAACTTCGTGGTCACCCGCACCGAGAGCGCCCTGTGGGCCGACGGCCGTTATTTTGTGCAGGCCGAGAAGGAAATTGCGGGTACCGAGATCAAGCTGCAGCGCATGGGGGAACCCGGCGTGCCCACCGTGGAGGAATACTGCGCAGATGCCCTGAATGAGGGCGAAGCACTGGGCCTGTGCGGCCTGACCGCCAGCACCGCCCTCGTGAACGACCTGAAAAAGGCACTGGAAAAGAAGGGCGCTTCCATCAAGACCCTGAACCTTGAGGACGAGCTGTGGACAGAGGGCCGCCCTGCCCTGCCGGATACCCCAGCGTGGATCCTGCCGAAGGAATATGCGGGCTTCTCCCCGGCGGAAAAGCTGGATCAGCTGCGCAGCAAGCTCAAGGAGCTGGGCTGCACCGCTCAGTTTGTGGGCAAGCTGGATAATCTGGCATGGCTTTTGAACCTGCGCGCCATGGACATTGAGTGCACTCCCTATGCCATGGCCTACTGCTATGTGACCCCCAGCCGCGCGGTACTCTTCATCAACACGGCCCGTGTCACCCCGGAGGCAAAGGCAGAGCTGGAAGCCAACGGCATCACGCTGGCGGAGTATGATGATGTGCTGAAGTTCCTCGCTGCTGAGACGGAACCCCAGACCGTGCTGGCCGAGTGCTCCACGGTGAACTACGCCGTGTATCAGGTGCTGGAGCAGAACCCTGCCCTCACCGTGAAGGACGGCACCGACCCGCTGCTGATGATGAAGGGCGTGAAGAACGAAACGGAGCTTGCCCACACAAAGCAGGCCCATATCCGGGACGCTGTGGCCATGGTGCGGTTCCAGATCGAGCTGGAAAGCCGCCTTGCTGCCGGTGAGACCCTGACCGAGCTGACGGTGGATGAAATTCTGCACAAGTACCGCAGTGCGGACGATAAATTCCTTGTGGAAAGCTTTGGCACCATTGCGGCCTACGGCGGCAACGCAGCCATGATGCACTACCACGCAACCCCGGAAGATCACGCTGTGCTGGAAAAGAAGGGCTTTCTGCTGGTGGACAGCGGTGCCACCTACATGGACGGCACCACCGACATCACCCGCACCTACCCGCTTGGCCCGCTGACCGAGGACGAAAAGCGCTTCTACACATGGACTCTGCAGAGCCACATCGACCTTGCCAAGGCCGTCTGGCTGGATTACTGCGAGTGTAAGATGATCGACACCATTGCCCGGGAACCGCTGTGGCGGAACCTCATCAACTACCGCTGCGGCACCGGTCACAGCGTCAGCTTTGTGGGCAACGTGCACGAAGGCCCCCATGCCCTGAACAGCCGCAACACCACCCGGATGCGTCCCGGCATGGTGGTCACCGATGAGCCGGGCGTTTACGAGACCGACCTCGTGGGCATCCGCATCGAGAACGAGCTGGTGTGCGTGCACAAGGCCGATAACCAGTACGGTACCTTCCTTGGCTTTGAACCGCTGATGTTCGTGCCCATTGCCACCTCTCCCATCCTGCCCGGTGTGTTGGATAAGGACGAGATCGCATGGCTGAACGATTACCACCGTCAGGTGTTTGCAAAGCTGGCACCGCACCTGAACGACGAAGAGCGCAGCTGGCTGGCGGAGAAGTGTGCCGCCATCGGCTGCTGAGAAAGCGCAAAAAACACCCGGAGCCGTGCAGGAGCCAGAGCGGCTCTCGGCGGCAGCCGGGTGCTTTTTATAGGGTCACAGCTTGCAGCAGTGCGTCTGTGGGGTGTCCAGCGGCGGAAGAGTGAACTCGTTTTCGCCAAAGGGCGAACGCAGGATGGCCGCCCGGGTCTCCGGGTAGATGCCCAGTTCGGTATAGATGCTCTTGTACAGGCCCATCACCCGCCGCCGCAGCCGAAGGATATCGGCGGTGGTCACTCTGGAGTGGGAAACGCTCTGGCTGCACTGCAGGTAATAGTAGCCGATGTCCGGGATGGAAACGGCGGTGCGCACATAGCGCAGATATTCGGTGTTGAACAGCTGATCCTCCGCAAACAATTCTTTACGGAAATGGAGGCTGTACTTCCGCAGGAGGTCACGGCGGTAGAGCTTGTTGCAGGGACTGCCATAGTAGAAGGTGTTCGGCTTCTGGATCAGATGCTTTGCGTATTCCTGTCCGGTGTACACCCCGGCAGGCAGATAGCCATAGGCCCGGGTGCGGGGCGGATTGCGCTGGAGCACATGCTGCAGCGCCTTTTCCCATGGGCGGATGTGCTCCACATAGTTTTCCGGGTACACCATCCAGAAGGGCGCGATCACAAGATCGGCGGTGTGGGCCTCGGCGGCGGAGACCAGCTTTTCCGTAAAATCGGGGGCCAGCCAGTCGTCGCTGTCCACAAACTGGATGTATTTGCCGTGGGCCAGCGCAATGCCCTGATTGCGGGTATCCGCTGCGCCGGTGTTGGTTTTATCCACCAGTGCAATGCGGTGGTCGCTGGCGGCAAGGGCGCGGCAGACGGCAAGGGTGTCGTCGGTGGAGCCATCGTTCAGCAGCAGGATCTCAATGCTTTTATAAGTCTGAGCGCAAATGCTTTTGACACAGCGGGCAATGCACCCGGCAGTGTTGTACATGGGCACGATGATGCTTACAAGGGGAAATTCCATAGGTTCTCCTTTTCTCAGATGCGGCTGTGGGTGCGGGCAAATGCGTCGGAAAGCTTCTGCACCGGGCCGTTGGGCAGAGGGCTTTCAAACAGGCTCAGATAGATGCCGTGCAGCCGCAGGCGGAATTTATCGTACACGCCCAGCTGGATGCACAGTTCCTTGTAGGTGTGGTACATCCGGCTGCGGTGGCGCAGCATGTCCGCCGCGCTCACCTGCGTATGGCATACGCTCTGCGGGTTCTGGATGTAGCAGTAGGCGGCTTCGTCGATGGCGGCAAACCGCTGTGCCACCTGCAGATACCGGGTGTTGAACAGCTGGTCCTCGGCGTATACCACATGCTCGAACCGGATGTGCGCCATCTGGATGAGATCCCGGCGGTAGAGCTTGTTCCAGAGCACGCCGTAGTAAAAGGCAGCGGCATTGCCGGTGAGCTGCCACAGGTAATCCACCTTGTTGTACACTCCGGCGGGCAGCAGGCTGTACTCCCGGGTGTCATAGCCGCCATCCTTGCGGGGCACCATCATCCGGTAGGGAGCCAGCACAAGGTCGGCATGGCTGCGCTGCATAGCAGCCACCAGGTTTGCGGTGCAGCCCGGCAGCAGGTGATCGTCGCTGTCCGCAAACTGGATGTATTCGCCGTGGGCAAGGGCAAGGCCGCAGCTGCGGGTGTCTGCTGCGCCGGTGTTGGGCTTGTCCACCACACGGATGCGGCTGTCGGCGGCAGCAAGCTTCCGGCAGACAGCAAGGGTGTCGTCGGTGGAGCCGTCATTCAGCAGAAGGATCTCAAGCTCCGGGTAGCTCTGGGATGTGATGCTCTCCACACAGCGGGAGATGAAGCCCGCCGCGTTATAGGCGGGCACAATAACGCTGACAAGCGGCTGCGGCATGGCGGGTCCCTCCGTTTTTTCTTTTTTCGATGCAGCAAAGTTTTATTTATCATACTCCAGCCCTGCGCAAAAATCAAGGCGGGCGGCTGGCGGAAAGGAGAATGTGAGATGGTATTTCACATTGCGGTATGCAGCCCGGACGCGGCCTTGCGCAGCGGGCTGGAACGCCAGTGCATGGAATATTTTGCCCGGCGGCAGGATGCGTGCATCGTGCAGCAGCTGCCGGATGCAGATGCGCTGCTGCGCCGGGACACCGAGGGAGAACGGTTTGACCTGTATCTCATCGAGCTGGGCGCTGTAGCGGCCCCGGCAGGGCTTTCGGCGGCTGCGGAGCTGCGCCGCCGGGGCCGCAGGGCTCCGCTGGCCTTTGCGGCCCGCACACCGGCCCACGCCTACAGCGCTTTCCGGGTGGATGCCATGCAGTATCTGCTTCTGCCGGTGCACCAGCAGGAGCTTTCGGCCCTGCTTGCCCGCGCCACAGAGCCGGAGTACGGCCCGGCAATGACCGTTGTCACCGCCGAAGGCCTGCGGGCGCTGGCCTATGCGCAGATCGAATATCTGGAGTGCACCCACCATGTGGTGCACTTCCATCTGCTCAGCGGCGAGGATGTGGTGTCCCTTTCGCTGCGGGTGTCCTTTGCCGAGGTAGCAAAGCCGCTGCTGGAAGACGGGCGTTTTTTGCAGCCGCACCGCTCCTATGTGGTCAATCTGGCGGCGGCACAGCTGCTGACGGCGGGCGAGCTGCAGATGTGCAGCGGTGCGCGCATCCCCATCCCGCGCGGACGGGAGGGTGCAGTGCGCGAAGCCTTCCGCAGCTGGATCGACCGGTAAAAGGGTAAACAAAAAAGAGCCGCTTTCACGGCTCTTTTTTTCGTGCCCGGAGATCAGGCATCGGGTTCGGTTTTGTGTTTCTTTTCCTTGTCGGAAGCATCCAGAACACCAAAGCCCCAGTGGTTGGCCATGTCCATGATGATCTTCTGGGGAGAACCGGAGGGATAGGCGTTCTCGGAGAACGCGGTCAGGAATTTATACAGCTGCGGCTGCACCTGATCGTACAGGCCCAGCTTTGTGTACAGCTCCTTGTAATAGCGGAACACCTGCAGTTTGTTCTGCACGATGGAAGCCAGATTGATCTGGGTGTGGCAGATGCTCTGGGGGTTCTGCACATAGTGGTAGCCCGCTTTGGAAATGGATACGAAAACATTGGCGTACAAAATGTATTCCAGGTTGAAAACCAGATCTTCGGCCCAGCGCACCTCGCTGGTGAACTGAAGATGATGGTCTGCCAGAATATCCCGGCGGTAGAGCTTGTTCCACAGCACGCTGTAGAAGAAGGATGCGGGCTTCTCCATCAGGCGCAGGGCAAAGGTATCGCGGTCGTAGATGCCCTCGGGCAGGAAGCCGTATTCACGGATATCATCGGGCTTTTTCTCGGCATCGATGCCAAGGTTCTCCTGCAGGTTTTCCAGTGCCTGCGTGGCCTTGGAAGAGTTGGCGGGAATCACCATCCAGTAAGGTGCAATGACCAGATCGGCGTTGTTCGCTTCGGCGGCAGTCACCAGCCGCTCGGTAAAATCAGGGTCGAGATAATCGTCGCTGTCCACAAACTGCACATACTTGCCCCTTGCAAGGGACATGCCGCAGTTGCGGGTCTCCGACACACCGGAATTGGATTTGTCCACCAGAACGATGCGGGGGTCCTTTTCACGGAATTGCTCACAGATGGAAAAGCTTTCGTCCCGGGACCCGTCGTTGACCAGAATGACCTCGATATCCTTCCATGTCTGGGCACAAATGCTCTCCAGACAGCGGGCAACACTATTCTGCACGTTGTACACAGGCACGATAATGCTGACGAGTGGGTTGTTCATGACGGAAGGTCTCCTCTTTACGGATATTATACCTTTATATTAAAAATCACAGAGTGTATTCTCACAAATGAGGACACTTCCCCCTTGGGGCAGTCCTATTTATAATATCATACTCTTCTTGCGCACAAAATGCAAGAGCAAAGAAGGATCAGATAAAGAAAAGAACCGCACGCTGCGGCCCTTTTTTCTTACACACGTGTCCAGTCCAGCGCATCCCACCGGGGCACGAACTGGCTGCAGATGCGGCGCATCTCCGGCTCGTCGGTGGCAGAGGTGCGGTCTGCAATGCCAATGACGTAATACCCGGCCTTGTGGGCGGTGGCGGCGGCGTATACGGCATCCTCGCACACGGCGCAGGCGGCGGGGTCTGCACCGCCCAGACGGCTCATGCACTCAAAGAACACCTCCGGGCGGCTTTTGTGCAGCACGCCCTGCGCTTCCACGATGAAGGAGAAATACTGCGCGATGCCCAGCCGGGTAAGCACGGTGCGGCACTGTTCGGCCCAGGTGTTGGAGCAGATGCACATGCGTGCGCCCTCGGCCTGCAGCTTTGCCAGCATCGTGCGCACGCCGGGTTTCAGCTCCACGGTCTCGTACAATTCGGCGATCACCTCGCGCATCACGGAAAAATAGCTTTCCTCGGTCAGCGGCAGGCCGTACTCCCGGATCAGATACTGTGCGCCCTCCTGCATTCCCATGTTCAGCAGTGTGGCGCGCAGATCCCCCCGCGGGGTGCGGCCATAGCGGCGCAGCAGTGCGTCGGGGGCACCCTCCCACACCACGGTCATGCTGTCGGTCAGGGTGCCGTCCATATCAAAGATCCATTGCTTGCAGTGCATTAGAATGCCTCCTTTTGAAATCCTGACAAGTATACCATGTTTCTTTGCCGGGAGAAAGGCATCAATTTACAAAAAACGGAAGAAATTTCTCTGGAAATATGCTATAATCTGAACAAAACCGGAAACGATCAAAGGAGGCGGATGCAATGGATGAACGCAGTGCGCCGTGCAAAGCTCTGGTGCTGGCGGGCGGCGGAGCCAGGGGCAGCTATCAGGTGGGTGTGTGGCGCGCGCTGATGGAGCTGGACTGGCACCCGCAGATCATTACCGGCACCAGCGTTGGCAGCCTGAACGGTGCCATGTTCGTGCTGGACCAGTACGAGACGGCCCGCGATATGTGGCTGGCCATCCGCAGCAAGGATGTGATGGAGCTGCCGGAGGAGGATGCCGACCTTTCGGCCCTGCACCAGTTCCTGCGCAGCGTGGTGAAAGCCGGCGGCATGGATGTGACCCCGCTGGAAGAGATCGTGGAGCGGGTTCTGGACGAGGATGCCCTGCGCGCGGCTCCCATCCGCTTCGGCCTTGTCACGGTGGAGCAGCGGGGCTTAAAGCCCCGGGAGCTGACGCTGGACGAGATCCCGGCAGGAAAGGTCAAGGACTACCTGATGGCCTCCGCTGCCTGCTTCCCGGCGCTGCGTGCGCGGGAGATCGACGGGGTCAAGTTTCTGGATGGCGGCTACAGCGACAACATGCCCACCGGTCTTGCCAAACGCATGGGCGCGGATGAACTGGTGTGCGTCGATCTGGAAGGCGTGGGCATCACCCGCCCCAACCTCACCGGCCTGCCCACCGTGATGGTGCGCAGCTACTGGGAGCTGGGCGATATCCTGCACTTTGACCCCGACACCGCCCGCCGCAACATCGAGCTGGGCTACTATGATACCCGCCGCGCTATGGGATATCTGCGGGGGTGTGCCTATGCGGTCTCCTGTGATGCCCAGAGCTGCGCGGACGCTGCTGCGTTCCACGCAAAATTTGAGCGGGTGCAAAAGGCCGTGCGGGAGAAATACCCGGTCACCCTGACGGCGGATGCGGCCCTGCTGCTGGCCAAGATGAAGGATGCCGACCTTGCCCCGCTGGAAGCCGCCGCGGAAGATGCCGGTGTGGACCCGGCCCATTACTACACCACCCATACTTTGTGCGATGCATTCCTTGCAAAGTGCGATCAGGCACGGATGCAGAGCTTTGCACCGCTGTTTGAGGGCAGTGCCGATGCGGCGCGGGCCGCACTGGCCGCGCTGCTGCCCAATACCTTTTTGCAGGCGCTGGTCTGGCGCACCCTGACCACGCCGGAAGCCGAGCTTTTGCCGGAGGTGACCGAACATGAAAGTGTATAAAGGTTCCTGCGCTTCTCCCGGCCTTGTGCTGGGGCAGGTGAGCCGTCTGGAGCACCATGTGGAGACCACGACCGTGGGCCCCTTTAAACCGTCCCGGGAGCTGCAGCTGCTCACCGATGCCATCCGCACCGCACAGGACGAGCTGGAATCCATGGCAGACCGTGCCGCACCCAGCGAGCAGGCCATCTTCCAGTTCCAGAGCATGATGCTGGACGACGAGGGCATGATGAACGAGGTGCGCTTCTGCATCAATGCAGGCATTGGCGCGGCAGCGGCCATGAATCAGGTGGGCCAGCGCTACGCCGACCAGCTGGCCAACATGAAGGATAACCCTTACATGCAGCTGCGCAGCGTGGATATTCTCGACGCAAGCCGCCGGGTCATCAACATCATCACCAACCGCCCCCGCATGTGGTTGGCGCTGGACCACCCGGTGATCCTTGCGGCAGAGCGGCTGATGCCCACCGACCTGTTCAGCGTGCCTTCCGGCATGATCCTTGGCATCATCACGGCAGAGGGCAGCGGCCAGAGCCACGCGGCCATCATTGCCCGGGCAATGAATATCCCGGGCATCGTGCAGGTGGGCCGGGATTTTCTGGACGACTGCGACGGCCGCACCGTGATTCTGGACGCCACCGGGGGCCAGTGCACGCTGGACCCGGACGCTGCCGCCCGCCAGCAGGCCGAGACCCGCATCTGCGAGCTGCAGCGGGAGAACGAAGAGATGGGGCAGCTGCATGCTCTGCCCAACAGGACAAAGGACGGCCAGGCCTTTGAGCTGCTGGCCAACTGCTTTGGGCCGGAGGACATCGACACGGCCATGCAGTCCGGTGCACAGGGCGTGGGCCTGCTGCGCACCGGCTACATGATGCTGCCGGGCCGCATCCTCGATGAGCAGGAACAGTATTTCTTCTACTGCTCCTGTCTTGCTGCCGCCAAGGGCTGCCCGGTAACGGTGCGCACCTTCGACTTTGGCTCAGACCGCACCATTTCCGACGCTTATCAGGGCCTGCAGTCTTCCAAGCTTGGCCTGCGGGGCATCCGCAACAGTCTGCGCCAGCCCCACCAGTTCGAGACGCAGCTCTGTGCGCTGCTGCGCGCCGCCGCCCGCGGCCCGCTGCGGGTGATGTTCCCCATGGTGACGAATGTGGAGGACTGGGACGCAGCCATGCGTGTGGTGGAGCGCTGCCGCGAGCACCTGCGGGAGCGCGGCGTGGCGTTCAACGAAGATACAAAGTTCGGCGTGATGCTCAGCGTACCCGCTGCCTGCCTGACCGCTGAGGAATTTGTAGAGCACGGGGTCGATTTTCTTGTGGTCGGCACCAACGACCTGACCCAGTACACCCACGCCGCCGACCGGGAGCTTGCCAGCGCCGAGCACTACTACCGCCCGGCCAGCAAGGCCATGAAAAAGCTCATCACTATGGTGCTGGATGCCGCAAAGGTGCGCAATGTGCCGGTGACCATCTGCGGCCTTGCGGTGGGCAACCCGGCCAACACGGTGCAGTATTTGCAGCTGGGCCTGCGCAGCTTCTCGGTGAGCCCGCAGAACCTTTTGAATGTGAAGAAAGCTCTGCTGGAGCTCTGACGCTCCAAACCATTTTTGACACAGCAGCCCGGAACGATCTGTGGGTCGTTCCGGGCTGTTTTTTCTGCGGCTGCGAAAGCATTTTCTCTTCCATTTTTTTACAGAACGCACGAAAAAACGGGGGGGTCCAAAAGGTTCGTACAGAATGAAGATTGCGCCTTGCTGCAGAAATGCTATACTTTAAATGTTTAAAACGTGCGGGCAGGCGAAAAAAGCCTGCATGCACGAAAAAAACGAGAGAGGAGTTATCTTTATGAAGAAGTTTGGCACACGGCTCATCAGTGCGGTACTTGCAGGCTGCATGATGACCTCTGTCCTTCCCGTGAGCGCATTTGCTCTGGAGGAAAGTACAGAATTTGAACACACTGTGAGCGCACAGGAAAATTCCGATGCGCCTGCAGAGCCCTCCGGAGCGGAGGCAGCGGTCTATTCCCTGACCGGCGGCGAGACCATCAACAAGGAGTTCATTGAAGAGCATGGCGGCAGCAAGGTTTATTCCATGAGCGGTACCTATACAGATGGGATCGTGATCGACGCTGAGAACGCCGATGTGGTCATCAACGTCACCGGAGAAACGACCTTTGATAAGACTGGGAATAAAGACGACTGTGCGAACTTTATTACAGTCCGCAACGCCAAGAGCGTGACCGTCAACGCTGAGGGGCAGACCATCAAGACGGCAGAGGGCCTCGCCTACAGCCGCTGCTTCTATGCCGAAAACACCTTCACGGGCACCGCAGTGCTTCACGGCGGCACCTATAACGAGCAGTGTGGCCATGTCGCCGCATGCTATCTGTGCGGCGGCAACTGGACGTTTGACAATCTCACCATGTACGCCGTCGAGCGTGCTATTGAAACAGATAAGGGAGCCAATGTGACCGTCGAAGGCGGCACCTACAACTGCCACGATAGCACCAGCTCGACGTTTCTGATTCAGAATTCCACCAACTCGTCCTTCAATGGTGTGACAGCCTCTGGCGCGGGCTGGGTCCTGAACGCCGTCAACAGTTGGGTCAATGTCGTCGGCGGCTCTTACTCCAGCAATGAGGGCGTCCAGGTATACAAAGACCGTCCGACGCTGCGCGCCTCCAATAATGCAACGCTGAACGTCACAAATGCTGATGTCACCGGAACCTACTGCGATGTGTTTGTGATTGATGCCACCGCCAACCTGTTCGGCGGTACTTATACCAACACCAACGAGTATTCTGATTGCAAGTCCCCTGCACTGAAGGTATGGAACGGCGGCACATTGAGCGTCAATGGTGCCGTTGTGGATTGCACGGGCGGCAATGCTGCCATTTCTTCGGGCGAACCGAAAGGGTCGAAGCACTATTATGATTATGACGACGGCGGCAAGCTGGTCGTTGAGAACTGCACGATCAAAAACAGCCAATATGGCATTTATCTCGGTTGGGGCAGCAGCACCTCCGCAGAGCTGAAGAGCGCCACGTTTGAGAATAACGGGAGCGATATTTACCTCGAGTCCGGCAAGAAGATCACCATCAGCGATACCTTTACCACCCAAACCACCATCAAGGTTGCCGACCCGGAAGAAGGCCGTCAGCTCACGGTCGCAGGCAATGCAAACAAGCTGCACCTTGTGGGCCAGAATGACTACCGCGTGGCGTATGACAAGGCACAGCACTATTATTACCTGACCAACCTGGAACCCGGCTACACCCTGACCGCCGAGGGTGCCACGGCAACGATCCAGAACGGGGGCGATGTCATCGAGCTTACCCCCAATGACGAGATCGCCAAAGGCACCCCGGTCACCCTGACCGCAGACAAAGCCCCCGAGGGACTGAAGTTCGCAGTCTGGTTCGTGAAGGTGAACGGCGTTGTACAGAATGACCTGCGTGACCTTCTGACCTTCCCCAATGAGGAGGACCAGACCAAGGCGATCCTTAAAATGCCCGAAGGCGACGTGACGGTCAAAGCTATGTACGAAGCCGTGGACCCCGTGGAGCCTGTGGACCCGGTAGACCCGGTAGACCCGGTAGCCCCGGTGGACCCCGTCCTGCCCGGTGTCATCATCGGCGGCGCTGTAATCCTGGGTGCCTATGAGACCGGCACCGGCATCTACCGTCTGATGAACATGCAGGGCATCCCCCTGCCTTCCAACCGCATCGAGCTGGCAGAGCTGGTCTGGGAGCGTGCAGGCAAGCCGGAGCCGCAGAACATGACCGATGAGAACCTGTATGCGGACATTGACGCCGACGATACCGATGCCCAGAAGGCTGCACACTGGATGGTGGAGCAGGAGCTGATGAAGTTCGACGAGGACAACAACAAGTTCCATCCGTGCTTCCCGGTCAGCAAGCTGCGCGTCTGCCTTACCTGGCAGAATGCAAAGGACAAGGGCCTCATTGACTGATCTGCCCTGCGTCTGCACAGCGGAACAATAAAAAAAACAAGGGGCCGCTCCTTTCCGGGAGCGGCCCCTTGTTGCTGTCCGGAAGGCCCGCAGGCGCTGCCGGGCAGCACAAAGCATTATTCCAGATTTCCCGTCAGGGTCATGACGGACGCAAGCACGGCCAGCGGGGCGGTCTCGCACCGCAGGATGCGGGGGCCAAGGCCCACCGTTCTGGCACCGGCCTTTGCGGCCATTTCGGCTTCCTCGGCGGCAAAGCCGCCCTCGGCACCAGTCACGATGGCGATTTTCAGTTTTTCACCATCGGCGGGCTTTGCTGCGGCCAGCAGGTCGCGCAGGGGCGCGCCGCCGCACTCGTAGCAGAACAGCACAAGGTCGTACTGTGCAAAGGTGCGGCACACGGCCCCGAAGTTCGGCAGCGGCAGGGCCACATCCGGCAGAATGCCCCGGCCGCACTGCTTGGCGGCTTCCACCGCAATGCGGTTGTAGCGCTCGTTCTTCTGCTCCTCTTTTTTGGGCGCGGCCACGCAGTACCGGCTGAAGAAGGGCACGATGTGGGCTGCGCCCAGCTCCACGCCGTGCTTGATGATCTGCTCCAGCTTGTCCTGTTTGGGATAACCAGCCAGCAGAGTGACCTCCACGCTGGGTTCGGCGGCGCTGGGATAGCCCGGCTCCACCCGGAACTCCACGCACTCGTCCCCAAAGCCGGTGATGGTGGCGGTGTATTCCACGGCATTGCCGTCGCATAAAATGACAGTATCGCCCAGCCTTGCGCGCATCACACGGGCAAGATGGTGGGCATCGGCCCCGCGCAGGGTGGCGGTGCCGTCAGAGATCTCGGTGGTAAAATAACGGTGCGGCATAAAATCTCCTTACGCTTTCTTGCAGACGATGCACTCCCAGCCGCGCTTCTCCTTCACTTCCACAACGGCAAGGCCGGCTTTTTCCAGCCCGGCGATCACTTCGTCCTTGCGGCTGTCGATGATGCCGCTGGCAATAAAGGTGGCACCCTCCGCCATCAGGCCCGGCACGGCAGGAGCCAGAGACAGGATGGCGTTGGCCACGATGTTGGCGGTGATGATGTCGTATTTGCCGCTGGCCTTATCGGAAAGGTCGCCCACCAGCACGGTCAGCTTGTCCTGCACGCCGTTCAACGCGGCGTTCTCGCCTGCGGTGCGTACGGCCACAGGGTCGATGTCCACGCCCTCGGCCACAGCAGCGCCCAGCTTCAGCGCCGCAATGGCAAGGATGCCGCTGCCGGTGCCGATGTCCAGCACCCGCTCGCCGCCGGTCACCCGCTCGTCCAGCGCTTCCATGCACAGGCTGGTGGTCTCGTGGCCGCCGGTGCCGAAGGCAAGGCCCGGGTCAAGGATCAGCTTCACCCGGTCAGTGTCGTACTGCTGCCACGAGGGCACCACGGCCAGCCGCTTGCCGATCTCCAGGGGGTGGTAATACTTGCGCCAGCCGTTCTGCCAGTCCTCCTGCTCCACGCCCTCGGTCTCCACGGTG
>ENA-OPAL01001491-OPAL01001491.1-human-gut-metagenome-genome-assembly--contig:-NODE-1491-length-13505-cov-9.266097_pt1 | contig 13505 bp, 8 predicted proteins | sample MGYA00241057_ERZ501430 | MGnify/ENA primary metagenome ERZ501430 (study PRJEB25962, sample SAMEA2042506) | human gut metagenome | biome: human gut; feature: human-associated habitat; material: faeces...
CCCTCTGATTCTACTACATAGGGATTCGGATAGTTATAGGACTTTATTTTGTTTAGCAAACTTGTCCTCCAAATGTAGCCTTATAATCAGTTTCTGTTCGTAGAGCCGAGAGTTTGCCGCCAGCTTCCTTCAGATTCCTCCTCGCGAAGGACACCCTTGCCTTGGGCTAACGATTCCCACTATCAGGGCTCGTTCGGGACTTACACCCTATAGCGCACGCCCATGCTGGGCGTACTAAAAAAGTCCGGCTTCTTTACAGAAACCGGACTTCCACACATAGTCAGCCTATATTAATTCAAAATAATTTCGTCTACAAATAAGTATCCCGGATTACCTTTTCCACCATGCCATGCTGGAATACTCTTTTCCGACAAAGCTTTTACTTTGACATAACGTGTCTTTACCGGAGTAAAGTTCAAGGTATGTACGTAAATCTGGTTCGGATCAGTTTCCTTCATTGCCGGATAAGACTCTGAAGCGACCTGTTTGAATGCCTTATTATCATCCGAAACCTCAACAGAAATACCTCTGGCATCGAATATCCAGTCACCTTTTTCTACACAGGCACGCAATGTCATCGAACTGATTTCTGTTGCTTCTTTCAAGTCGATAACTGCCTCCATATCATTCTTATAAAACGCAATCCAATGACCAGTCTTATAATTGCGGTTACCAGTCATACCATCTACCAAGGTAGGCGCCCCATTAAATTCATATGCTTTATTAATGGGCTGAAGCATAGAAATAGGTTTGGCAGTCGATTTACTGAAAGAAATAGTATCACAAGTAATACGTGAATTGCCTTCCGGACGCACTGCTGTCATACGCAATACACAAGCCTGGTCAATTGACAGTCCATCTTCATATTTCAAAGAGGCTGCTGTCGGTTCTGTCCCGTCGAGTGTATAGTATATCGGAGCATTGTCAACGGTATATGCACTGACATCCAACTTACCTGTTTCCTGATTTGGAGCAATATTGACTTTCACATCCAAAATATGAGTAGCATAGTTCCAGCCCTTCAGCTTGTAAATATCCATCAGGCGCACTGTACGCTTCAAGAATCCCTCGTAATCTTTCTTCTTATCAGGAGCACTCCACTGAGTTTCGCAAAGAGCAGCCATACGTGGCAATACCATATACTGTGCCTGTGCAAAAGTAGGTATATATTCTGTCCACAGATTAGCCTGTACACCGGTAATGTATTTCTGTTCTTCCGGAGTCAAGGCAGACGGCATTGGCTCGTAGCTATATACTCTTTCCATAGGCAAATAACCTCCGATAGCCAACGGTTCTGTTTCTGTATCCTTAGCCTGATAATAGTCAAAATACAAGTATGTATTCGGAGTCATGATAACATTATGCTTCTGGCGTGCAGCCTCAATACCTCCGGATTCACCTCTCCATGACATAACAGTTGCATTAGGAGCCAGACCACCTTCCAAGATTTCGTCCCATCCGATAATGTTACGTCCATGTTCATTCAAGAACTTTTCTGCTTCTCTTATCACATAACTTTGCAGGTATTCTTCTTTTGAATGTTTGCTGTCGCCTTTGATACCCAAAGCCTTGATTCTAGCCTGACATTTCGGACAAGTTTTCCATTTATCTTTCGGACATTCATCTCCACCTACATGAATATATTCTGACGGGAAGATTTCAATAATTTCAGCCAGCACATCCTTAATAAACTGAATTGTTTTGTCATTTCCGGCACATAGTACATTATCAGAAACGCCCCACATACGCCAAACTTCATACGGACCACCTGTACATCCTAGTTCCGGATAAGCAGCCAATGCAGCCTGCATATGTCCCGGAAGGTCTATTTCAGGAATAACAGTTATATAACGTTCTGCAGCATAAGCAACAATCTCTTTGGCTTGTTCCTGAGTATAGAAACCACCGTAAGGCTTTCCATCGTATTTTCCCGAGTTACGTCCTATAACAGTTTCACTACGTTTTGAACCGATTTCTGTCAGTTTCGGATATTTCTTTATTTCGATACGCCAGCCTTGGTCTTCAGAAAGATGCCAGTGTAAACGGTTGATATTATGCAGTGCAAGCATATCAATATACGTTTTGATTTCATCCATCGTAAACATATGACGGCCAACATCAAGCATCATTCCGCGATAGCTGAAACGCGGTGTATCGTTTATTTCTACAGCAGGAAGTTCGATTGCACCACCTCCTTCATGAACAGAAACAGATTTACGCAATGTCTGGATTCCATAAAATACACCAGCTTCTGAAGGAGCCTCAATGACAACCTTTCCTCCGTCGACAGTCAGATGGTAAGCCTCTGGAGAAGTTGCCTCCAGTCCTAATTTCAATACGATTCCGCTTTCTTTATCACCCTCCTGTACTTTCAGTTCAATACCGGTCTGTTCTTTAATAAAAGAAGCCAGGAATTCGGCATTTTTCTTCATTTTTTCATTACCGGCAGTGTAATAAATAGTTTCTCCACTCTTCAGCAAAAATCCACTTTGTTGAGGTGTGGTAATTTCAAGAGGCATAGGCACAATCTGATAATCAGCGAAAGCCGTTGGCTTATCCGTACACGATGTAATCATCATTCCGGCAAACGCCAGCCCCAGACAGTTAAATTTCGAAAATGGTTTCATGATAATAATATTAAAGTTAGTAATTAGAATGACACAATATCGCTCAATTGATGCAAGCTTACGGAAATATCTTCCAAAGGTGTTCCGTCAGCCGAAGTAACCAAAATCTTCTTAGGTACTCCAGGCAGCAGGTCGAAGAAATTATCAGAGAAACGTACTCCTTGAACAGATATTTCTACAAATACATCACGAGCCAGTTGTTTGGATTTTAATGTCAGTTCATAAGCTCCATCTTTCTTTCGTATCTTACAACTTATTTCAGGATGGGGCAAATGTTGCTTTTTGGCAAACACCGGATAATATACTTCGTCTGAAAGTACCCTCCGGTCAACATCACTACGTAAAGTCATATGTATAAATGAAGTGGTCGTATCACAAGCTGCGAATGCTTTATTCCAGTCTTCTTCATAAAAGACAGCAGAAGCATTAGCTGGCAACGTACCTTCTACCTGATGCCTGCGATACACTTTTCCATTAAAATCCATAAGTTCAATCTGCAATATTGCTTTTTCGCTCTTCAATACATCCGAAAGCACATAATAGCGCAGTTTATCACCTTCACGAATTGCATCTATCAATACCGGAGCAAAAGCCCGGCGAGTCTGGTAATGCATAGCCTTCCAGTTTCCATAATAATCGATACCCGACCATGAAACAACCGGCCAGCTGTCATTTAGTTGCCAGAGCAAACTACCCATACAATAAGGTCGGTTTCTGCGATGTGCCTCCATTCCGTGACGCATTCCATGTCCCTGCAGAACAAGTCCCATATAAACTAAATCCTCAAACTTTTCCGGAACATGATAATAAATACCCATTGTTTTCTTAATCAGGAAATTGCCAATCGTACTTTTCTGATGGGCATTCATAACCGCTGACTCCAGATCGTAGTCTGCCGGCGAAGCAAATGTACGTATCGTCTTCATCTCCGGAAAAGACTGAAAACCAAACTCACTCATAAAACGCGGAATCTCTGTATCCAGCGTTTCAAAAGGTTTCTGTCCATACCAGGTTCCCCAGTTATGACTATCGCCGATCTTCCAGCTTTCAGGCCGTCCCCAATTGGCTTCATAAGGCGATCCTTCCAGATAAAAGCGTCCCGGATCGAACTCCTTTACTTTCTCGGGCAAAAGCCGGCGGAACAATACGTCATATCCATCCAACATTTGCTGATATATCTCAGGAGCATATTTTTTCTTCCAGCCCCAATAACGCAAGCCCTCATATATTTCATTATTACCACACCACATTGCCAAAGAAGCATGATTCCGTAAACGCTTGATATTATATACTGCTTCTTCCGAAACTCGCTTCAAAAAAGCCGGATCATGCGGATAAGGTGTACAAGCAAACATAAAATCCTGCCAGACAAGAATACCTCTTTTATCAGCTTCCTCAAAAAAGGCATCGTCTTCATAGATTCCCCCACCCCATACGCGTATCATATTCATATGCGCAGCCTGTACATCATCCAGCAGGCGAACGTATCGTTCACGGGTTACACGTGGCAGAAGAGCGTCTGAAGGTATCAGATTAGTACCTTTGGCAAACATCGGAATGCCATTCACTTCAAAATAGAAACTCATTCCTAAGCTATCCTTTTCATGGACAACACGCACCGTTCGCAATCCGATCTGGTGTTGTTTTTTTGCAACAAGCTTACCATCTACACATACCGATACTTCAAATGCATATAAGGCAGCTTCTCCCCACCCATTAGGCATCCAAAGATGCGGAGAATCAATCGATAAAGGCAGTGACAAATTATTCACACCTGGCTGTAACCGGACAGTCTTTTCTACACTTCCAGCCTGTTCATTCCGATAAGCACAAGTCACTTTTATCTGAGCTTCCTGAACCGTTCCGGTAATATTGTTTACTTCCAGGCGGTTGTCTATTTCTGCACGTTCGGAAGTAACCGACTTCTGATGTACAAAATAATCTTCTACTACAGCCTTGTTGGTAAATTCCAGATATACAGGTCGCCAGATGCCACAAGTAACCATTCGGATTCCCCAGTCCCATCCATAGGAATAAGGGGCTTTACGGGTAAACACACTCAGTTTCTGTGGATAATGGTCGTTAGCAGCAGGATAATCAAAGCCATTGGTTTCCCATTGAGGCATTACCTCACGGATTGGGGAACGAAAACGTACAAGCAGTTTGTTTTCTCCTTTTCTTAAATTTCGCTTGACAGGAATACGATATCCGACAAACATGTTATCGGTTCTTTGTAATAATGCACCATTCAGGAATATATCCGCATAAGTATCAAGTCCTTCAAATACCAAAAAGATTTCCTCATGTGCCGATTGTTCTTCTGTTAATACAAAAGACGTACGATACAACCAATCTTCATTCTCAACCCATTGTATTTCTTTTTCATTCATCCCATAAAAAGGATCGGGTAACTTATCGTGAGCAATCAAATCCTGATGTACCGTGCCTGGAACCTGTGCAGCAAGCCATTCGTGGCTTCCATACTTGGAAAACTCCCAGTTAGTATGAAGAAAGAGATTCTGAGCTAACGCATTGCCCCATACAGAAGTGCCAAAAGATAAAAAACTAGCTAAAAACATCATCGGAATAACTTTCCACATGCATCTCATATTACAGATTTAAGAATTATACCACTAATATGGTACAAAATAAAATAAGTTTTTCCGATAATACAAATTAAACGGAAAAACCTATTCTATTTTAAATATATCTTAGAGAAATATTTACTTTTACTTTCGTTTATTTTACTTTCAGCTTGTCGAATCCTTCTCCATACACGCCTACTACATTGCTTTGGGAAATAAACGCATCAGGATCAATATCCTTCACCAGACGGAAGATATCAAGTGATTCGCCTTTTCTTGCCAATACAACAATAACTTTTATATCTTGTTTACTGTACCAGCCCTGTCCATCAAGAAGAGTTACTCCACGGTCTATCTTGGTAGAAATACCTTCCGCAATCTGTTCATATTTCCGTGAGAATATCAGGAACTGAACCGACTGACGAGTACTGTTTATTACATAGTCGATAACTATGCTCATAATGAACAAAACACAGAAGCCAAACAAAACTCTCTTCCAGTCATGAAAGATAAAATAGCACGACGAAATGATTACAATATCGCAATACATCATCATACGTCCTAAAGTAACATCCTTGTACTTGTTGATAATCCATGCGATAATATCAGTACCTCCCGTACTACCGTTATTACAAAATACAATGCCTATTCCAAAGCCCAGCAATCCGGCTCCTATTACACAAGCCATAAACTCTTGTCCCGGACCAAGCAGTTGCGGGAGATTTCCGTCACTGCCCCTGAACAGAACCTGAAACCACCAAAGCAGGAAAGTCAGCATGAAAATAGCATATATCGTCTTTACACTGAACTTTGGTCCCAGAATCTTCAAGGCAAACCCCAGAAAAACAGCATTAATCACAAAGTAAGAAACCTGAATTTCTACTCCTGTAGCATAATAAATAATAGCGGCAATACCACTGACTCCTCCTGTCGTGATCTGATAAGGAAGCAGAAAAGCTACCCATCCCAGTGCATAACATATCAGTCCGAAAGTAATGGCAAGGTAGTCTTTCGACTCCCTGCCAATTTTTTTCTTCAGAATCGTTTCCATAAAACGACTGCTATTAAAGTACAATATTTACAATCTTCTTCGGAACAATAATGACCTTTTTAGGAGTCTTTCCTTCAATCCATTTTTGAGATTGTTCGTCAGCCATTACAGCAGCTTGTATCGTGTCATTATCTGCATCTGCAGGGAACTCCATAGTGAAACGAGCCTTTCCGTTGAAAGAAATGGTATATTTTACACTATCTTCCTTCAGATATTCTTCATTAAATGCCGGCCATTGTGCATCACAAACAGATGTTGTATTGCCCAAAGCTTCCCACAACTCTTCTGCCAGATGAGGAGCAAATGGAGCAATGATGACAATCAAGTCGCTCAACACGGCCTTGTTACGGCACTTCAATGAAGTTAGTTCATTCACACAAATCATGAATGCACTGATAGAAGTATTGTAAGAGAAGGTTTCGATATCACCAGTTACTTTCTTAATCAACTTATGAACAGCCTTCAACTCCTCTTTAGTCGGTTCTCCTTCTGCTGGCATGAAGTTGCCCTGACGGTCGTAGAACAAGTTCCAGAGTTTCTTCAAGAAACGGTAAACACCATCAATACCGTTTGTATCCCATGGTTTAGACTGCTCTACCGGTCCGAGGAACATTTCGTACATACGCAGTGTATCAGCTCCGTATTTCTCTACAATCATATCCGGATTCACTACGTTATACATCGATTTACTCATCTTTTCTACAGCCCATCCACAGATATACTTGCCGTCTTCCAGAATAAATTCGGCATTGTTGTATTCCGGACGCCAGTTCTTGAAAGCTTCTACATCCAATACGTCATTTGAAACGATATTAACATCTACATGAAGCGGAGTCACATCGTACTGATCTCTCAAGCCCAATGAAACGAATGTGTTAGTATCCTTGATACGGTAAACGAAATTGCTTCGTCCCTGAATCATACCCTGATTAACAAGCTTCTGGAATGGTTCTTCTTTAACACTTACACCCAGATCGAACAGGAACTTGTTCCAGAAACGAGAATAAATCAAGTGTCCGGTAGCATGTTCTGTACCACCTACGTACAAATCAACATTCTGCCAGTAATGGTCGGCTTTCTCAGAAACCAGTGCCTGATCATTGTGCGGATCCATGTAACGCAAATAATAAGCCGATGAACCAGCAAATCCCGGCATGGTATTCAGTTCAAGTGGGAAAACAGTTACGTTATCTATTTTAGAATTTTCTACGACTTCACCTTTAACCACATCCCATGCCCACTTAGTAGCATGTCCCAATGGAGGTTCTCCGGTTTCCGTAGGCAAGAACTTATCTACCTCAGGAAGTTCCAGTGGCAACTTGCTCTCATCGATCATATAAGGCATACCATCCTTGTAATAAACCGGGAACGGTTCACCCCAATAACGCTGACGAGAGAAAATAGCGTCACGCAAACGATAGTTTACTTTTACACGACCCAACTGATGCTCCTTCACATATTTTTTGGTTGTGGCAATAGCTTCTTTGATAGTCAGTCCGTTCAGGTTCAAGTCGCAATACGGAGTAGCTCCTGCTTTCGGAGAATTACATACGATACCTTCTTTAGCATCGAAGCTTTCTTCCGACACATCACATCCTTCTACCAATGGAACGATAGGCAAGTTGAAGTGTTTTGCAAAAGCATAGTCACGACTATCGTGAGCCGGAACAGCCATAATGGCTCCTGTACCATATCCAGCCAATACATAGTCGCTGATCCATACCGGAACAGATTCACCAGTAAACGGATTCACTGCATATGAACCACTAAATACACCGGTAACACGGCGATCGGCGATACGTTCACGTTCGGTACGCTTCTTCGTACGGTCCAGATAAGCTTCCACTTCTGCTTTCTGTGCCTCAGTTGTCAGTACAGGAACCAGTTCACTTTCAGGAGCCAGCACCATGAAAGTAACACCAAACATAGTATCGGCACGAGTAGTAAAGATGGTAAATTCCAAATCGCTGTCTTTTACCTTGAAACGTACCTCTGCACCTTCCGAACGACCAATCCAGTTACGCTGTGTTTCTTTCAGAGAATCAGTCCAATCTACAGTTTCCAGTCCGTCGAGCAAGCGCTGAGCATATGCTGACACACGCAGACACCACTGACGCATCTTCTTCTGCACCACCGGATAACCACCACGTTCAGATACGCCGTCCACTACTTCATCGTTAGCAAGTACAGTACCCAGTTGCGGACACCAGTTAACCATAGTTTCACCCAAATAAGCGATACGGTAGTTCATCAGCACTTCCTGCTGTTCCTTTTCGCTCTTAGCTTTCCATTCTTCTGCTGTAAAGCTCAGTTCCTCACTACAAGCCACATCCAGTCCTTCTGTTCCTTTCTCCTCGAAATGCTTGATCAGTTCACTGATAGGTTCAGCTTTTCCACAAGTATTGCAATAATAGCTGTTGAACATTTTCTGGAAAGCCCATTGAGTCCAGTGATAATAACCCGGCTCACAAGTACGAACTTCACGGTCCCAGTCGAATGAAAAACCGATTTTATCCAATTGCTGGCGATAACGGTTAATATTATTTACGGTAGTGATAGCCGGATGCTGACCGGTCTGAATTGCATATTGTTCAGCAGGCAAACCATAAGCATCGTACCCCATCGGATTCAATACATTATAGCCCTGCAAGCGTTTGTAACGAGCATAAATATCGCTGGCAATGTAGCCCAGCGGGTGACCAACATGAAGTCCTGCTCCCGACGGATAAGGGAACATGTTCAGTACATAGAACTTCTTTTTCGATTCGTCTTCGACAACCTTGTAGGTTTTGTTGTCTACCCACTTTTGCTGCCATTTTTTCTCGATCTCTCTGAAATTATATTCCATAGTGATGTTATATATTTGATTTTTACTATTTCCCACAATACCGTGCAAAGATAGTAAGACTTCGGGAATAAAACCGATTTTTCCGCTAACAAATATCCGACCAATCCGTTATCTTGCAGCCTATTAACTCATACTCCTCCCCTAGTTGACATTCCTGCCGCTTTTTCCCCATTACTCAACAACTAATTATACTGCATCTTTTCACACCAATACTTATCAGGTTTTTAACGGAATAATCAACTATTACCAACAGGTTGTTAACACCTGTTGAAACAATAACTAAAATTCTATTTATCAGAAATATATATCTATCACATCCCCATATAGAACAAGGATTTTAACAGAGATATTCACACTCATTTCACATCCCTGTTTACATACAAATACACTTTTCAACAAGCTTATCAAAAGAGTTTTTCCCAACAGCAGCTATACCCAAAAAGAAAATTCCCCTCTGAGCTTTCCGTTTTTCTGTAAAGCAGAAACAATAACGGAGCCCAGAGGGGAATCGATATCAGATAAATTAAAAAGTTACTTTTCGAAGTCAGCCCAGTTAGTCAGACGCATATCACCCTGTTTGATGAAAACCTGATGCATACCCAACGCCGCCGACAAACTGTGGCAAGTCTGTCCCTTGGTAGAAATCTTCAGATAATCCCACAACAGTTGTTTATAGTCTGGATGTGCACAGTTTTCGATTACAGCCTGTGCACGTTCCATCGGACTCTTTCCACGTAAATCAGCAATACCCTGTTCGGTGATAATCACATTTACAGAGTGCTCACTATGATCGAGGTGAGAAACCATCGGCACGATTGAACTGATACATCCTCCTTTTGCCGTCGACGGACAAGAGAAAATAGAGATATAAGCACTGCGGGTAAAGTCGCCCGAACCACCGATACCATTCATCATCTTCGTACCGCAGATATGAGTTGAGTTTACATTTCCGTAAATATCCGCTTCGATAGCTGTATTCATTGAAATGACACCGATACGACGAACAACTTCCGGACAGTTAGATATTTCCGACGGACGAAGTACAAGCTTGTGACGGAAGAAATCCATATTATCATAAATATCTTGCAGACAGTCGTTTGTAACACTGAGTGAACAAGTACTTCCAAACTTGATTCTACCCTCTTTAATCAATTTGATGACTGAGTTCTGAATAACCTCCGTATACATTTCGAATGGTGGAATACTGGGATCCTTACCCAATGCACTGAGTACAGCATTAGCAATGTTTCCCACTCCCGACTGCAACGGAAGGAAAGTAGACGGAATGATTCCTCGGCGCATATCTGCTGCAAGGAAGTCAGCTACATTCTGACCAATTTTATCCGTAATAGGATCCGGCTCATGGAATCCTCTCGCTTCATCAGGCAGATTCACTTCTACCACTCCTACTATCTTTTCCGGACTTACCTGAATATAAGGCAATCCGATACGGTCGCTTGGACGTACAATAGGAATCGGACGACGATAAGGAGGGCGCTCCATTTCATACAAATCGTGCACACCTATCAGGCTTTTGCTGTGCGCAGCATTAAGCTCTACTATCACCCGGTCGGCAAGACGAGCAATTGTCGGAGTAATTCCCACACCTGCAGTCAGATAGATCCGTCCGTCTTCTGTAATTTCACAGGCTTCGATGATAGCTGTAGTTACATGACCTAAAAAACCGGAACGCAAACGCTGGGCAACCTGAGAAAGATGTATATCCGTATAATTGATTTCACCGGCATTGACTGCTTTGCGGAAGTCAGTATTCGTGGTATATGGAGCACGGAAGTGAATAGCATGAGCACGAGTCAGCACTCCGTCGCAAGAATCTCCGGTAGAAGCTCCCGTAATAATACCTACCTGAAAGTGTTCTCCCCTGGCGTGTTTTTCTTCAGCCTGCCTCGCAAGCTCTGCAGTTACGGCTTTCGGACTTCCTGCCGGCGTAAACCCGCTCAGGGCAATTATCTCTCCATCTTTTATCAAGCTGGCAGCTTCGGCTGCGGTCATAAAATTATAAGTCATGGTATTAGGTGTTTTTATAATTATTAGTATTAAACTTACAAAATCTGCTTATTAGTATTTACGGTTAAAAATCTCGGAATAAATAAATGCACGCCTTGCGTCCGCAGGTGTCTTCAACCGGACAGTGCTACCTGACTCAGGCTGTTGGGCAGTAGATAGCGCATCCTTCTGAGGCGCTTCTTCCGATAACTTCCGATGCTTTCTCCCCTCTCCTTTTCTTTTCTTATTAAGCTTATTATCAACACTTTGCCCAACGCATTCATTTTGTTGACCAGCCATGATAATATCCGGCTCTACATGGACTGTTGCCGGCTTAGCCATCTTCTTACGGGAGGGTTTATTCTTTTTCTTTTCCTTTTTGGCATAATTCTGATAAGCGGCGAAAGCAATAGCCGCCACTATAACAAATATTTTTATCACTTCGTCCATAGTCTGCCAAAATGTTAAGGATTTGCCCAAAGATACTAATAAATATAACACATTCATGGATTTTAGGGAAGAAACTCATATCTTTGCAAATGAATTTATTAAATAATAACATAACATTATGACAAAAGAAGCTACGGGAGCGGACTTTAAATCCGCAACCGAACTGGAAACAAAAAAACTGTTTATCGAAACCTACGGCTGTCAGATGAATGTTGCGGATAGCGAAGTCATCGCATCTATCATGCAAATGGCAGGATACAGTCCGTGCGAAAGCCTCGATGAAGCTGATGCCGTATTTATGAACACTTGTTCTATCCGTGACAATGCCGAGCAGAAAATCCTGAACCGGCTGGAGTTCTTCCATTCTCTGAGAAAGAAGCGCAAGCACCTGATTGTCGGAGTATTGGGATGTATGGCAGAACGTGTAAAAAACGATCTGATAGAAAATCACCACGTCGACCTGGTAGCAGGACCGGATGCTTATCTCACATTGCCCGATTTGATCGGCGCAGTTGAGGCAGGAGAGAAGGCCATCAATGTAGAGCTTTCTACAACTGAAACTTATCGCGATGTCATTCCGTCACGCATCTGTGGAAATCACATTTCCGGATTCGTATCTATCATGCGCGGCTGCAACAATTTCTGTCACTATTGCATTGTGCCTTACACTCGCGGACGCGAAAGAAGCCGTGATGTGGAAAGCATTCTGAACGAAGTGCACGATTTACAGCAGAAAGGGTATAAGGAAGTAACGCTGTTAGGCCAGAACGTCAATTCTTATCGCTTCGAGCGGGAAGGAGAGGTCGTAACATTCCCGATGCTGTTACGTATCGTTGCCGAAGCTGTACCCGAAATGCGTGTACGCTTTACTACTTCACACCCCAAAGACATGAGTGATGAAACACTGCATGTCATTGCTGAAGTACCTAACGTATGCAAGCATATCCACCTGCCGGTACAGAGCGGAAGTTCGCGTATTCTGAAACTGATGAACCGCAAATATACGCGCGAATGGTACCTGGAAAGGGTAGAGGCCATCCGTCGCATCATTCCCGACTGTGGATTGAGTACTGATATCTTCTCCGGATTCCACTCCGAGACAGAAGAAGATCACCAGATGAGTCTTTCGCTGATGCGTGAATGTGCATACGACTCAGCTTTCATGTTCAAATATTCCGAACGACCGGGAACATATGCTTCGAAACATCTGCCTGATGATGTTCCCGAAGAAGTTAAAATACGCCGGTTAAACGAAATGATTGAATTGCAGAACCAGTTATCTGCCGAAAGCAATGCCCGCGATGTAGGAAAGACATTCGAGGTACTGGTAGAAGGCGTATCAAAACGCTCCAAAGAACAATTATTCGGACGTACCGAGCAGAACAAGGTAGTCGTATTCGACCGTGGCACACACCGTATCGGTGATCTTGTACGTGTGCGTATCACCGAATCCAGCTCTGCTACCCTGAAAGGTATCGAAGTAACCGAATAACCCCAGACAATAAAAACAAATTTCTTATTTATAATTCAAAATCCGAAAAGAAACAATGAAAAGAAGAATCACGCTCAGTTGGCTGCTCATGGCGTTAATCTGTCTGCCCATGTTCGCCCAGATGCAAGATCCGGTACGATTCAAGACCGAATGGAAAAACCTTTCGGCCAATGAGGCTGAAATTATTTTTACTGGTACGATGGACCAGGGCTGGCATGTTTATTCTACCGACCTGCAAGAAGGAGGTCCTACTTCTGCCACTTTCAACATCGACATGACGGCTGGACTTGCTGCGGCGCTTCCCACGTTCAAGATATCGCTCCAGAAGTTACACTCGCTACAAATGCACGTAACATTGCATTGGCAGAAGAAAAAGGTTTGAACCTTTTAACTGTATGTAACACTTGTACTTTGATGCTTCGTGAAGCTAAAAATGAACTTGATG
>ENA-OPAL01001492-OPAL01001492.1-human-gut-metagenome-genome-assembly--contig:-NODE-1492-length-13498-cov-9.970989_pt1 | contig 13498 bp, 14 predicted proteins | sample MGYA00241057_ERZ501430 | MGnify/ENA primary metagenome ERZ501430 (study PRJEB25962, sample SAMEA2042506) | human gut metagenome | biome: human gut; feature: human-associated habitat; material: faeces...
ACCAAGTCCTTAAGAACAGCTTAATTATTTTGTCCAACTTTTTGGGTGCATATCAAGGCAGATTAAACATTTTTATTTTAAGAAAACAAACTCGTTTGCACAGGATAATTCTCCTGAAAAACTGTAACCGTTAACGGTAAAATTTTTCACTTCATCAATGTGCTGCACGTTTTCCTCCGCACAGCGGCGAACCATCTCGCCGCGCGCCATTTTGGCCTCCGTTGCCTTAACCTTAATTTTGCCGTTTTGCAGGCTGCCAAACACGCAGGTTACAAAACGGATTTTATCCGTAACGTAAGGCTCCACCGCTTTGCTGTACTCCTTGGAAGCCAGGTTTAAAGCTTCATTATCTTCTTTAACAAGTTCATCATACAGGCTGCTGCCCCAAAAAGCATACAGGTTCTTTGCTCCGCCGCAGGCAAGCCGCGCCTGCATTTCCAGACGGTAAGGCACAACACCGTCAAACGCACTTAAAATTCCGTAAAAACCGCTGAGTATTTTTAGATGCCCGCTCAAATAATCAAGCGCGGCTTCATCCAAAACATTCGGAGCAATGTGCTGATACTGCAAACCGTCGTAACTAAAAACGGCAGGCGTTAAATTGCGGCGCAAATCCATACGCTGCAGGCGATTGTAATTAAGCTCCGCAATAGCATCGTTGCACTGCCACAACTTTTGCAGGCTTTTGTAATCCATCGCACGCAGGACAGTTAAAAGTTCTTCAGTTTTCGTTAAAAATACCGGCAAGCGTGCCGCTCCAATATCGTCATTATCGACGCGCATCTTCTTCGCCGGCGAAATTATGATTTGCATGATGTGTTCCTTTAGATGATTTTATTTAATATTGCTCAACCATCTTTTGCTTAACTATAACTTACCAGTGTAAAAAATTTAAAATAATGTTAATCATTAAAGCTTTTTCTTTAACTCCTTATCACGCTGCCGCGCATATTTAAACACCAGCCAGAAAAACTTAACCGTCGTAAAAAACATAACCCATCCTGCCCGGCTGAACCGCGCTACAGAACGCACTCTATTCGCTTTTAACAAATGCCCGGCAAACAACCCGGCAAGAAGGATTTTAATTATTTTTATCGGCATGGTGAAGCTCCAGAATATAATGAGCGTCATTTTTTATACTAATATTTTCTAATACAACAAGCAATCCAAATGTACACCAATACATTTTTATTACAGCTGAATTACCAACATTATATTCTGTAAAACCTTGCAAAAGCAAACAAATTGTTGCTGATACAATCATTAACGCATAAGTATTTCTTGTTTTAAACCAATCAATTAAATTTTTAAATATAATATAACCAAACATAACAATAAAACCTGTAAAACCAACAATTCCATTCTCTGCTAACATCTGCATGAAATTATTATGTGCATGTGTTAAGTTTGGTTCTTTGGCTTGCGGTGATATATATTCTTTTTGATAACTTTCTGTATACTGACCTAACCCCACTCCTAAAATCGGATGATCTTTAAACATATTCCATGCACTTTGCCAGATAAGTATACGTTCAGTATTGGAATGATATTTATTAAAATCGTCAATAGTATCTAATCGCTGCATAAATTTTGAATCGTTTATCAAAATTGTACTAATTAAAATAATAAAAGTAATACCAACAGTTAAATTTCGTTTGTTTTTTAACATATAATAAATTAATAATAATACGCAAACTATTACAACAGCCAACCAAGCGCCACGTGTACCATTAAAAATAAGCCCAGCACTGCAACCACAAAAACCTAATCCTGCCAACCAATAATATTTGCCAAGTAAATTTCTTTCAAAAAACTCAATTAAAAGCAATGGCATAAAAATACACAGCCAGCCACCTAAAGTCATTGGATGTCCATAAAAACCATTAGCTCTATTAATACCACTTAGGCCCTGATAAACAGCATACATAGAAGTAATTATAATACCCGTAAAAGCTGTCAACAGTACTTTTTTAGCATTATCATAATTTTTTAATAAAAAAATTACAACTATAAATGGCATAAAACGCCAGATCCACATATCAGCCCAACATTTTAATCCATAAATAATATCACCACTAAATAATGTCGATATGAACATTGAAATAAGAAAAATACCAATAACAACAAAATAATCTTTAAAATTTGTATTAAATTTTATTTGTTTTTGATAACATTTTGTAAAAAAGTAAAATGTTAATATTCCTAAAAAAATATTACCTGCTGCAATTGAAATAAAAGAAGCGATTGTAAATAAAATTATATTAAAATTTACAATATTTATATTTTTCAAAATAAAAACTTCCTTTTAAAATTTTATAGTTCAGATAAGAAATCAGCCATTTTTAATTTTAGCATCTGTCTAAAAATTGATTTTCCCTTCATATCTTTACTTGGCTGCGGCATCAAAACATTAGCAAAAGCAGTTTGTTTTAAATACTCATAATACATATCATTAAAGCCTTTATGTATATCAAATTCCCACGGTTTATACCTTCCTGCATAATGTATAATGCCCGGATCTTTTCTAGCTTTAATCGCGCTTCTTCTAAATTTATTTTCAATTAAAACTTTTAAAAATAAATTATATACTGGTGGAATAATATTCCAACGCAGATCTAACTCTTTCCATTTATACATAAAAATTTTATTTAATGCATCTTGGTCATGGTGCGGAAATTGATTGCTATTAATCATTTTTAAAATTTGTTTTGTATAATTTTGTTTTCTCCATTCATTTAGATTTATAAGTAATACACCAGAATTAAAATATTTATCCCCAATCGGGAGCCCAATAACCTCTTTTTTTTGCCTGCTTAATCGTCCAGAAGCCATAATTCCAAAATCTTTTACAGCACCTAATGGAAAGTTTTCTAAATTACACTGCCATAATTTATTTATATCATCATAAACAAGCAAATCCACATCTAAATAAATTACTTTTTCTATATCAACAGGCAATATATCTGCTAATGCAAGCCTAAAATAAGCAGCTTTACTAACATGCCCACTTAAATACACGTTAGTAAATTTTTCTTTCGGAACATCTATAAATTCTATTGCTGTATTAAATTTGACAGCTGTTTTTTTTAATTTTATTATTTTTTCTTGTGATATATCATCATTAATAACAAAAAAACAAACTTGTGCTTTAGTATTTGCCATTACAGATGCTACAACAACAGCAATGTGCTGTGCATAATTATCATCGGAACATAGTACTATATTAATAGTTTTATTCATTAACATTACCTCAAAAAAGCTTCCTTTATTACATAATTCTTTACTATTGTTTATTATTTTATCATAAACAATAAATAAAAGCATTCAATAATTAATCAAAATGATCTCGATTAATGTAATAATCTTATAATACTTTACTATTTCTTATAAAAAAACTATAATATTCCTATAATAGGAGGATTTATCATGAATATCACATATTTATCAACATTTATTATTTTGTATTTAGTTCCATATTTTTACTATATTAAAATATCTAAAGGCCTTGGACATAAAGCAGAATATTTACAGTTGCGCAGGTTCTTCCCCTGTGCATTACTTGCTGTATTGCCTATGTATTTAACCCAAACACAGCTTACCTATATACCATATATTATTAGCTTAATCACTGGTATTTTATGGATTGCGATATATCCTTTATTATATTATTTAACATATCATAAATCTTCTTCAGATTTCGGCTTTCATCTAGATATTGTTTTTGGATTATACCTCACGAGCTGGTTAATTTCTTTAAAACTTTTAATACAATATTTAAATTTTGCTGTCGCACCACTTTTATTTATTATTTCTTGCATAGAATTTATTCTTGTACTTATTCCTATAACACAATTACTTTATTATTCTGTTTATAAATCATGCGTAAATGATAGTTCCATTATGTTAATGCGTGAAACTGATCATAATGAAACTATCGAATTTTATAAATCGCTGCCTACAACAATTCAAATCCTTATACCCATTATTTTAATTGCTACATTTGCTGCTATAAATCTTGGCAATCAAATTTTAATACCATTATTTAATAATATTCCTGATTATAACTTTTATATTCTAATTGCCACAACATTTTTTCTTACTTTTTATCTTTGGAATACAAAAAAAGGAGTTTTTATACGTACAGGTATTATAGAACTACTTTTAGATGTAAATAAATATATAAAAGAAACCAATCTATATGCAGCAAACCTTGAAGAACGCCTAAAAACATTACAGGTAAGCCCCCAAACCCCATGCTTTAGTAAACCTTCTACAATTATTATGATTATTGGTGAGTCAGAATCGCGCGATTATATGAGCGCATTTACTGATTATGAATATGATACAACGCCCTGGCTAAATAAAATGAAAGAAACCAAAAATTTTATTTTATTTCCCAATTCATATGCATGCAAAGACCAGACTGTTCCAGCTCTAGAACGAGCCTTAACAGAAGTTAACCAATATAATAATAAAAAATTTTTTGAATCCTGCTCAATAATAGATATTGCTCAAAAAGCTGGTTATAAAACATATTGGTTCAGTAACCAAGGACATATTGGCAGCGCTGAAACTGCAATTACTTTAATAGCCAATACAGCAGACAAAGCCGAATGGACTAAACAAAATCTAAATAAACCTCAATACGATGAAACATTGCTTGATTATTTAAAAACAGTCAATCCTTCAGAAAACAATTTTATAGTGCTGCACCTAATGGGTAATCATTTTAATTTTATTAACCGTTATCCACAAAAGTTTGCAAAATTCAGCAAACCTAATAAATATGACCTTATACCAAATTACTTAGATTCTATCTCTTATACAGATTACGTATTACAACAAATAACTGATTTTGCAAAAACAGCTTTAAATTTACAAGCATTATTATATTTTTCAGACCACGCAACCATTCCCGATAAACGGCGTTCACCAAACTTTGCTGGATTTGGTACAGTGCGTATACCAATGTTCTTATATTTGTCTGATGAATATATAAGCAAAAACAAGCAAGTTTTCAACAGTATCAATAATAATAGTAATAAGTATTTTACAAATGACCTTATTTATGAATTCATTTGTGGTATATTAAACATTAAATCAAATCATTACGATGAAACTAATAGTATCACATCAGCAAAATATAAATACACTAAAGAAATGCTAAAAACAAATCTTGGCGAATTATGGATAAAAGATGATAATATATAAAATAAAAGAGCAGCTACGCTGCTCTTTTATTTTATATATCTCAGTCTGTCGAAAAAGGTCGCCAAAAGGCGGCTTTTTTGTTATCATAGATAAGGGTGAAGAAAATGTTAGTAAAAGAAACCATGAAAAGAAACATCTTTGAATTTGTAGATATAGAAAGTTTAGTACCTAAAAACCATATCTTGAGAAAAATAGACACAGCCATAGATTTCAGTAAAATATATGAAATTGTCGGCAATCTGTACTGTCAGGATAACGGCAGACCCGGCATCGACCCTGTCATCCTCTTTAAAATAGTTTTAATCCAACACATTTTCGGTATCCCATCCCTGCGCCGTACATTAGAAGAAGTAAACCTCAACATAGCTTACCGCTGGTTCATCGGCTACAGCCTTAATAAACAGGTACCGCACTTCTCTACCGTAAGTTTCAACTTTAAACACAGGTTTACAATAGAAGTAGTAGAACAGGTATTTAACTGGATATTACAGGAAGCAGCAACAGCAGGTTTCATTGACACAAAAGCAATTTTTATCGACGGCACGCATATCAAAGCCAATGCTAATATAAAAAAGACAGCAAAGAAAACAGTAGAAATAACTGCCAAAAGATATACCAAAGAATTACTGAAAGAACTTAACGAAATAAGGGAAGAAGAGAAGAAAAAGCCCTTTGGTGGAAATAACGGCATCGGAAAGACCAAAGAAATACTTACGTCAACAACAGACCCGGAAAGCGGAATCTTCCATAAGGGAGAACATAAAAAATGTTTTGCCTATGAAGCCCATACAGCCTGCACAGAGAAGAACTTTGTAATAGCAGTAGAAGTAACACCCGGTAATATCCACGACAGCATAGCATTTGACGGATTATACGATGAAATAAACAGAAAATACCCTGAACACGAAACAATAGTAGCAGACAGCGCCTACAAAACACCGGCTATCTGCAAAAGGATATTTGAAAACGTGAAAGTACTGTCAACGGCATATAAAAGGCCGATGGGAAAGAAAGGGTATTTCAAGCCCCACGAATATGTATATGACGAATACTATGACTGCGTAATATGTCCTGAAGGGGGAATATTAGAATACAGGACAACAAACAGAGATGGATACAGAGAATATAAGAACAGTAAAGCAAAATGCCGTAACTGCCCTGTAAGGGAAAAGTGTACGGCAGGCAAAAGTTTAGAAAAGAGGGTATTAAGGCATATCTGGAGCGGATGGGTAGAAAAAGCGGAAGAAGCCAGATATATACCTAAATACAAAGATTTGTATAACAAGCGGAAAGAAACGATAGAACGCATCTTTGCAGATGCAAAAGAAAAATATGGTATGCGGTATACGCAGTATAGAGGCTTAACACAAGTAACAAAATGGGTTAAGCTTAAATTTGCTGCAATGAATTTAAAGAAGATGGCAATGTGGAAATGGGATAATGGCAAAGGAGGAAAAACAGCTTTTATTTTTGGCTTATTTTAAGAACTTCAGCAGAAAAATTTACGATAAAGATAGAAAAAGACAGCTTCAGTTTTTGCTGAAACTGTCTTTTTCGACAGACTGAAAAGAGCAGCTATGCTGCTCTTTTATTTTATATATCTTTTTAATACATCTACCCATTTTGGCAATATATAAAAATTCTTTTGTATTTTTTCTTTGCTTAACCTGCTGTTTAATGGTCTTTTAGCTTTTGTTGGATATTCAGATGTTGTTATACGATTAACTTTAACATCCATTTTGGCAACTTCAAAAATTTTTTCTGCAAATTCTGCCCAGTTACATACACCTTCATTAGTTGCATGATAAATACCATACTTTTCTGTTTTTATCATTTCAACTAATAATGGTGCTAAATCAGCTGTATATGTTGGACTGCCATATTGATCCGCAACAACATTCAACACTTTTCTTTCTGCACCTAAACGCAGCATAGTTTTCACAAAATTATTGCCATGCTCACCAAACACCCAAGATATACGCACAATAAAATATCTATCTAATGTTTTTTGTACTGCTTCTTCTCCTAACAATTTTGTTTTACCATAAATGTTTATAGGATTTGGTTTATCTTCAACTTCATAAAAACCTTCTTTAGCACCATCAAAAACATAATCTGTACTAATATAGAGCATTTTAGCATTTATTTTTTTACAAATTTCAGCAATGCCTTCTGTTGCAGAAGTATTAACTTTATAACAAAGATCCTGTTCATCTTCCGCCTTATCTACGGCAGTATAAGCAGCGCAATGTATTACAACGTCAGGCATATACTTTCTTATAAAATTTTCTGTAGCCTTAGAGTCAGTAATATCAAAATCATTACGCGTTGCTCCAAAACATTCTATTTTTTGTTTTTGCAGCTCTTTGATAACATCATAACCCAGTTGCCCATTAGCACCTGTTACAAGAACTTTCATAATCTTTCACCATACATATTATTATAATAATTTTGGTATTCGCCGCTTATAATTTTCTGCCACCAGTCTTTATTGGCTAAGTACCAGTCAATAGTTTTCTCTATACCCTCCTCAAACTTTGTCTGTGGAAGCCATCCAAGTTCATTGTGTATTTTTGTCGGGTCAATAGCGTAACGCCTGTCGTGCCCTAGGCGGTCTTTCACAAAAGTAATTAAATCTTCACTTTTGCCAAGTGCCTTTAAAATAATTTTTACTACATCTAAATTAGCTTTTTCGTTATGCCCACCAACGTTATAAACTTCTCCCTCTCGCCCATTGCGGATAATTAAATCAATAGCGCTACAATGGTCTTCTACATATAACCAATCGCGCACGTTAGCGCCATTGCCATAAACAGGCAATGCTTTATCGTGTAATGCGTTAATAATCATCAATGGAATTAATTTTTCCGGAAAGTGGTACGGACCATAGTTGTTAGAGCAGCGAGAAATTGTTACAGGTAAGCCATAAGTTCTATGATATGCCAAAACCAATAAATCTGCACTGGCTTTAGATGCCGAATACGGACTTGAAGTATGCAGCGGCGTTGTTTCAGTAAAAAATAAATCCGGTCTGTCCAATGGCAAATCGCCGTACACTTCGTCCGTACTTACCTGATGGTAACGCTTTATGCCATATTTGCGGCAGGCATCCATTAACACGCCTGTACCGATAATATTAGTCTTTAAAAACAGTTCCGGCTCTAAAATACTGCGGTCAACATGACTCTCTGCCGCAAAGTTTACCACAACATCAGGCTTTTCTGCTTCAAACAAATTATAAACAAAATCACAGTCTGCAATATCGCCTTTAACAAACTTAAAGTTCTTCTGCTGCATCGCATCTTTTAAACTGCTTAAATTACCTGCATACGTCAGCTTGTCCAAGCAAATAAATTCATCTTCCGGATGATGCTTTAGCTGATAATATATATAGTTGCTTCCTATAAACCCGGCACCGCCGGTTATGATTAATTTCATAAGACTAAACCTCTTAAAAATTTTTACTTAAAATATCATCAAAATAATTTTCCAGTCTATGAGCAATTATTTTCCAATTAAAATTCTTATTAATAAAATCTGAACCTATCTTCGTGCTATTAAAATTATCATTTATATGTGAAATACCATATATTATTGCTGATTTTAATGCCTCGACATTTTCACTTTCAACAATAAGTCCATATTTTTCCTTTTTATTACATAACATACATAACATTTCATTAAATGCATCACAACAATTGGTAACTATAGGATAATTAGCAAAATACATAGCCTCAGATAAAACCAATCCCCATGATTCATACCTTGATGGCAATACAAAAATACTTGATTTTCCGTATATTTGATATAATTCTTTTTTATCTATTATGTTTCCTGTAATTACTATTTTATTTTTTAGCTTACTATGATCAACCAATCTATTGTTCAACCATATTTTAAAATCTTCCGTCATTGGCCCAACAAGATAAACTATCCACTCATTTAACTTATCTTCTATTTCTATTAAAGATTCTATTAAAAGTTCCGTATTCTTTTGATAAGTACCTAATCTTCCAACCGTTAAAATTATTTTTTCTTTTTTTATTTTACTTAAATCAATATCTTCTAAATCGGCAAAAAAACCATTAGGCAAATATTTTACTTTTCCACTAAACTTACTTAATTCATTTAATTCATCTACATATTTATTTGTTTCAACTGTAAATAAATCAGTAAAGTACCATCGCCTCTTGCAATTATTTTTTAATTCCTTTTCAAATCCGTTTTTACTCATATCTAATTTAACATAAGTAATAATATTTGGATTACGTTTTTTAGCTAATCAACATAAAAATTTTATAAATTTATGACAATGATAAAAATTTATAACATCATACTTCGGAGTATTAAAGTATACATACTTTATAACCTGAAAGTACTTAATATATCTTAACTTTAATTTTTCTAAGATTTTCGGAAATCTTATTCTATCAAGTTTTACATATTTCTCGTAATCTTCATTATGAATAACACCATTAGCATCATTATAAGCAAATGTCGCCTGCCATCCACAATATTTTGCTAAAGCGTATGGAATACCACCAACATCTTTGTATAAATGCACCTCTCCGGCATCATCATACCAAAACATTGTTAAAATTCTTTTTGGCATATTAATCACCTTAATATAAATCTTCGTACTCTTTCAACAAGGGATTGACTTTATCTTTTTCAGATAATATAGGATTTTCTACTCCCCAAACCACACCAATATCCGGATCATTCCACCGAATGCCACCTTCCGCTTCTGGTGCATAGTAATTATCTGCTTTGTACAAAAATTCTACATCATCGGTTAAAGTTACAAAGCCATGACCAAAACCACGCGGTATCAAAAGCTGCTTTTTGTTTTCCTCGCTAAGTTCTACCCCTACCCATTGTTTAAAAGTAGGGCTGTTTTTGCGTAAATCAACAGCTACATCAAGCACTGCACCTTTTACACATCGTACAAGTTTTGCCTGTGCTTTATCACCTTTTTGAAAGTGAATGCCGCGAAGCGTACCCTTTACCGTACTTTTAGAATGGTTATCCTGCACAAAGTCATATTCAAGACCTAATTCGGACATTTTCTTTTTATTCCAGCTTTCCATAAAAAAGCCACGTTTATCGCCAAATACATCAGGCTCTATTATTACTACGCCGTCAAGTTTTGTTTTAGTTATTTTCATAATTATATCCCTCTAAAATTTAATATTTTATCTTGCCGTCAGCAACTTTTTTAAGATACTGCCCGTAAGGAGCTTTACCATGTTTTTCCGCACTTTCTAAAAGCTGCTCTTTGGTTATCCAACCGTTGTTATAGGCAATTTCTTCCAGCACGGCAATAGGTATGCCGGTTCTTGTTTCCACTGCTTTTACAAATTCCGCAGCTTCGTTTAGGCTGTCTATCGTACCGGTATCAAGCCAAGCATAACCGCGCCCCAAAGTAATTACATTTAATTTATCATTTTGCAGATAAATTTTGTTTAAGTCGGTAATTTCCAATTCACCGCGGGCGGATGGCTTAAGTGTTTTGGCATATTTGCAAACATTGTTATCATAAAAATACAAGCCGGTTACTGCATAGTTGCTTTTAGGTTGAGCAGGTTTTTCTTCAATAGATACGGCTTTGCCGTCAACATCAAATTCAACAACGCCAAATCGCTCTGGGTCATCTACATAATAACCAAATACCGTTGCACCGGTTTTATTAGCTGCAGCTTGTTTTAAATGTTTACTTAATCCTGCGCCGTAAAAAATGTTATCACCCAAAATTAAGGCACAGCTATCGTTACCAACAAATTCTTCACCCAAAATAAAGGCTTGCGCTAAACCGTCCGGCGAAGGTTGCACTTTATAGCTTAATTTAAGTCCGTATCTTTCACCATTGCCTAACAATTTCTCAAAATTAGGTAAATCATGAGGAGTTGAAATTATTAAAATCTCCCTAATACCTGCAAGCATAAGTGTAGATAACGGATAATAAATCATTGGTTTATTATATATTGGTAACAATTGTTTGCTCGTAACCATAGTAAGTGGATAGAGGCGCGTACCGCTACCGCCTGCTAAAATTATACCTTTCATTTCTATTCCTCCTTGCAAAATTTCTAAACAAATTTTTCAGGTTCATAAAATAAATTCAAATTTTCTTTAATCTTTTCATCAGGACAATTCCACCATTTTATTTTTTTAAGTTTTTCTATAATTTCTTTTGAAAATCTGTATTTAATAATCTTATCTACAGAAGCAACAACAGCGTAGGGAGGGACATCGCGTCTAATTATACTGCCAGCTGCAATTACCGCACCATCACCAATAGTTACACCCTCAAAAATTGTACAATTAGCACCAATCCAAACATCATTACCTATTACTACTTTCCTTTTTGAAAGTGGGCAATATTCCATGTTTAGATTTTTATTTATAAATCCAAAATTTTTTACAGCCAAAACAGGGCTTGTTGTCACCCATTCTATCTTATGATTATTTGGTACAACAATTGAACCTGAAGCGATAGAAGTAAAAGATCCTATTTGCTTTACAGTATCATAATTTAAAAATCTATATCCATATGTGTACTTTCCTATATCTATTTTTCGATATTTATGGAACCAATATCTAGCTAACGAATCTTTCCAACCATACTTTTTTCTTGAAATTTCATAAATAATATTAGGACATTTATTACTACCTCTCAATAGTCTTATAATATGGCAAAATATCTTTTCAGTATTATTTAAATTTTCCATTTTTCTATTCCTTAAAAAAATTATTAATCCATGCTTTTAATCTGTATTTATCTTTTACATTGTCATCTATTTTTATAAATGGTAGTCTTAAAAATTCTTCAATTTCATTATAATTATTATCCTTTAAAATTAAAATATTATTTTTGTTATAGAAATCAAACTCTTTTATATTTTCATTATTAGTAATCAATTTCTTATCAAAAAATAATGCTTCAAACGGTCTCCATGTTAAACCACTTTGACCACTTTGAACTATATCTAATATACATTCTGAATAGTTTATTTTATCTAAAATAACATCATATTTTTCAGGTCTTTGCAAAAAAGCTATATCTTGATAATTTTCTATGTACTTCTTATTCTTTGATAAAACAGTAAAGTTATAACTAATTTTATTTTTCTGTAAAACATTTTTTAGCTTTACTATTTCATCTAATCTTCCTTTATTCGCACCAAAAAACATAACTTTGCTAAGTTTTATGTCATCCATGCGGGGGGCATAATGTAGTCGCAGTACGGATAAAAATTATTATTATATGTTAACCCATATTTTTTGCAATCGTCTTTATCAAAACTAAAACATTCTGCTCCCAATTGCATAGCTCTTATCAATTCATCTGTTCTACGATTAGGATACGTTTTAACTGGATACCATAACCAACATTTTATACTTGCTTTAGAATTCCACTTATTTATATCACTAACAATAGAAGATATTCCATTTGTTTGAGAAATTATAATTTTATTATAGTTTTTTATTAAATTCTTATCAAATTCATACAAAAATCTTTCTTTATTAAATAGCTTTAAAATGAAATATTTTCTTTTAGAAAAATGATCATTTTTCCAAACATTCGCTACTTTTATACCGTTTTTAGAAAAATAATTACCTAAAAGTCCATTTTTAGAAACTAACATTAAAACATCATCGAACATCATTTTTATTCCTTTTTATGTAAATTTTTGCTATAATTATTTCAATAATTTATAATGGTCTTTCAAAGAAAGGATTATAATATGAACACACAAAAAATTCTTTTTATAGGAACGCAAAACATCCTATTATACTCTTCTTCTATAAAAAATACTCTAATTAAATTAGGATTTAATGTTACTGAACCAGAATATTTAAAATTTAAAGATCAAAATGCAATTCAAAAACGTTTTTGCCGCAAAAAATTTTTAAATGATTTTTTCCATCGCCAAAACATTGCTTATATTGATGCTGCAAAAAAAATTAAGCCTAATTATGTATTTGTTTTAAATAATAGTAGAATGACTACAGACTTCCTACAATATTGCAATCAGAATAAAATACCTTTAATTATGTATTGTATTGATTCAATTCGTTGGTGCGATAAAGCATTAGAGCATATGCACTATTATGATGAAATTTTTTCTTATGAACCATCTGATACGCAAATTGAATTTAAACCAAATAAATTTGTGAAATTCTTGCCATTAGGATTTGATTCAAATATATATAAACCAAATAAAAATATTAGGCTCTGTCACAACAAATGGTTGATTTTTGACGAGAAATAGCGTATAATAAT
>ENA-OPAL01001498-OPAL01001498.1-human-gut-metagenome-genome-assembly--contig:-NODE-1498-length-13451-cov-3.373022_pt1 | contig 13451 bp, 8 predicted proteins | sample MGYA00241057_ERZ501430 | MGnify/ENA primary metagenome ERZ501430 (study PRJEB25962, sample SAMEA2042506) | human gut metagenome | biome: human gut; feature: human-associated habitat; material: faeces...
CCAAAAAGTTGCATTTATAAGTTGAACTCAAGAATTGAAAAAGGTATATCCTTATGCCGAACAGATGAAGTTTTCCGGTGGAAACGGAGTAGGATGTTTTTCGCGTTTCCCAATTCTGAGTGCAAAACGTATTTTGTATGAAAGTGCCAATAATGGTAGTGGAGCCTTCCGTTTGGAGTTCGGACAAGATACACTTCTGTTGGTAATTAATCATTTGGAATCGAATAAACTGGATGCGCACGATAAGGAAGTGTATACCGATATGCTGAAGAAACCGGATGAAGAGAAAGTGAAGGAAGGCGGTAAATACCTGCTTCATAAGTTGGCGGATGCAGTTGCCATCCGTGCCCCTCAAGCCGATTCAGTGGCGAAGTATGTGAAGGAACACCCGTATCAATATACGGTAGTCTGTGGCGATTTCAACGATTCTCCGTTGTCGTATGCGCATCGGGTCATTGGGGAAGGGTTGCAGGATGCATTTGTAGAACGGGGGTCCGGAGTAGGGGTTTCGTATAACCGGAATCACCTGTATTTCCGCATAGACCATCTGTTCGCCAGTCCGGCATTCCGGGTGCTGGCATGTGAGGTGGATAATTCCATCGATGCTTCCGACCATTATCCGTTGTGGTGTCTCCTGGAAAAGAAGAACGATGAATAAATCTAATATATATTATAATGAGAAGTTTATGAAAAATTTGGTAATTGCAGCAGCTATGACGTGTATGGTATGTGCATGTGGTCAGAAGCCGGCTGAACCGGAGAATCCGTTCTTTTCAGAATTCCAGTCTCCGTATGGTGCGCCAGACTTCGACCGGATTCAGTTGGCCGATTATGAGCCGGCTTTCCTGAAAGGTATCGAACAACAGAATCAAGAAATCAAGGCGATTGTGGAAAATCCCGAAGCACCGACTTTCGAGAATTCCATTGTGGCTTTGGATAACAGCGGTGAAATCCTGAACCGTGTATCGGGAGTATTTTTTGCATTGACATCGGCCGATACCAACGACGAACTGATGGCTTTGGAAGCGAAAATCGCTCCGATGCTGTCTGAACACAGTGATAACATTTACTTGAACGAAGCACTCTATCAGCGGGTGGCCAAGGTTTGCGAACAGGAGAAATCCGGTGCTATCCAACTGACTACCGAACAGCATTACTTGCTGGAGAAATACCGCAAGGCGTTCGAACGCTCGGGTGCTGCTCTCGATAAGGAAAAGCAGGCCCGTCTGCGCGAAATCAACAAGGAACTCTCTACCTTGACCATCGAATTCAGCAACCATGTATTGGCTGATAACAACGCATTCAAGCTGGTAGTCGATAAACAGGAAGATTTGGCCGGTCTGCCCGAAGCGGTGATTGCAGGGGCAGCCAGTGAAGCGGAAGCTCAGGGGGAGAAAGGAAAATGGGTGTTCACCCTGCAGGAATCCAGCCGTACACCGTTGTTGCAGTATGCACAGAACCGTGAACTGCGCAAGCAGATTTATCAGGCTTACACTTCCTTGGGTAACCGTAGTAATGAGAACGACAACAAGGAGATTCTGAAGAAGATTCTGACCCTCCGTGTGGAGAAGGCCCAACTGATGGGATATGATACATACGCCGCATACGTATTGGCCGACAATATGGCGAAGACTCCGGAAAATGTACTCGATTTCCTGCATAACCTGTGGGGATATTCCATCCAGAATGCCAAGAAGGAGGCTGCCGAATTGCAGCAGATTATGGACAAGGAAGGAAAAGGTGAGAAACTGGAAGCCTGGGACTGGTGGTATTATGCTGAAAAGTTGCGTCAGCAGAAGTATAACCTGAACGAGGATGAAATCAAGCCGTATTTCAGTCAGGAAGATGTGCAGAAAGGATTGTTCTACGTAGTGAACAAGCTGTATGGCATTACTTTGACACCGACCGATACGGTACCTGTCTATAACAAGGATGTGAAGACATACATCGTTAATGATGCTGACGGTTCTTTCCTGGGACTTTTCTATTGTGATTACATGCCTCGTGCCAGCAAGCAGAGTGGTGCTTGGATGAGTAACTTCCGCGAGCAGAAAGAAGGAGTCCGTCCGTTAATTTATAATGTAGCCAGCTTCACTAAACCGGCCGGTGACACTCCTTCTTTGCTGACTATTGATGAGGCAAAGACGATGTTCCATGAATTTGGTCATGCCTTGCACGGAATGTTGTCACAGTGTAAATATCAGGGCGTTTCAGGTACTGCCGTTGCACAGGATTTTGTAGAGCTCCCTTCACAGATAATGGAACACTGGACCGTAGAACCTGAAGTCTTGAAGGTATATGCCCGTCATTATAAAACCGGTGAAGTTATTCCAGATGAACTGGTCGCTAAAATTGAGAATCAGGCATTGTTCAATCAGGGCTTTATGACTACCGAATTATTGGCAGCCGCTTTGCTGGATATGGAGTTCCATAACCTGACTACTACTGAAGGATTGGATGTTGTGGCTTTTGAAAAACAGCTGATGGATAAACTGGGATTGATTCCGCAGATTGCTCCTCGTTACCGGGCTACTTACTTCCGTCACATTATGGGTGGTTATGACGCCGGCTACTATAGTTATTTGTGGGCGGAACGTCTGGATGCCGATGCGTTTGAAGCTTTCAAGGAACATGGTATTTTCGATCCGGCTACTGCGAAAGCTTTCCGTCAGAATATTCTTGAAAAAGGTGGTTCGGACGATCCGATGAAGCTGTATGAAACCTTCCGTGGGGCTCAACCGAGTCTGGAACCACTGTTGAAGAATCGTGGCTTGAAATGATTTGTTCACATTTTTGATTTGTATACGTGATTCAGGCTGCAGATGTAGATTTTACTGGCGGAAAGCCGCAATGTTTTCCGTTTCAGGGCTTTTTTGTTCATTTGAACCTAAATATTTAAAAAACTTTCCGTGAGTAAAAGGAAAAAAACCTATATTTGCAACCTTGAATCAACGTATTTAATCAAAAAGTAAATAAAAATAAATTAAAGTAACATGCAAAACAAAGGATTTGTAAAGGTTTTTGCGGTATTGCTGACCCTTGCGTGTGTCTTTTACCTCTCATTCTCCTTCGTGACCCGCTATCAGATGAACAAGGCGGCCGAAGATCCGAAGGGAGCGGCACACTACCTCGATTCCATGCAGAATCAGAAGGTTTGGTTGGGGGTATATACCCTGAAACAGTGTCGTGAGATGGAGATCGGTCTCGGTCTGGACTTGAAAGGTGGTATGAACGTCATTCTGGAAGTTTCTGTACCCGATGTTGTGAGAACACTGGCCGACCACAAGACAGACGAAGCGTTCAACAAAGCGGTGGATGAGGCTGCCAAGCAGCAGATTACCAGTCAGGAAGACTTCGTTACCCTGTTCGTAAGAGAATACAAGAAGCAGGCTCCGGAAGGAAAGTTAGCTGAACTGTTTGCTACTCAGCAGTTGAAGGATAAAGTAAATACCCGTAGTACAGACGCTCAGGTAGAAGCTGTATTGCGTGAAGAGGTAAAAGCTGCTGTAGATAACTCTTACAATGTATTGCGTACACGTATCGACCGTTTCGGTGTGGCTCAGCCGAATATTCAGACCCTGGAAGGTAAAATGGGGCGTATCATGGTCGAACTGCCAGGTATCAAGGAACCGGAACGTGTAAGAAAACTGTTACAGGGTTCTGCTAACCTGGAATTCTGGGAAACCTACGAAGCTAAAGATATTATTCCGGTATTGGCCAATGTAGATGCCAAAGCTAAGAATATTTTGTCTGGAACAGTTGCTGATTCTGTAGCTGTAGATTCTGCGGCTGTTGCTCAGGAAACAACCGCTGTTTCTGCCAAAGACAGCTTGGCTGCTGCCTTGAAAGGAGAAACTGCTCAGTCGTCTGCCAATGCAGAACAGTTGAAGAAGGATCATCCGTTGTTGGCTAACTTGGCTCTTAATCAGAGTGGAGTGGGCTCTATCGTCGGTTTTGCCGATTATCAGGATACTGCCGCAGTCAATCGCATCCTGACAATGCCTGGAGTGAAAGAACTGTTGCCGCGTGACCTGAAACTGATGTGGGGAGTAAAGGCTTCGGATATGGATAAGAGCGGACGCATGTTCGAACTTTATGCCATCAAGTCTACCGAGCGTAACGGACGTGCTCCGTTGGAAGGTGATGTAGTAACCGATGCGCGTGATTCATATGATCAGTTCAACAAACCTTGCGTAACAATGTCTATGAATACGGAAGGTGCCCGTCGCTGGGCCCAACTGACCAAACAGAATACAGGTCGTGAAATCGCTATCGTTCTGGATGGATATGTATACAGCGCTCCGCGTTCTAACGGTGAAATTGCTGGAGGTAACTCTGAAATCACCGGTAACTTTACTCCAGAACAGACCAAGGACTTGGCTAACGTATTGAAATCAGGTAAGATGCCGGCTCCAGCCCGTATTGTACAGGAAGACATCGTAGGTCCGTCACTGGGTCAGGAATCCATTAATCAGGGTATTGTTTCTTTCATCGTGGCTCTGATTGTCCTGATGATTTACATGTGTGCGATGTTCGGACTGATTCCGGGTATGATTGCCAACATCGCCATGATTTTCAACTTCTTCTTTACATTGGGAATCCTTTCTTCGTTCCAGGCCGCATTGACCATGTCAGGTATCGCCGGTATGGTACTGTCATTGGGTATGGCTGTGGATGCGAACGTATTGATTTATGAGCGTACCAAGGAAGAGCTGAGAGCCGGTAAGGGAACCAAACAAGCTTTGTCTGAAGGTTATGCCAACGCGTTCTCTGCTATCTTCGACTCTAACTTGACTTCTATCCTGACAGGTATCATCCTGTTCAACTTCGGTACCGGTCCTATCCGTGGTTTTGCTACTACTTTGATTATCGGTATTCTCTGTTCATTCTTTACTGCCGTATTCTTGACTCGTCTGGTTTACGAACACTACATGAACAAGGAAAAATGGTTGAACCTGACCTTTACAACCGGTATTTCGAAGAACTTGATGCAGAATGTACACTATAACTTCATGGGAGTAACCAAACGTGCGTTTACTATCTGGGGCATTATTATTGTGGTTTGCATCATTTCATTCTTTACACGTGGTTTGGCTCAGAGTATTGATTTCACCGGTGGACGTAACTTTGTAGTTCAGTTTGAACAGGTTGTGCAGCCGGAAACTGTCCGTGCTCTGCTTCAGCCAAAAGTCGGTGATGCCAATGTCCAGGCTATTGCTTTGGGTACTGATGGTAAGACTATCCGTGTAACTACCAACTATCGTATTGAAGAAGATTCTCCGACTATCGATGCCGAAATCGAAGAGTTCCTGTATCAGGCTTTGAAAGACGGTAACTTGTTGGGAGAAGGCACTACTCTTGAAATCTTCATTGACCGTGATAATCGTGCCGGCGGTTCTATCATCAGTTCACAGAAAGTAGGTCCAAGTATTGCTGACGATATCAAGACATCGGCTATCTGGTCAGTTGTACTGGCTCTGGTTGTTATCGGTGTATATATCTTGATCCGATTCAGTAACATTGCCTTCAGTATCGGTGCTACCGTAGCATTGACTGTCGATACCATCCTGATTATCGGTGCTTATTCTCTGTGTCACGGATGGATGCCGTTCTCACTGGAAATCGACCAGACGTTTATCGGTGCTATCCTGACGGCTATCGGTTACTCTATCAACGATAAGGTGGTTATCTTCGACCGTGTACGTGAGTTCTTCCACCTGTATCCGAAGCGTGACCGTGCCCGTCTGTTCAATGATTCGTTGAATACGACCCTGAGCCGTACCATCAATACTTCACTGAGTACATTGATTGTATTGTTGAGTATCTTTATCCTGGGTGGCGACAGTATCCGTAGTTTTGCTTTCGCCATGATTCTGGGTGTGGTTATCGGTACATTGTCTTCATTGTTCGTTGCAGCTTCGGTCGCTTACCTGACTATGGGACATAAATTGCCCGAAGGTGAAGTAGAACCTGCTGAAGATGCAAAGGCTTGATGGAAGCTATAAGACGATTATAATTGAAAATGGCTGTCTCGTTTGGGGCAGCCATTTTTGATTTATAGGGTTGCTGAATCAGGCAAGGATTGTGGGTACATTGGTAGACAATAATGGCCGGAATAGGCAGCTATGTCCGTTCTTGATGATTCAGAATCGGGAAATAGGTCAATAAAAAAAGGTGTGGGAGATGTTTGTCGATAGCGACAGGAAGAGTGTTTTTTCTCGTTACCCGAGAAAGTACCCCCGAGGGGAATCGAACCCCTATCAAAAGTTTAGGAAACTTCTATTCTATCCGTTGAACTACAAGGGCAGCTTTTGCAAATGTAAGCCTTTTTTGGCGATAAACAATATTTTTGTATCAGAATTTTCGACAGATTGTTTTTATACGATAAAATTTTTCGTTTTTATTTTGATTTTTGACAGAACTTCACGACTTTTGTAGCCATTGATTTTGTGAACTTTAAATGATATATTATGGCAGAAGAAATGATTGTCAAAGAGCTGGATAATGTAGTAGTCCGTTTTTCGGGCGACTCCGGCGATGGCATGCAGTTGGCCGGCAATATGTTTTCTAATATTTCGGCTACCGAGGGAAATGATATCAGTACGTTCCCGGATTATCCGGCAGATATCCGTGCCCCGCAAGGTTCGTTGACGGGAGTATCCGGTTTTCAGGTACATATCGGTTCAGGTAAAGTCTATACTCCGGGCGATAAATGTGATGTACTGGTTGCGATGAATCCTGCCGCCTTGAAGACACAGTATAAGTTCTGTAAGCCGCAGGCTGTTATTATCATTGATACAGATTCTTTTACAAAACGTGATCTGGAGAAAGCAAAATTCCAGTTAGATAATCCGTTCTCGGAATTAGGTATCAAGAACGAAGTGGTAGAGGCAGCTATCACAACAATGTGTAAGGAATGCTTGAAAGAAAGCGGATTGGATAATAAATCCATCCTGCGTACCAAGAATATGTTTGCCTTGGGACTTGTGTGCTGGTTGTTCCAGCGCGATATCAAGGTCGGCGAGAAATTGTTGCGTGACAAGTTTGCCAAGAAACCTGAGATAGCTGAGGCTAATGTGCAGGTACTTTATGCAGGCTACCAGTTTGGTGCGAATACCCATGCTTCTGTGTCGATGAGTTATCGTGTACCGTGCAAGGACCAGAAAAGGCCAGGAAGATATATGGATATCAATGGTAACAAGGCTACAGCCTACGGGCTGATGGCTGCTGCTGAAAAAGCAGGATTACAGTTATATTTGGGATCCTATCCTATTACTCCGGCTACAGATATACTTCATGAGTTGGCAAAACATAAATCGCTCGGTGTAAAGACGGTGCAATGTGAGGATGAAATTGCTGGATGTGCTTCGGCTGTAGGTGCCTCGTTTGCGGGTGCTCTTGCTGTAACTACCACTTCCGGACCGGGCGTATGTCTGAAGAGCGAAGCCATGAACCTGGCTGTAATAACGGAACTTCCGCTGGTAATCATCAACGTACAGCGTGGAGGACCTTCTACCGGTTTGCCGACCAAATCGGAACAGACCGACTTGCTTCAGGCACTTTATGGCCGTAACGGTGAGAGTCCGATGCCCGTCATTGCCGCTACATCGCCTACCGACTGTTTCGATGCGGCCTATACAGCCTGTAAGATTGCGCTTGAGCACATGACTCCTGTGGTACTGCTGACAGATGCTTATATTGCCAACGGTTCGGCAGCATGGCGCTTGCCCGACCTTGCAGAATATCCGGATATCTGTCCTCCATACGTAACTCCGGATATGGCATCCTACTGGACACCTTTCCTGCGTAATCACGAAACGGGCGTCCGCTATTGGGCCGTACCGGGAACAGAATCGTTCATGCACCGCATCGGTGGACTGGAAAAGAGCAGCGAGACCGGAGCCATCTCTACAGAGCCGGAGAACCACCACCTCATGACGCAGCTTCGTGCCGAAAAGGTTCAGAAGATAGCCGATATCCTTCCGCTGCTGGAAGTAGAGGGCGACAAAGATGCCGACCTGCTGATTGTCGGTTTCGGAGGAACCTACGGACATCTCCATTCGGCCATGGATACACTGAACAAGCAGGGACGGAAGACCGCTCTTGCACACTTCCGCTACATCAATCCGCTTCCGAAGAATACAGCCGAAGTGCTTCGTAAGTACAAGAAGATTGTAGTGGCCGAACAGAACATGGGCCAGTTGGCAGGTTATCTCCGCATGAAGATAGAAGGCCTTCACCTGCATCAGTTCAATCAGGTAAAGGGACAACCGTTCGTTGTACAGGAACTGGTTGACGCTTTCACTAAAATCATGGACGAAAAATAAAGAAACACGGAGGAATAATTATGAGCGAAACAAAATATACAGCAGCCGACTATAAGGCTGGACAGCCACGCTGGTGTCCGGGATGTGGCGATCATGCTTTCTTGAACTCATTCCACAAGGCTCTGGCCGAAATTGGTACAGCTCCTAAGGATATAGCAGTAATTTCAGGTATCGGATGCTCTTCGCGTCTGCCATATTATATGAATACATACGGCATGCACACCATCCACGGACGTGCGGCAGCCATCGCTACCGGAGTGAAGGTAGCCAATCCCAACTTGACCGTTTGGCAGATATCAGGCGACGGTGACGGACTGGCCATCGGTGGTAACCACTTTATCCATGCCATCCGTAGAAATGTGGATATCAACATCATCCTGTTGAATAACCGCATCTATGGATTGACCAAGGGACAGTATTCGCCTACTTCGGAAAGAGGATTTGTCAGTAAATCTTCTCCTTATGGAACCGTAGAAGATCCGTTCCATCCGGCAGAACTCTGCTTCGGTGCACGCGGCCACTTCTTTGCACGCGCCGTTGCCACGGATGCAGCCGGAACGGTGGAAATCCTGAAAGCCGCCTACAACCACAAAGGAGCCAGCGTCTGCGAGATTCTCCAGAACTGCGTCATCTTCAATAACGGCACGCACGATGCCGTTGCCAAGAAAGAAGACCGCGCCAAACACGCCATCTATCTGGAACATGGCAAGCCCATGCTCTTTGGCGAGAACAACGAATACGGACTGATGCAGGAAGGCTTCGGGCTGAAAGTGATGAAGCTCGGCGAGAACGGCATTACGGAAAAGGATATTCTTATCCACGACGCCCATTGCGAGGACAACACCCTGCAACTGAAGCTTGCTTTGATGGAAGGACCTGATTTCCCGACTGCACTTGGAGTCATTCGCGATGTGGAAGCACCGACTTACGACGAATCGGTTGCTGCACAGATTCAGGAAGTATCTGCCAAGAAGAAGTATCACACGTTTGCCGAATTATTGGCTACCAATGATACGTGGGAAGTGAAATAACCCGTTTGTTCGGATAATGATATGTATCCTCTTGTCTGCTTCCTGTTAAGGAGGCTGGCAAGAGGATTTTTTATTTCTTGCTGGCTAGGTTTCAGTAATTGGTTGACAAGGTATTGGCTTTTATTCTTTGATTGATAAAAAATTGTTTTTCTGTCAGAAAAACAGTAGATTCTTCGTATTTTTGTCTGCAGATGAAATCATTAATCAGAGCAAGTTTATGAAATATCGCATGTTAGTGGCAGGGCTTTTGATGGTATTCCCTGCATTTTCATTGTGGGCACAGCGGGCATTTACCCCTGATGACTTGGTGACATGGGAGCGGATAACGCGACAGTCTATTTCCGACGACGGTAAATGGGTGGCTGTGCAGTTTACTCCCTGGCAGGGAGATTCCCGGGTGGAAGTCTACACCGCAGCCGACGGTAAGCAGGTGTTTGCTACCATGCCGGCGGGTAAGTTCGAGTTTACTGCCTCTTCCCGTTATCTGGTACAGGAAGAAGTTCCGCCGGTTTCGCTGACCGATTCCTTGAAACTGAAGAAAGTGAAGAAGGAACAGATGCCGATGAATGTCCTGACGATACACGACCTGCAGGGAAAGACTTCCTGGAAGGTGGATTCCCTGAAATCCTACCGCTTGGCCAGAAAGGCCGATTGGATAGCCTATCAGCAGGGGCGGAAGGATTCGGTGCTTTATGTCGCCTCGTTGGACGGTACCCAACGTCTGACGCTTCCGAACGTCTCGGCTTACGGATTCTCCGCAGAGGGGGCTTCCCTCTATTTCATTACGGACGATTCCTTGGACGGTATTCGTCCGGGGCTGTATGGGTGGACAGCCGGACTGACTCAGCCTAAGCTGTTGAAGGCTGGCAAAGGGGTATTCAGCGGCTGCACCTTCGATAAGGAAGGACGTCAGTTGGCTTTCCTGTATGCCGATTCGAAGAAAGAGGCTTCTGCTGCATCCAGCCTGTGGCTCTCTACGGGGATGGGGGAGGCTCGTGAGGCTGTCACTACCGCTACTCCCGGTGTACCGGCCGGTTGGGTCATCAGTCCGAATGGAGCGCTGAGCTTTTCGGAAGACGGTAGCCGTCTTTTTCTGGGCACTGCTCCGAAGCCTTTGGAGAAAGATACGACCGTATTGGATGAATACCGCCCGAATGTACAGGTGTGGAGTTGGGATGAGCCGGTGCAGTATACCGTGCAGCAGTACAACCTGAAGAATGAACAGAAACGGACCTACCGGGCCTTGTATCAGGTGGCTGCCGGGAGATTGGTACAGTTGGCCGATACTTTGGCACCGGATATCCAGCTGGCACCGAAAGGGGCTGGTGAGTGGGCCTTGGTTTTCACCTCCCGTCCGTATTCGTTGGCTTCCATGTGGGAAGGCCGTACCCGTTCCGATTATTACCGGGTGTCTTTGGCCGACGGGACACGCCAACCCGTAAGTACTGCCGATTATACTTCTTACCGTCTGTCACCTGCCGGCCGTTATGCGTACGGCTATTGTGCGCCGGACAGTTGCTGGTATACTATCGAACTGGCGACGGGAAAGAAGGTCCCGGTAACAGTTGCTTTGAAGTATCCGGTATGGGACGAGGAGAACGATGTCCCCGATTATCCGGCTCCGTACGGAGTAACCGGCTGGACCGAAGGAGATGAACGTCTGCTGGTGAACGACCGCTACGATATCTGGTCGCTCGACCCGCAGGGAAACGATGCCCCTGTCTGTCTGACCCGCAACGGCCGTGCGGAAGGTATCCGCTATACTTGGGTTGACCTTGATCCGGAAACTGAGGCTGTGTCCTTGACCGGTGCGCAGGTACTTACCGGTTTCCACGAAGCCCGGAAGACGACGGCAGTCTATCGCACGGTGTTGGGTGGTTCCAAGGCTCCCCAACAGGTATTGGGCGGTGATTACCGTTTCGGCAAGGTACAGAAAGCGGCTGAGGCTGACAGACTGCTCTATACCCGTGAACGTTTCGACGTTTATCCGGATGTCTGGAGCGCAGACCTGACCTGTAAGAAACCGGTACAGTTGACTCACGGCATCCGTCAGCAGGATGAGTACCTGTGGGGGAGTGCCGAACTGGTATCGTGGACTTCCTTCGATGGAACCCCGCTGGAAGGTATCCTCTACAAGCCGGCCAACTTTGACCCTTCAAGGAAATATCCGATGGTGGTTAATTTCTATGAACGGAACTCAGAAACGCTGTACCAGTACCGTACTCCTGAAGCTCATCGTTCCACCATCGATTATCACCTGTATTTAAGCAACGGTTACCTGGTGTTTAATCCCGATATCCGTTACCGCGACGGTTATCCGGGAGAGAGCTGCTACAACTGCCTGATGCCGGGTATTTCAATGGTTGAATCCAAGGGATTTGTCGACAGCAGTCACATCGGAGCACAGGGGCATAGCTGGGGCGGTTATCAGGTGGCTTACCTGGCTACCCGTACCGGCAAGTTCGCGGCCATCGAGTCGGGGGCGCCGGTAGTGAACATGTTCAGTGCCTACGGGGGCATCCGCTGGGGCTCGGGACTGAACCGTTCCTTCCAGTATGAACATACGCAGAGCCGTCTGGGAGCCACCCCGTGGAGCGGTCCTGTCCGTTATTTCGAGAACTCACCGCTGTTCCTGATGGATAAGGTGACGACACCGATTCTCATCATGCACAACGATAGCGACGGACATGTGCCCTGGTATCAGGGAATCGAATATTTCGTGGCGCTGAAGCGTCTGCAGAAGCCGGCTTGGATGCTGAACTATCCGGGCGAGCCCCACTGGCCGTTGCGTCTGGCCAACAAGCTCGATTTCCAGAAACGCATGTTCCAGTTCTTCAATCACTACCTGAAGGGAGAACCCATGCCGGCCTGGATGAAAGACGGAATTCCGGCAGTGAAGCAACCTTACGAGCTGGGCTATTAAGTCAGTTTCTATTGTATAAAAAACGAACGTTCGTATGAAAACAAACGTCCGTTCGTTTGATACAAAACGTCCTCATGTCTTGGGTAAAACGTTTGTTCGTTTTCTTTATGACATGAGGATGTTTTCTGTTAAATCCAGTGCTGTTTTTTAAGATTTGCAATCTGCAATTGGCAAATATGTTACACAAGTATAAATCTTTTACGATTACGGATTTTTTTCTCTATTCTGTTTTCCGTTTCAAATAAATCCGTTAATTTTGTAGCGCCTAAGACAAGGGAGATGTTGAAAATCACCTTGAAAGCGAGTTAGGCCTTGATATTCTGAGAAAAATAGACATTTGATATAATAACAAATTAATCATTTGAACAATGGCAAATTTAGATCTTACTAAGTACGGTATCACTGGAACCGTAGAAATCGTACACAATCCTTCTTACGATGTATTGTTTGCAGAAGAAACAAAAGCTGGTTTGGAAGGCTTCGAAAAAGGTCAGGTAACTGAACTGGGTGCAGTAAACGTAATGACTGGTATCTACACTGGTCGTTCTCCTAAAGATAAATTCCTGGTAAAAGACGCTACAAGTGAAAACACTGTATGGTGGACTTCTGAAGAATATAAGAACGATAACAAACCTGTTACTACTGAAGCTTGGAAAGAACTGAAAGCTTTGGCTGCAAAAGAATTGTCAAACAAAAAATTGTATGTTGTTGATGGTTATTGCGGTGCTAACAAAGCTACTTGCTTGAAAGTTCGTTTCATCATGGAAGTTGCATGGCAGGCTCACTTTGTAACTAACATGTTCATCCGTCCTTCTAAAGAAGAACTGGAATCATTCGAACCTGACTTCATCGTTTACAACGCTTCTAAAGCAAAAGTTGAAAACTACAAAGAACTGGGTCTGAACTCAGAAACTGCTGTTGTGTTCAACTTGACTACTAAAGAACAGGTTATCCTGAACACTTGGTATGGTGGTGAAATGAAGAAAGGTATGTTCTCTATGATGAACTACTTCAACCCATTGCGTGGTATCGCTTCTATGCACTGCTCTGCTAACACTAATATGGACGAAACTGAATCAGCTATCTTCTTCGGTTTGTCTGGTACAGGTAAGACAACTTTGTCTACTGACCCGAAACGTAAGTTGATCGGTGACGACGAACACGGATGGG
>ENA-OPAL01001514-OPAL01001514.1-human-gut-metagenome-genome-assembly--contig:-NODE-1514-length-13372-cov-2.963430_pt1 | contig 13372 bp, 14 predicted proteins | sample MGYA00241057_ERZ501430 | MGnify/ENA primary metagenome ERZ501430 (study PRJEB25962, sample SAMEA2042506) | human gut metagenome | biome: human gut; feature: human-associated habitat; material: faeces...
CCGGCCGCCATGATAAGTATACTAGTTTCCAAATTATTCCTCTCTTCTTACAAATTCTTTTTCAGTATTTTTTTTATCATAGCAAAACTATCTTTAAATTCAGGTAATTTTCGATACAAAATCATAAACATTATATTTGGTATAGTACAACAAATTATCAATCGGATTACTAATAAAATCCACCCACTTAGTTTAACTGTTGTACAAATTCCATAAGTTATAATACATGTAGCAACTGTAACCGCTGCATACATCATCAGTCTTTTAAAATACGGCACAAGCTGGTTCTTATTAAATAATACCGTAAACAGGTTATGTAATAGCCATGGCATCCCAATAAATACAGTTGAAAGAACAGTAGAAAGTATTACTCCATAAACACCCCAAAATTGAACCATGATCAAGTTCATTATGAGGTTCGAAAATGCAGTAATCAAAGTTCTAAAACGATCTTCATGCCAAATGCCTGCCGCATCTTTATATAAATTCAATAACTGGTTTATTTCATAGACGAAGTAATAAACACAAAAACAGATAATTGCCAAAAACTCTAATTCAAGATCCTTGCCCACCCAAATGTCCATAAATGGCTGATAGAGACATAGCAAACATACTGTACAAAAACCTGCGAACCACGCCACCATAAAAGTGAATTTACGCAAGTCATAAAAGTTTTTTTCTTTGGACTCAACAATCAAACTATTACCTATTCCAGCCGTGCAAGCCGAGAAAACAATTGTACCAATACTAATAATTGCAGACAAAATATAAAAATAATTTTGATAAATCGCCAACATTGTCAATCCCAAGAAAGCGGAAATGACAATTGTGTCCGCAGAATTTACAATAACTGCTCCTATTTTTGATGTAAACAAATCTCGTATCCTGTGATTAATCGATATGACTATTTCTTTTGACAATCTTCCTCTCGCATTATAATTTGGGTACATTTTTGTAGCTACTATTGATGTAATAATATTTGTCATTGCCTGTGTCAGAAGCATAACAACAACAAATATATAATAATTTTTTAACACCGCAAGGACAAAAATTTGTACCACATATTGTAAAGTATTCGTTATCAAAGTAACTTTACTCGTTACATCAAGTCTTTGATGCGCCTGCAATAGACTATTTTTGTAAGCAAATAGCCAATATGACAAAACCGTCGCAGAAAGATTCAATAAATAAAGAGCATAAATATTTATACCAACCGGAAGATTGCTCTTTATCAGTTTAGGAATAAAAGGTGTTAATCCCACTCCAATCACTGCAATAATCAAGCCAATACATTGATAATAAGTTCGATATAATCCCATTAAGGCACATATTGTATCTGTATCATCTTCTGCTATAGGTTTATACATGCTATAAACCATTGCACTTCCGACACCGAGTTCTGCAAGATTTAGAACCTGTAGTATTGATGTAAAAAGACTATTTAAGCCCAAATATTGCACACCCATACAATATATCATGACGGTGCGCATAACAAACGGAATCACAATTTGATAAACACGAAGTATTCCACCAAATAGTATATTCCTAACTGCGTTTTCTGTTCTATTAATTTTCATGTATTTCTCCGTATGCCTTTATATCTCATACATTCTCCTGACCTATTATTTTAATAACGAATCAAGTTTTAAAAACTGACGTTCTGCAGATTTTTTTATTTCATCCAACCGCGCTGGTAAAATTTCATATCCATATTGCAAAATAAATTCATTTACGTTAACATTAATTTCTTCATTAATATTTATATACCGAATTTTTTCATCAATGTCTTTTAGAACATTTACCAATTTATCACTATATGATAGGAAGTATGTTTTCCGTTCATATAACATTCCAATAATTCCCGCATGATATCTACTTGCAAATACAGCCTCAGCATCCTTAAACACACCTAAAATATAAAACATATTATTTTGTGGGTAATTAATAATTTCAATTTGCTTATGGAATTCAGGCTGAATATTCTTTACGATATTCTCTATCGCAACATCATCCCCCTGATTTTTGCAAAATCCTACAAACACAACTTTCATTTTTCGTTCGCAGAAGTATTTTGTAATTTCAAGAATGAATCTATAGTATTCCTCTTTATTCTGATTTTTCGATCCATCTTTATCTAAATTGACCACTGAAATAACAACATATTTTCCGTTATTTCGGCCAAATTTTTCATCGACATATCCATTATAGGAAAATACAATATCGCTTTCCCATCTAGTGTTTTTTAATTCAGGGAAAATGCCGTAGGAATATGATTCTCTGAAGCATACATCACTCGCTTTTGCAAATAGTTTTTCATAATAGTCTTTATATTGGTTTGAAAAAAAAGGTCCAAAATTGCAGCCTAAAATGTATGGCCTGTTCTTATAATAAAGCCATTCTTCTAATTTGCTCCAAATTCCAATTTTTCCACCTTCCATAAATCCAGAACCTATTACATATATGTTTACATCTGCATGCTTTATAATAGTTCTTTCTTCTTTATGATCTGGTCTAAAAAAAACTGGGAAACACTTTCTTTGTAATCCACTTTTTCTTCTGTTGTTATATAGTTTTATTTTCTGTTTCAACTTTGTATATGAGTCGTTTGAAAATATAAAATGTACATTATCACCAAAATTCACAGGATATTCGTCGCTTGCAAAAAGCAGAAACTCGCTATTTGGATACCTTTGTGCAACAATTTGTACAAATAAATCATCCCCCAAGTTTTCATCTAAAAAAGCCTTTAGATAAATCAATTTCTATCACCTCTTCCACTCTATCATATCATTTTTATCCAGAATCCTTACTATTTTTTGTGGGACTCTCGCCCGCATCATAACTTCCACCATTCTTCTACGACAATTTCCTAAATGATTATGATGTGTCTTATACCATATTTTTCTTCCTTCTTCAATTTCCGAATCTATCATGTCAAATATATCATATTGTTTCTGGTAATAGGCCAATCTCATGATTTTATTCCCACAGTAATACAATCTACATTCAACAAGACTAATTAAAGTATCAGACCCATAATCAACTATGCTTTTTAATGTTTTCTGTTGTGCTGTAATCTCAGATAACCTTTTGGAACTCAAAGCATAATCGTTAGATGCTCCATCCATTCTTCGCCTATAATAATATAAAGGATTGTCAATCGCAAGGATTCTTCTGGACTTCTTCAGCACATCAACCATCCACAGCTCATCTTCTCCAATTTTTAATTCTCGATCAAATAATGAATTATTTCCAATCAACTTTGCACGGAACAGCTTATTCCACAAAAAAGTCCCATATTCTCCAAAAATCAATTCTACCCCTTGATTCCGATTAACAATTTCCTTATGTTTGGGCATAACTTTTCGGATAAGGTTATCATCTTCATCAATTTCAACATATCCACAAAATACAGCATCAACATCTTCTGATGACTCCATTCCATGCACCAACACTTCGACCATATTGTTTGCAATCCAGTCATCAGAATCAACAAATAATATATACTCGCCAGATATACATTCAATCGCCCTATTTCGTGCAGCACTAACTCCTAAGTTTTCTTGATGAATTACTTTAATCCTTGTATCTTTTTGCCGCCACTCATTACATATTTGTGGGCAACCATCTGGCGATCCATCATCAATCAGTATAACTTCCAGATTAGAATACGTTTGTTCTACAATGCTTCGTATGCAGTTATTAAGATATTTCTCAACTTTATAAACTGGAACAATAATAGACACCTTGTTTTGCATTTTCTTATCCACTTTAAATCCCACTTTCTTTAATCTTCACCACTTTTTATATTGAAATTTTTCCTTAAGGGAGGCATATCCAATATTGCCATAAGTTCATAAAAAATAAAAGCACAGGAACTAAACACCATAGAAGATGACGTCATTCCAATTATTAAAATTGCAATTATAGCAATACTTGTAATCTTTTTTTCAATCGATATATTTATTTTGAAACTCTGCCATGAAACGATTATAATAATTACATATATGGCCAAGCCTATGAATCCACCAGAAATCAGAATTGAAAGCGACATATTATGAGCTGAAGTAGCATACATATTGTTTGTTAAATTCTGATAATTAAGTGAATTCAAGTATCCCAGCCCTGTAAGGGGCTGCTTTGCCAGGCTCTCAATGCACGAGTTCCAAATATATGTTCTTGTAGTTAAAGTAGGATCTTTATGCATAATGTTTACTAAAATATATTGAATTTGTGGCGAGTTTTGTACATACACAACCAAAACCGAAATAACGGCATATATTGCTAAAACGAATTTTAAATTAAGTAACTTTTCCCATACTCTTTCTGTGAATTTTCCTCTTCGGTTAATACATATTAATGCAATCAACATTTCTACAATCAGAATTGTAATAGATGCTGCCGTCGCTTGTGAATAAAATAGTGTTTCAACCGAAAGAGCATAACATATCCATGTCCTCCATGTTAACCGTTTTCTATTATGCATATCCACAATTGATGATAGTACACACAATGGTAATGAAAACGCTAATCTTGCGGTTTTATATCCTAAGAACCAATTTAAGGAGTACATTGTGTCTCGATACATCCCATGTGGAAAAAGAATTTGTGTAAAGAAATCGATGCAAACAAAAACAAGCAGCACGCTCTTCCATGTATCTAAGTATCCATATAATTGGGTCGAATTTCGTTTTTTGTCGATATAAACACACAGTAGCAGCGGTGAAGAAAAGACTTTAAGTGCCTCAATTAATTCTCCCCCACGAATATATGTAATTCCGAATACCCACAGTACAAAAACAAATATGCACTTTAATATTTTTGATAAATGTCGTCTATATCTAACACAATCAAGTAGCATATATAGAAGTACTACGCAGCGTCCATAGTACTGTATTGTTGGAAGTCTATGAAATATTTCATTCAGATAAGTGACATCGACGCATAAAAGAAGCACCAAAGCACTTATTATTTGATATCTATAAACCTTCATTTTTTCCCTTTCTCTGAAATGTGATTAACGTTTTACCTTTCTAAACATTGCAATTGTATTTTTAACTCCTAGCGTATAAATCATAAACCGGATAATAGCTATCTTCCAATTTGCGCAACATCTAAGCATGCTCTTATTTTTACTCAAACATTGCACGAAATCCACATCCTGTTCGTTCAAGTCTAAACTATTTCTCAGATATCTAAAAAGAGTTATATATACCATCGAAGCATATAAATCTGCCGCCTTAATATTTTCATTAGACCTCATTAAGTTTCCGATATCATCTAATATCTTAAAGTATTCTTCTCTATATGTAACACATTTTTGTGCGGTCAAAGATCCTGTTCGTCCTTTTCTATACGCATATACACTTTTTTCTAGGCAGAAAGAAATTTTCTTAGAGTACAAAAGGATCTTATAACTCCAAAGCATATCCTCAGATATTCCTTTTTTAAAAGCTATATTATTATCTACAAGTAGCGACCTTTTAACAGCTTTATTCCATGCAGAAAAGTCAAAGTACTCTAGCTTTATCGCATCTTCCAACGCAATTTCTGATTCTCTATCTTTTTTCGGCTCCTTAAAAGTTCCTGTCAATTCATCGTAGATACAATTTTTAAACACGACGACGTCAGGGTTTTCTTCTTTTATCTTAATTTCAAATTTCCTAAGTGCATCATCATCAATCCAGTAATCATCACTATCCAAAAATATGATGTACTCACCTGATGCGACCTCCAGTCCGGAATTTCTTGCAAAGCCAAGACCCGCATTTTTTTTGTGAATCACTTTAATTAAAGTCGGAAATCTATTTTCCCATTGATTGCATTTATCTCCACTGGCATCTGTAGAACCGTCATCCACCAATATTATTTCATACATATCTGCACTAATATTTTGTGAAAGAACCGACTCAATTGCTTTATCTAAATAATTTGCAACATTATATACTGGTATTATTATTGAAAATTCTTTATTCATATAAGTCCTCCATTAGTTTGATGTACATAAAATCACTTTATGTGTTGCAAAATTCCTATCAAAAAATCCCTCGTGAAAAAATTTCGGTGCTTCAAGGAATATATTATAACTTTATTTTTCAATTCATAATTTTTCCAATCCACTTCAGATATTGCTTTTTTCACCTTTTTATTTTCACCCATAAGTTCTATATTATTTACAATCACTTTTTTCCCATTAGGACTCGATAACTCATTCTTAAAACACTGTACAATTGCTGCCAGGTAATCTGCCTGCAATTGAGTCTTTAAGTAGTCCATCCTTTTGTCTGAAACTGCCTGATTTAATTTTTCATATAGCAATTCGACCTGCTGGAGCATCGTTGACTTATATGTATTAAGAATTGAATGTGGATTCATTCTATAGTGATAATCCGAACTTTGCTCTTCTACAATTTCTATTGAATTGCAATCACAGAAAACAGGAATCATTATATTTAAGTCTTCTCCATATGAGATTCTTAGGTCACAGTACTTGAGATTTTCACGAATTAAGTTCGTTCTAATCAATTTTCCCCATCGTGTTAATACTAATCCTCTGTCCTGAAATTTTCCCGCATCGATCATGTTCGGATAAATTTCTTTTAACATTCTTTCTTTTGAGTAAAATCCAGCTTTGTGTTTATTCTTCTTCCTTACCGTATTGGATTCATTAAACCACTCATAATTTCCGATAACAACATCTGCATTGTTTTTTCTCTGACTTTCCATAAAAATCCGCAACATATCAACAGCTATGTAGTCATCGCTATCAACAAACACAACAAATTCTGTTTTTACCTGTTCCAATCCGCATACCCATGCAGACATTAGTCCACCATTTTTTTTATGAACTACTTCAATCCGAGGATCAGCAGCTTTATATTCATCACAAATTTCTGCACATCCATCCGTTGATCCATCATCCACTACAACCATTTTATAATTGGAATAGCTTTGTTCTCTAATGCTATCTAATGCTTGCCGCAAATACGGTTTTACATTATAAACTGGAACTATTACTGTTATTTCTTCTTTCATATTTATAACCCATCTTTCTGCAAAAGGTATCCATGTATCGTGAAACATCCTGACCGCCTTTCGCTTTTCCAAACTATCTTCTTTCTCAATATAATTACATATAAGATTGTCACACTACACAGCATATGTATTGAGCAGCAGGGCTGTATAGCGACAAGAAAATACTATTACATATTTTCATTTATCCGTTAAGGCGCCAACGATTGACACATAATATATACCTAAAAACTTTTTTTCAAAAGTCTACTCAATTTTGTCGAATAATCTGCCATACTGCATTTGCTCCAATTACTGCTCCTCTTCCAATATGGACACCCTTTGTTATCGTAACATTTGTTCCACACCAAACACGCTCTTCAATTATGATAGGCTATGATACAAGCACTCCAGTCACGCCGTCTTTTAGAATTTTATGGTCATGGTCAATAATAACAAGAATGTTAGCAAACATACAACCATTTCCAATTACAATACTTTCTGCACAAGTAAGTGAGCAATTATGATTAAAAAACACATTTTCCCCAATAACTATTTTCAGATTATTTACGGATTTTAAATAAAGAGGACCTCTCTCTTGACATCAAAAAATGTCCAATAGTAACGCATCCGTCACCTAAAATTTCAATCTTAAGCACCGCTCTAATTGAATTAATCCATGTTGCTCGAAACTTACCGTTGGTGCAAATTAGGGAACAAAATACCTTCCATACACTCGATAAAAAAATATAACATTTGTGAAATACCTTCATTATTCTCCATGCAATTCTGTCATAAACAAACATGCACAGAAAGCAGTAACATTTTTACAATTGGTTTATGACAGCTGTAATGTCTATGTATCTATTTTTTCCAAACGGCTCATAAGAAGCCATTATATACTCATGCTTGGGGAACTGGTGAATAACCGTGTATCCCCCCCTATTTTCATTTGACCAGTGCTTACAAGTAAAGAACACCTTGTTCTTAAAGGGCATCTCCATAAACTTGTTCACTTCTGTCTCTGTACAGCCATTTTGGTCGTTAAACTTCACCAGTAACTTACTCCAGTTTATTCGCTGTACTCGACGTTCCCACTTTTCTCTTGCTTCCTGCTCACTATGGTAGTGTAAGAAGAAGATTTCAATCGAATTTTTACCATTGGACAGGACACCAACAGGATACTGACCAAATCTCTTATCGGCTGAAACCTGCGGCATATCTTTCCATCGAGATTCATACGGCTTAATAAAGGTTAATTTTCCATTGACATAGCCTTTTAAATCAGATAAGAACTCAATATAATCTTTTGCGATAAAGAACATCCCAACAGTAGGAGATTCTTTGGGCAGGTTGTAGCTTTCATAAATCATTCCACCCCAACAGTTATTAGAGATAATCGTGAAATTTGTAGACTTCAGCTGTTTTTTTCTATAATTTGCCAAACTAAGTCGCCAGAATTTTAATACTTTCAGCCTTAATCCTTCATATGTTGCCATATTAATCCCCTTTCATAAACTATATGTAGCTTAATTGTTAATATTTTTTCTTAAATTTTCTTTTATTTCTTTTTTAGTAATTTACACTCATAAATATTCTCAACCAATTTTGCGGATTCTTTAATATCATAACGTGCAATTTGTTTTGCATGTTTTAAACGATATTGCTTTCTCTGTACTTCTGTCCTTTGCCCCATTGATAAAATTGTATCTGCCCATATTTGTGGATTATCCTCTATTGATTTCCAAATAATATCCCCAAAATCAACCTCTCGTGTTACTTTATCCGACACGATACAAGGCAATCCTGAAATTTGTGCTTCAAGAAGTACTACAGGCAGCCCTTCAAATCTAGAAGGTAGAGCAAAGATATCCATAGCAGAATATAAACTATCTGGATTTTCAGTTGCTCCCCAAAAGACAATACGATCTGCACAGGTTGTATGCTGTGCCTGATTTTTTATCTCCGCCAAATCTGGTCCATTTCCCACCAAAAGCAGTATTGCTTTATCATCTTCATATGACAGCTTTTCAAAGGCGCGAATTAAATAATTTTGATTTTTCTGGTTGTTAAATTTGCCTATATGCCCAATTACTAAATTATCGCCCACCTCTAGTTTTTTTCTAATTGATAATCTAGTCTCTGAATTTAAAGCAAATGCTTCTGTCTCAAAGGCATTCGGTATAACCTTAAATGCTCCATCGCCATACATCCACTTTCCTGCAAGTTCGCCACATGCTAAATAACAATTTGACACCACTTTCAAAAACGGTTTTAGCATTTCATGTAACAACGGATGTGAGCAAGTTGTATTATGGCTATGCGAAATTCGTACAGGTACGCCTGCTAACATAGCGGTAAAAAGTTCTACGACGATTAATGTACTGCTACCATGTACATGAACAATATCTGGTTTCTTTTTTTTTAGAAAAGAATAAATAGTCTTATAATACATGTATGCATTTTTCTGTTTTTGTGGCAGCTTACACAATTCTATATTATTCTCTTGACATGTTTTTTCATAGCCGATGTCATAAGGATCTCCAGCGGCAATCGCTACCTGAAATTTATTTTTGTCCAAGTTTGTAGCATAATTTATTACTTGGGATGTTACTCCATTTCTATCAAAGTATGAAGTTATCATTACTACTTTAAATTTTCTCATAAATAATCCCATTTCAAATAGTCTCCAGTTTTTGTAGCTCGGCAGAGAAATCAATCGGATGTTCTTTCAAATACTCAACAGTCTTTTCCATTTGAGTAGGATTGTTATACAAGTACTCAATTTTATCTGCTAGAGCTTCCGCGCTTAATTCCGCAACATATCCATTGATACCATCTTGTATCTGCTCTCTTGCCGAAGGAATGTCTGAAGACAGAATCGGCAAACACAATACACGTGCCTCTACTAAAGTAATTACATACCCTTCATGGCGAGATGGTTGAACATATAAATCGCAGTGCTTCATATATGGGTATGGATTTCTCTTACGACCAAGAAAGACAAATTGATTTTCCAGACAACACTTTTCCACTAACTTCTTTAGTTTTTCTTCATCTCTGCCACCACCAATAGCATACCATACGAAATTAATTTTTCTTTTTTTCAAAATGCTTGCTGCTTTTATGGCAATGTCATAGCCTTTCTGTTCGGTCAATCGACCAACCGTTACAATATTAAAGCTATCCTTAAACGGTATTACTTCATCTTGTTCAGACTTTCGCTTAATTTCTTCAATATCAATTACATTATAAAATACAGCTGCCTTGTCTTTATAATGCGGATACTCTCTACAAAATGCATCAACAACCGCCTGGGATACACCATAAATCTTGTCGTACTCACATAAGTATTTTTGAACACTTTTCATCCAATATGGTTTTTCATCATGAATCCATGTTGCCTTTTTCTTGGCTTGTATTTTTGTCGCCAAGAACGCAGTCACAAATGAACCATATCCATAGAAGTCAATAGCAATGTCATAAGTCTTTTCAAAAACATTCGTCACACAATTCGAAATAAAATCATAATATGGAATAAATGAGTTAACCGATAATTTTTTCAATACTTTTGCCGGAAAAGCATACATTGAAACCAGTGATTTTGCAAAAGAACTATTAAAAGTCAACTGAACAATATTAACATTCTTTTTTAGACGGTAAGCATATTCATTGTCCGAATCAAGCAATACAAGTGTTATATTGTAAAGTTCTTCAGGAAGTGCATTAATTAATTCGATCAAAGCCACTTCAGATCCACCGCCACCTAGTGACTTTGCCATTATTAGTAATTCTTTCATCAGTTTTCCCCACCAAATAGATCGTCTACTAGTTTCTCAAGTTCTTCATTAAACTTTGCGTTATTGCTACTCATGCCATGTCCCATACCAGCAACAATCTGGTCGTAGTTCGTTATAATATCTCCCAATGTTTCAATATCTTCTACGGGAATAATCGTCCCCATTCTCTGCGCCACATTTCTTGCGAACTCAACTTGATGATTATTAACATGTTCATCAAACTTTTTTTGTCTTGGTACAACTATTGGAGTTTTACCTATCTGAAGAGGCATTATAAAACTTGCTGGTCCACCATGCGTAATGACAATACGAGCATCTTCGACATTTTTAATCATTTGTTTATAAGGGATTAATTTATCCCATTGACAATACTTTGGTTCATATGTACTATATCCTGTTTGTATAATAACATCCTCAGTAATAATACCATCTCTTTTTAAATTATCAATTTCTTGCACAAGTCTATTAAACGGTTGCTCATGCGTTCCTACTGTTACAAATATCATCTTTTACCTCTCTAGAAAATACTTCCAAGATTTATTGCTTTTGGATATACCTTCTTTTGTTCATCCCATTGAACAATAAATTTATCAACAATTGGATATACCATCTTACCTGTCATTGTTGGTTTATCAATTCTATCGAACACTTCAATATAAATTAGCTTAGCTCCCATCATTTTACCTAAATAAAAAAACGGTACGGCTACAGCAGCACCAGAAGAAATAATTAAATCTGGTTTTTCCTTACGTAATACCTTCCACGCAATGCAAGTGTTTTTAACCAAAGCTTTTATACTTCTATTTGTTGGATAATAACAAGGATACACCTTTTCACCTTCAAGCGCACTTCTTGCATCCTCTTTATCAAAAGTAACCCAAAATCGATTTTTATTTTTCCAAAATGGTTTTAACATATACAAATGAGTCAAGTGACCACCAGAAGATCCAACAAGACAAATTTTTATTTCTTTATTTTCCATTTTAAATCACTCCCTATATAATTATTAAACCGCACCTTTTTTACATACAACAACTAATACTGTTTTTAACAGAATTTTAATATCTAGACCAAGATTCCAGTTTTCAATATAATACTTATCTAGTTTAACGACTTCATCAAAATCTGTTATTTCACTTCTTCCACTCACTTGCCACATACCTGTAATTCCAGGTTTGATAGCTAAACGAGCAAAGTGTTGATACTCATACAGATTTGTTTCTGAAATTAAAGGAGGTCTAGTTCCTACAATAGACATATCTCCTTTTAAAACATTAAAGAATTGTGGGAATTCATCCATACTTGTTTTACGAATAAATTCACCAATACCCGTTTTATGAGAACCATCTGGCATGACTTTATTTCCAATAACACGAGGATCAAAATCAATCTTAAACATCTTTCCATCCCCTAATTTGTTATCTTTCATTAATTCAGCTTTCCTTTCTTCTGCATCCAAATACATACTACGGAATTTATACATCTTAAACTTCTTACCATTTTTTCCAACACGCTCTTGTGAAAAGAAGATTGGTCCAGGACTTGCAAAATAAATGATTGGACCTATAAAAATAGTAATAATCAATGTGAATATACATCCAAGTAATCCACAAATAATGTCAAACAATCGTTTTAAAAAGATCTCATTTAATGGAGTATAGTTAATACTTGTTGTTAAAACCATATAATCCCCAATCTTCTCTACAAATTGTTTTTTACCAGGCGAATTAATTACTTTAGCCAAATTCATATGCACAGTAATACCAGCCAATGTTAATTGTTCAATCAATTCATTTGGATAAGCAATTTCTTTAGGAAGCACAATCAATACTTCATCTACCCATTCTTTACATGCATACATCGCAACAGAATCATTATCCGCAACAACCTTCGTATTATTAATTGTTTTACCAATTAAATTCTTATCTAATAATGCAACACCCACAATGTCATAACGAGAATAATTACTCTTTTCAATATTATCGATTACCAAATTCGCAATATCACTTGAACTTACTATCAATAACTTTCTTCGATTTCCATTGTTGACACCTTTTTTAATATGCACTTTCCATACTTCTCTTACAATATATGTCAATACAAGATAAATAGCTATAGCTAAAAACAATACAAATCTTGAAAACATAATACCCTTTTGAATTGTAAATAAATATAGAACAGCAAGCAATCCAACAATCAACACATGATTTAATGTCTTTACAAACTCTTTATAATGTCCCCTCTTTAATACACCCTTCAAAGTACCAAATAGAAGCAATACCATCAAATCAATCAATTCAATTATAATAGCCATATTTCTATATAAGAAATCATTGTATAAATGTATATTCCCATGCCTGATAAAATAAGCTAATACAAAAGCAATCTGTAAACATACTAAATCCAAAATAATAAAATCAATATGTTTTAGCCAACCCTTCGTATTCTTTCGATACATATTCCTATTCCAACTCCTTCAAACCATAAAAAAAGCTTATTTAATAATTAAAGACACATTTAATAAATTAGGATATAAAGCTAAAATCAACACTCATACAACG
>ENA-OPAL01001526-OPAL01001526.1-human-gut-metagenome-genome-assembly--contig:-NODE-1526-length-13299-cov-1.877303_pt1 | contig 13299 bp, 10 predicted proteins | sample MGYA00241057_ERZ501430 | MGnify/ENA primary metagenome ERZ501430 (study PRJEB25962, sample SAMEA2042506) | human gut metagenome | biome: human gut; feature: human-associated habitat; material: faeces...
ATGCCATCATCGACAAGCTGTTCTAATGTTTTTCCAAAAATATTGACATTCCATATTTCTCTTGGTTCTTCGCCCGCCTGTTCTTTTATGTATGTAATAAGATCTTCTGCCTGAAGCTGTGTCCCTACAATCGGGGCCACTTCTGTTGTAAGATTGGCTCGAATCAAATGAATGGACGGTGCCTCGGCACGAATTTTTACGCCATACTTGTTTCCATGTTTTACTACTTCCGGTTCAGAAAGTGTAATTTCTGAAAGTACCGGTTTCATAACGCCATATCCTCGTTCTCTGGCATCCTTTAACGCCTGCGACACTTCTTCAAATTCTCTCTTTTTTGCCGATAATTCTTTCATCAGGCGAATAAGATGATATTCACTCTTAATTGGCAGTCCTGTAAGATCCGACAAAATATCATAATAGTACGAATCCCTTATCTGAATCTTAACATCCACTTTTCCTGTATCCATATGAATTTTTTCTATTTTCCCGGACTCTATATAATCATTCGATGGAAATACTTTCTGATACAGATCTTTCATCTTATTTTTATCTGTCATAAATTCTTTTACAAGATCTAAGACCGACTTCTTCATCCAATGATCATCTCTTAATGTTTCCACCCATTTCGGCAAATAAAATCCAACAGAAGATAATGGAAATTCAAGCAGTACATTTTTTAAGATTTCTAAAATATCCTCCTGCCTGAGCTGGTCACAATTCACCGCCATTACACTGGTATTATATTCTTTAGAAAGCTTTTCTGTTAATGCCTGTGTTGCCTTTGAATATGGCCGTTCACTATTTACCAGAACCAAAAAGGGCTTTCCGATTTCATTTAATTCTGCAACTGTTTTCTTTTCTGCTTCTACATAAGAATCTCGCGGAATTTCTCCAAACGACCCATCTGCTGTCACTAAAATTCCTATCGTAGAATGATCTCTGATTACCTTTCTTGTGCCAAATTCTGCTGCTTTCGTAAATGGAACCTCATAATCAAACCACGGCGTTTTTACAAGACGTTCCTGTCCGTTTTCCAAATTACCGCCCGCACCGGGAATCATAAAGCCAACACAGTCAATCAGACGTATTTTTATTTTCATATCTTCCATCGGAAGTTCTGCCGCTTCTTTTGGAATAAACTTCGGCTCGGTTGTCATAACCATTTTCCCTGTTCCACTTTGCGGAAGTTCATCCATCGTTCTTTTGCGTTCATTCTCATCTTTTATTTCAGGAAGTACAAGAAGTTCCATAAAACGTTTAATAAATGTTGATTTGCCACTTCGGACAGGCCCAACAACGCCAAGGTAAATCTCTCCGCCTGTTCTGGCTGAAATATCCTGATATATATTTTGTTTTTCCATGAAAATCCCTCCCCAATACTAATTTAGTATATGCAAGGGAATGGAAAAATAGACTATTTTGCCTTAGTATACTTGAAAAAGATTCCATAGCGTATTTAAAAAATGATGTATCACATCGCTGCCAGAATTTACTCTACAAAAAATGCGGTCACTAACTGACACAAACTAACATAATCCGCCATAGCCATCGTCTCTCTGGCTGAATGCATCGCAAGCATCGGTATGCCCAGATCACAGCCTGCCATCGGCAGATGTGAACCAATCATCGGGCCTAATGTTGTGCCTCCGCGAATCGTGTTTCTGTCATTAATCTCCTGTAGTAATATATCATACTTTTCAGATAATCCTTTTAAAATCGCATACATTTTGCAGTCAGAAGCATATTTTTGTGTACCGCTCACCTTCACAGTAACTCCCTGCCCCATATATGCTCTCGTTGTCATATCACAACGGTCTGTATAATTCGGATGTGCGGCATGTGCGCCGTCAACAGAAAGATAATAGCTCTGTGCAAGTGAAATATCTATCTGTTCTTTTGAACAGCCCATTCCTGAAAGAATACGTTCAAGAATTCCCGGAAGTAAGGCAGAATCTGCTCCTGACTTTGTAAAACTTCCAACTTCCTCATGATTAAAAAGCCCAATAAGATTAATGCCACTTTCCCTCTCTCCATCTGTAAGAGACTCTAACAACGCACTGACAGAGGCCAGATTATCAATTCGCGGACTGCATAAAATTTCTTCTTTCACCCCACAAAGCTGTGGCTGATCATAGTTGTATAAATTAAGATCATAACTTAAAATTTCACTCTCATCCACAGAAAGTTCTTCTGCCAGAAAATGAAGAAAAGCATCTTCTGTCCACCGGCCATTGGCAAGCCCCATAAGCGGCATTAACTCTTTTTGCCGGTCAATCTTCCAGCCATTATTTGCCTCTCTTTGCATATGAATCGCAAGTCCCGGAATCAACGCAACCGGCCTCTTACTATCATACGTTACCTCTATCGGATTAAATACATCCTCTCCTTTTAGCACAATAGTTCCCGCCAGTCCAAGTGGACGGTCAAACCAGGTATGATCCATCATTCCGCCGTAAACTTCTACATTAAGCATCGCACACCCCATGCTCTTAAAATCTGGTTTTCCCTTCACCTTAAAACAAGGCTGATCCACATGTGCAAATGCCATACGCAAAGACTGAATCATTTTTTTTCCAGCACCTGTTGTAAAGGCAAATAATACATCTGGAAATGGGGCGATATAATATTTGCTATTTTCTTTTGGGGAAATCATTTTATTGTAATATAACTCTTCAAATCCCTGTTGTTTTAAATATTCCTTAGCAAAAGAAACGACTCCCACCGGGGAAGTTCCCTGTGCTAAACATTCTGTTAAAACATTCATTCTCAATCTCCTTTTCAAAAAAAATAATTCATGTTATCATCAATCATAAGATTTTGTCTTAATAGCTAAACTTATGGAGGAGTTATTCATGTTATCAATACAAATTTCCGATATTAAAGACTTTATGTCTCATCTTTTATCCAAAGATACATTCGACCACTTTTACTTTATCGAAGCCTCTATCAAAATGGGGGTAAGTTATCAGATTCAGGGTCGTATTAACGAAGGTTTTTATGATACCAGCGTAGAACAGACACTGAATCGTGAATTCTGCTATTGGAAAGAAATCCGCCACCGCATTTTTGATATTATTAAAGGAAAACGGCTCCCTCTCTCCTGCAAAATCGTTCTCGGACTTTCAAAGCAATCCATTTCCTATTTGATTGCGCATAATAACAGTTCCTTCCGCGAAGAAGATATTGAGGGAATCTACGTAAATATCTTATATGACCCGAAAAATCTTCTTATCACAACTGGAATTTCCTATAAAAATTTCTCTCTCGATAAGTCGTTAGAGTATGCTTTTGATGAATATCTGGCGAAGTTTTTAAAGGAAAAAGCAGTTATATAGTATAATAATCTAAAGCGTGTTTGAAAAATACTTTCTGCGAGATGTGTACCACAATTTGTTAGAGATTTCGCCTGAATGATGGTGCGTAGCGGGCTACGTCAACTGAATGAAGGCAAAATATACTGTAAATTGGGGCATGCCGGCTGCAGGAATAATTTTTCAAACACGCTCTATCAAGAAAATCCCATTCTTATTTTTTCAAAATCTCTATCGCCTTCTTCAACTGTTTATCTGCCTTCTCATCTGTCTGGGCTTTTTTCCACTGCTTATCGCTCATTTTCACTTCCACATCCGGCTTGATTCCTTTTTCATGAATATCTGTACCTTTTGGTGTGTAATATTTGGCAATGGTAAACTTAAAGGCTGAACCATCTGTAAGAGGCAGAATAGTTTGTACAATTCCCTTTCCATAAGTTGTTGTACCTACAACCGTTGCTTTTTTGTAATCTTTTAAGCATCCTGTCATAATCTCGGAAGCGCTCGCTGTATTTCCGTTTACCAATACAACCATCGGTACATCTACTGTTTTACCCGAATCACTCTTGAACTCTTCTTTTTTCCCCTTTTTATCTTTTGTATAAACAAGCATTTTATCCTTTGCAACCAGACGGGACAGCATATTGGTACAGGTAGTTAACAGTCCGCCTCCATCATCTCTTAAATCAATAATCAGACTCTTCATTCCCTGGCTTTCAAGATCTGTTACTGCCTTATCAAACTGTTCGTCCGTATTTTCATGGAACTGGCTTACTGCAATATAGCCTATCTTATTCTTCCGCATTTTATAAGTAACACTATCTAATTCTACAGAAGTTTTTTCTACTGTATAATCTTTTGTTTTTTTATCTCTGTAAATAGTCAAAACGACTTTATCATTATCTTCGCTTCTAATGGCAGAAACAACATCCTGCAGTTCCATATCGGCAGTACTTTTTTGATCAATTGCCGTAATGAGATCTCCATTCTTAATCCCTGCTTTATATGCCGGCTGATCTTTAAATACAGAAACGACCTCTGGATAATTCGTATCTGTGTCTTTTGCAATAGAAATTCCAATTCCATTATATTTTCCCGCATCTTCTTCCGACAATTGCTGATATTCTGATGGGGTATAATATTCTGCATAGGGGTCTTGCAATCCCTTAGCAAACCCCTTATAAATATTGTTCTCCACATTCTCAGCATCTATTTTGTTGAGATAATAGTTACCCGCAAAAGCTTCTAACATACTTAGTTTGCGCAAAATCTTCCCATTATTAAGGCCGGTTCCATAAGCATTTGAAGTCATAACACTTTGTCTTCCTGCAAGGAAACTGAAACCGATGATAACGACAAGAACAAGCACACTTAAAACACGTTTAAAGCAGCCTTTTTTTCTTTTTGGGCTGCCTTCCTCTTTCTTTTTTTTATTATGTTCTGAATCCTGTTCCTTTAACTCAAGATTCATTTCTTTTTCCTTAAAATCCATTCTGTCTTCCTTTCTTTCTTCCTATGAAAATGTGTCTGCATTACTGACTCTTCGTTTCGTTTAAAGAACAATATTACTTCTTGCCAGAGCATGTTTGAAAAATCAAAAACGCCTTCTGACGGTGTATATCTTCTCCGACAGAAGGCGTTCTTATTAATATTCGATACTTTCCATGTACTTCATGTATTTTACTACCATCAGTGCAATCTTAAAAGTAATCGCATCTTCAAATACTCTAAGATCAAGCCCTGTACTCTTCTGAAGCTTATCCAGACGATATACTAAAGTATTTCGGTGAATGTAGAGCTGTCTGGAAGTCTCTGACACATTCAGGTTATTCTCAAAGAACTTATTAATTGTCTGTAAGGTCTCTTCATCAAATTCATCTGGAGAACGTCCGTCAAAAATCTCTTTGATGAACATCTTACAAAGTGGTAATGGAAGCTGATAAATCAGACGGCCAATACCAAGTCGGCTGTATGCAATCACATTCTTATCTGGATAGAAAATCTTGCCAACATCCATCGCCATCTTCGCTTCTTTATAAGAACGGGATACCTCCTTAATCTCATTCACAATAGTACCAAAGGCAACATGAACCTTTGTCATCGCTTCTGTGTTAAGCATATCAACGATAACCTGTGCTGTCTTAGTCAGTTCATCGTATCCCTCTCCATTCTTCACTTCCTTAACAAGAATAATGTTCTTCTCATCTACCGCAGTAATAAAATCTCTCGTTTTCGCAGAAAAAATATTACGAACTGTCTCAAATGCATTATTATCTCTGTCATTCTTTGTCTCGACAATAAATACACATCTTCTTACTTCCGTTTCAATATGGAGCTTTTTCGCCCGGTTATAAATATCAACCAAAAGTAAGTTATCTAAGAGCAGGTTTTTAATAAAGTTATCTTTGTCAAAGCGCTCTTTATAGGCAATTAAAAGATTCTGTACCTGGAAAGCAGCCATCTTTCCAACCATATATACGTCATCTGTCTCACCCTTAACGAGAATAATATACTCTAACTGGTTCTCATCAAATACTTTAAAAAACTGATATCCCTGCAATGCCTGACTCTCTGCCAGAGATTCTGCAAATACCAGTACCGCTTCCTTATATTCTTCGACTGCATCTAATGTGGAGGCAAGCGGTTTACCTTCCGTATCCATGACACATAAGTCAATTCTCGTAATCGCCTTAATGCCGTCAATGGTGTCCTGTAAAATCTGATTTGAAATCATCGTATCACTCCTGTCTTTCCCTCTCATCGCATTTTGCTATCGCACGCAACAATCTTTCTTTATTTTAATACAAAAGTAACAAAAAAAAAAGAGGAAATATGCAAAAAATATATTTCCTCTTGTGAAAAGTTATTATTTTTTATATCAATTCATGTGGAAAAGCTACAAAAATTTATGTGCACCTGTAAATCTATTCCAAATCATTACTCAAACACACTCTAGAGCGTGTTTGAAAAATGCTCTAGCATACTGCCTGTGCTGCCACTCCAAGAAATTCAGAAACATACGGCGTTGCCGGATTGTCATAAAGCTCTCCGATCGTGCCAATCTGCTGAATACTTCCATCATTCATCACAGCGATGCGTGCATCTGTATTCTGGATATCCTCACGATTATGTGTTACATAAATTACTGTGATATGCATCTGGTCATAAAGCTTTCTTACAAGCTTCTGCATATGTCTCTTCACATCTTTGCTAAGACTGGAAAATGGTTCATCTAACAGAAATACCTTTGGCTTTTTAACCATAGCACGTCCAAGAACTACTAATGCTCTTTCCTGCTCATCTAAATCTTCGGTCATCTTATCAAGAAGATGTCCAATTTTTAAAACTTCTGTAACCTCTGCGATTCTCGCATCAATCTCTCCCTTTGGTAATTCCTTTAATTTAAGACCGAATGCAAGATTATCATAAATGTTCATCTGTGGATATAACTTTCCATTCTTGAAAATCATAGCCATATTTCTGTCGATGGATGGAACTTCATTCATGCGCTCCCCGTCAACGAGCAGCTCCCCATCTGTAATATCCTCCACACCAGCAATCATTCTTAATACAGTAGAAATCCCGCAGCCTACTGGTCCGGCAAATATCATAAATTCTTTATCATCAACTTCAAGGGTAAAGTCCCTGATTGCATTGACCCCGTTATCATATGTTTTGCTAAGATGTCTAAGTGATAAACTAGCCATAAATAACCTCCTAAAAATAAGTTCATGCTACAAACATTTTGTCCTCATATATCATACCTAAATTTTGTAAATAATTCTAGAAGAAAACTCACGAAAATAGAGCCGGTATTTCGGCTATATTGTTAAGCATATTTTATCTATTAGACATATTTACCATTTTCGATGCACAAAAAATTAAAAACACACCTAATATTGTACATGTGTTAAAGCAATTTTTAAAAAAAGACACTTTTCAATTTTATTTTTGTGAAAAATGTCTTCTTTTTCTTTATATTTTGCTATTTTTTTAACAAATAGCTGTTCTATTTTACTAATATTGTCTTCTTTTTTCTAAAGTATCAACATTTTCTTCCTGTACGTCCAAAATATTTTCTTCCGAACTGTCTTCTGGTTTCTGTTCAGATTCTTCTTCTGAAGCCTCATTCAAAACTTTTTTCTTGAAAACAGACCCAACAATGGTGTTCTTAATCTTTTGTTCCTTTTTAAACCAGGAATAAATTCCTTCTAAATGAAGCTTCTCTACCCAGAATGGAATCGCCTCCGTCTCTTTACGGATAAGCGGCTGAACTGACTCAATCAGAATACAAAGACGTGTATTCATCATAGCGGCATGCTTCTCCATAAACTTCATCTGGCGCTCTGCTGGAATACATACAAAAACGATATCCGGGATGCACGCATTAATTTCATTCACAATGCGGTCTGCCTCTCCTTTCGTCTCCTTTCGCATGACATTGCCATGTACTTCGATATTCCGGTAAGACTCCTCCATATATTCTTCCATGGATTCTAAATAAGATTCCTGCTCCATGACCATATAAATACTTCGTCCTTCCCGGTTTATCTTAGAAAACAGCCTTTTTAAATAATTATCAGCAAATTCTCCAATTCCTTCTGGTATCTGTCCATTATCCTGTCTGTGATGTACTGCCATCTCAATATGGCGGTCTCCTGCTAATATGAGATTACAGGACTTCACATACTCAGCTGACTGCTCATTATTTTGACATAACAGCGAACTGATGGCTGATAAAAAATAGATTACAGGAAGTCCCTTTCCACGCATCAATTCCATTGATACATTGACCGCCTTGTCCACCCGCATCACTGATACATCTATACCAAGTACATTTGCCTTTTTGTGGTAACGATCTTTCATGTTAAGGTTCCTTTCTTTTCTCTTCTAAATCGTCATGTTGCCATCTATTCCTTACTGCTCAGAGTCAGAACCAAAGTCATATCCGCCAGAAGTTGTCGTGTCATCAGCGTCCCCCACATCTGTGGAATTTGTAGAATCTGTAGAATCAGATTCATCATCCAGTGAAGAATCGGTAACTGTCTCATCTTCTGTATCTGTGGTACTGTCGCTTCCCGCCGGAACATTGGTACTGTCTGTTCCGATATAAATCTGAATATCTCCACCTGTAGAAATAGAATCTACAACATTAATCTCTGCATCTGGGAAGTAAGTAAGAAGATCCTGTCCCATTCCGTCCTGTGTAACATTAATTCTTGTCTGTGAAAGAGGTCCCTCTTCCTGATAGGAATCTACAAGGCTGATACTGTAGCCTTCGCTTTCTAAGTAGGACTCCCACTGTCCAGCCAGTCCAGAAACATAGGCTGCATTATAAATCTCAATAGAGTAATTTTTAGAACTTTCTGTACTTCCTGTTGCTGCTGATGTACTCGTTGTACCAGTAGAACTCTTAGAAGAACTACTCTGGCTATAGGCTTCGGCCTGCTTTGCAAGCCCTGCTACCTGCAGCTTCACCTTCTGAGAATCTAATGTAAATATTCCTTTTGACTCGCTACCCTGCATAATACGAATTGTGAGTGCATCTGTAGTAAGATTCTTTAAAATATCTTCTGTAGAAGTAAGTCCACTCTTGCCCTCTGCAGTCACAAGACTATCATACTTCTTCGCAATCGCAGAAGTACTATTCTTAGAAAGAAGTGCCTCCATATAACTTGTCAGATACGTATTCACTCTCTCTAAACGACTTGACTCCTCTCCGTCTGTTCCATCCATATAAGTAAATAATGCATAGGCTGTCGTTCCATCAAGAATAACATCACCTGCATCAATTGTCTGTAAAATATTCTCTGTATCACGGTAAGAAATCGCATTGTTAAAATGATAACTCACTCCGCCCGCCACATTCAAAAGCTTCTTAAAGTTTGTGCTTGAGATTACATCATATCCTGAAATCTTTGCTCCACTGATGTCTTCAACAATCTTTGCAAACATCTCATACTTCTTATCACCAAAAGCGCGGGCAACATCTGCCATATTTACAGAACTTCCGGCTTCTGTCATCGTATTCCTGATTTCTTTAAGAAGTGTACTGCTTACAGATACCTGCGCATTACATGGAAGTAAGAGAACATCCATGGCTTCGGTCTTTGTATTATACATATTCAGCGCCGTATAATCTTTATTATTCATATCATCATGGACAAATACAAGCGTATTCTCCATGTTCTTATTATCAACTGTTGTAGCTTCAGTGCTATCTTCTGTTCCGCTTTGATCTGTCTCTTCTTTTACCGCTTTCTTTACGCTTGTAAAGCTTCCGGTCAGATAATAAGTCACTCCCTCAAAAGAGCCAACTGCAATGGCTGCCATTAAAACGAGAACAACACATAATCTTAAAAGGAAAGAGAAAAATCTTTTTATAAGACTTGGCTTTTTCATCATAGCCCTCCTGTTTTATTCTATGTTGTCGTGATTGTGATTCGACGGATTACTCCGCATTTCATTTGTTAAGTATAGCAAAGTTCTTTTTTTATTGCAAGTTTTTACTGTTTAATTCGTTAAGAGAATGACAGATGCCATAGGGACACGCTCCCTCAAATCTTCTCCTTTACTATATTAATTCAGCAAAAGCACAGCTCCCTGACTTGCGGCAACTCAAAATCAAATCCATCCACCGTCAAAGCGTATAATCTGCCCAGTAAGATATTCTGGGGATTCGGTAATCTGGTAACAGAAAGCGGCGGCTTCTTCCGGAGAGGCAAATCGTCCGTAAGGGATTTCTTCGGCAAGCGAAGCCCGTTCTTCTTCATCAAAACAGCGATTCATATCAGTATCGATCACACCAAAACTAACTCCGTTAACGGAAATATGTGAAGGGGCCAGTTCTTTAGCCAGAGCCTTTGTAAGAGAATTGACGGCACCTTTTGAGGCAGAATAAGCAGCTTCGCAGGAAGCACCGACTTCTCCCCAGACAGAAGAGACATTTAGGATTTTTCCACTGTGACGGTGTACCATATGAGGAATCACAGCTTTTGACATATAAAATACAGCGTCAAGATTTGTTCCCATAAGAGTATGCCATTCTTCCGAACTCATATCTGATAAAAGGCCGATATGAGCGATACCGGCATTATTAATTAACAGATCAATCTGTCCGAAAGTATCTAAAGTTTTTTGAACAATAGTAGCAGCCGTCTTTTCCTCGGCGACAGAACCAAGACAAGTAATAACCTGCGTCTTTGTAGAAAGCTCCTTTTCTACGGCAGCCAATGCTTCTTCATTATGTCCGCCATTCAGCATAAGACAATATCCTTTATCGGCATAAAAACGGGCAAGAGCAAGGCCGATTCCACGCGTTGCACCAGTGATAATTACTGATTTCATAAAATACTCCTTTTTATCAAATTCACTTACTATACCACAAAAGGGGGACGGTGTTACTATTTATGACAATCCGGCTACAGTGGCATCAACAGTGGTGTCTCCTTTGCCATTCGGCAAATCAGAATTCTTGTGTTTCTTCTCTGAGCCAGCCGGCTTCTTCTTCTGTAAGATATGGAGCGATTGTCTCAAATACTTTCTGATGGTATTTGTTGAGCCATTCTTTTTCTTTTGTACTGAGTTCTTCGGCTATGATTGCTGAACGTTCAAACGGTACAAGGGTAAGTGCGTCAAAACATAAGAAACTACCATAATCATTTTCCATGTCCTTCTGGCATACGATCATATTTTCCAGGCGGATACCGAACTTGCCTTCTAAGTAAATGCCTGGTTCATCGGAGGTTATCATTCCTTCTTCGAATACGCAGTCATTTCGTCCATTTACGGATGGACGATAACGGAAACTGTTTGGTCCTTCGTGAACACTTAAGAGATAACCTACACCATGTCCGGTTCCATGATTGTAGTCAAGACCTTTTTCCCATAATGGAGTTCTTGCAAGAACATCAAGGCTCTGTCCGCTACATCCCTGTAAAAAGCGAGCCATTTCTAACTGAATATGACCTTTTAATACCGTAGTATACATTTCTTTTTCTTCCTGTGTCAAGCTGCCAAGAGCAATTGTTCTTGTAATATCGGTCGTTCCCTCAAGATAATGTCCGCCGGTATCTGCCAGTACAAAGCTTTCTGGTTTCAATTCTACATCTGATTCTTTCGTAGCGCTGTAATGCACGATTGCTCCATGTTCTTTGTAAGCAATGATTGGCGCAAAACTAGGCTCTACATAGTGTTCCTGTGTATTTCTGAACTGTTCTAATTGCTCTGCTGCACTGATTTCTGTTATTTTTGTTTTTCCTATCTGGGACTTTAACCAGTAAATAAACTTTGTAACAGCAACACCATCTTTTATATGGGCATTTCGTTCATTTTCCACTTCAACAGGATTCTTTTTCGCTTTAAATAAAAATGTTGGATTAACACCTTCTATTTTTTTCACTTTCTCTGGTAATGAAGATACCAATGCCGTGTTAACCGCTGACTTGTCATAATATATGGATGCATCTTCTGGCAGTTTCTTTACATCTTCATAAATCTGTGCATATGGAGCTGCCTTAATACCCTGCATATCTAACAAAATCTTTATTTTTTCAGAAAGGCATTTTTCCTGTACATACCAGGTAAGTTTCTTCTCTCCTAGTAAAAGATAACTTAAAATAACCGGCGTGGATTCTACATCATTTCCACGCATATTAAGAAGCCATGCAATATCTTCTAATGAAGTAAGTAAGAAATAATCTGCTTTCTTTTCTACAAGGAATTCCCGTACACGCTCAATTTTACTCTCGCTGCTCTCTCCCGCATATTCTACTGGAAGCGGCCATACTGGCTGTGCAGATAACTCTGGGCGATTTTTCCATACAGCTCCTGTAAGATCAATGTCTGTACGAACAGCAACACCCTGTGCATTTAACTGTGTGATTAACTTTTCTGCAGAATCTTGCATAATACATCTGCCGTCAAATCCGAGAGTTTCTCCTTTCTTTAATGTTTGTTTTAAATATTCCTCTATTGCAGGCACTCCTGGCTGTCGTTCCTTCCGAAGCATAATTCCTGAACCTTCTAACTGCTTCGCCGCCTGCAGAAAGTATCTTCCATCCGTCCACAGTCCTGCTTCATCCAGCGTAACTACCAGAGTTCCTGCCGAACCAGTAAAACCAGAAATATATTCCCTACACTTAAAATAATCTCCTACATATTCCGAACCATGAAAGTCACTTGTAGGAATCAGGCAGGCATCTACGCCGGTCTCACGCATTTTTTCTCTTAATAGTTCTAATTCCCGTCTCATTTTGATCTACTCCTATAAATCTACTTAACATATTTCATAAGTTTCTTGTAAACTTACTCATTTTATCATGCATTACTTTTACAATATATTTTAATATACTTTTCCCTGAAAAAAATACGCTGCCTCTATAGAACTACTATGTTATCTACAATAACCCCTATAGGTGCAGCGTTTTTCTCTTTATTCTTCTGATGCAGCGTCCACGATAAGCTGTGCACACTTCTCAATACCCAGACTTCCTCTGTTAAGAGCCAAGTCATAATTCTGTGCTTTTCCCCAATCCTGACCTGTAAAATACTTATAATTCAGACCTCTTCGCACATCCATATCTTTTACGCGGTTCTTCAGCTTCAGACCAGCTTCACCGTAAATCTCCTGAATACGATTCTCTTTTGTCTCTTCATCTGCATATAAAAATACTTTCAGACAGTCTTCTCTGTCTCTTAAAATGTAATCTGCACAACTTCCAACGATAACGCATGGTTTTGCAGTTGCAAAATCTTTGATTACCTTTTGTCTTCCATAACTGAACAAGCGGAGAATTAGAATCTTCATCAAGACCAACAAAAGAGTATGCAAAACGCTGGTCAGCAGATGGTGCAAACTCACCATAGTGTTCTACATACTTTCTCGTAAGACCAGACTCTTCCACTACCTTTTTAATAATGTCTCTGTCATAAAATTGAATACCCAGTTTCTGTGCTACAAGCCTGCTGATTGTTCTTCCGCCACTAC
>ENA-OPAL01001527-OPAL01001527.1-human-gut-metagenome-genome-assembly--contig:-NODE-1527-length-13298-cov-3.316620_pt1 | contig 13298 bp, 13 predicted proteins | sample MGYA00241057_ERZ501430 | MGnify/ENA primary metagenome ERZ501430 (study PRJEB25962, sample SAMEA2042506) | human gut metagenome | biome: human gut; feature: human-associated habitat; material: faeces...
CTGGTATCCGGCACGTACTTTTATGCTCCTTATAGGCTGCAGCTTTCTGGCTTACTGCTTCAGTTTTCTGTTTCTTAAGATCTTTAAAAGCCAGGAAATAGTTGGTCATAATTAATGTATCAAACAAAATATTCACAATTTTATTTGTTTTTAGCCTTGATTTTTGTCACTTTTTAAACGTTCCATTTTTTTCAAAAGTGCTATAATACAGTCAGTGCAAATAAGAACTTCTTCATAAAAGCTCTCAATCTACACGAACACGCCAGATGTCCCGGTACTTTTACCGGACATCGGTGGTGTCAATTTAAAGTGACAATGTAGGAGGCAATCATTATGACGACGTTAAAAGCAGAAAAAAGAGATCCACAGGTAAAGGCTAAAAAATTAAGACGTGAAGGTTTCGTTACTGGGGTTTTATATGGTAAGGAAATGAAAGAAAACGTTGCGTTGAAATTTGAAGAAAAAGAAGCATTGCGTTTTATGAAGGACGCAAAAGAAGGCGCACAGACTGCCCTGGATATTGAGGGAGAAACTGTAAACGCCATGGTTAAAAATATCGATTATGACCCAATGAGCAAAAAAGTACTGGCTCTGGATTTCCAGGCACTGGTAGCCGGTGAGAAGGTTTCCACAACAGTCGCTGTCAAACTGGAGCACACCGACATGGTTCAGGGTATCGTTGAGCAGGAGATGGAAGAGATCCACTACAAAGCAGATCCGTCCAACCTTCTTGACACCATCGTCATCGACTTCAACGGCTATCCTGCAGACGTCCGTGATATCCATGTAAAAGACCTCCCGATCCCGGAAGGCAAACACGTCCACTTCATCACTCCTGAGGATGCAGTTGTTGTTCATATCGGTGAATATGAGGCAGCTCCGGAAGAGGATGAGGACGCTGAAGGCGCTGAAGCTGAAGCGAAATAATTTTATAATTTCATATGAAATATTTCAGGGGATTGCCTGGTGGCAATCCCCTGGTTTTGTTTACATAATTCTAAGAATGTTATTTCATTTGTAATTTCTTTACCTCATCCAGCGGCAATTCATTTTCCCATAAAAGAGAAATAGCATACTCATCTATCCAATTCTTCAATAATTCTCTTATTCATATAATCATACGAATCCCAATTTTCTTTTCTGGTATTTATTTTTACCTGTTCGCAAATATATTTCAGCAGCCACAAAATATCTTCTACACTCCTGCCAGCTTGTTCTTTAACCCACTCAGGTGTAGCTGACACAATATTATGAGCTGCAATATTTCTGACATTCTGCTCAATTTCTACCAGACCTTTAGTTCTCTGTTTTAATAAATCATTTTTACATTTTTTCTCAATAATTGGTTGCAAATGGCTTGAATATACTATCCCATATCTAAATGGATAAAATTTTTCATTCATAATACCCAATACTTCTGTGCCATCTAATTTATATCTATCCCATTTTCTTTCTTTTTTCTTATAATACTGTGTAACATTAATTTCGCAAAATTGCTCAAGGACCATTTCCAGCAGATCAATGATTAATGGAGTAATTCCTCTGATAAAATCTGCATACTCTCCACGTTTTACTTTTAAATCTAAAGCTAACAGATATTCAAACAAGATTTTCTTTTTATTTTCTTGTCTCACTGCTGAAATAATTCCATTATTTTCTGGTAAAACTCTGTTCATTCTCTCCCAGTCCAAAACTGCTCTCGCATCTGCTGACTGTAACCACTTCCATGCCACAGGATTTAATTCATCCTTGATTTCCTTACCAACTGCCAGCGCTGCATGATAATCATAAGATAATAAGTGCTTTTTTATCATATCGATTTTCAGTAGCCGCATCAGATTCAGACACTTCACTTCCTGGCATCTGTTTTCTGCACCTTCCTCATTATCTTCATTCAGTTCCCAGTTCGCTTTAACATCATATTCGTTTCTTTCTTCATGTTCCAGATTACTTTTCTTCTGTGGAGTAGACACCTGTATTGGCAAAAATCTGTATTCCGCCAACGTTGCCATAATAAGCAGTGCACTTTTCATACCAGGTGTTCCGGATGCCATATTAACTAATAACTGATCTTCTTTCTCTTTTTGTTCTTCAATTTCTGAAATAATTTTCCGGAATTCATCATAAAACACATCATACTGTTGAACCTCTACCATATCAGGATTTTCAATTATATGTACTTCAAATTTGTGATTCAAAAAGTCCCCTAACAGATTTAGGGTTTCTACATATCTATTATCTTTTTTATGGTTCTCTGCCATTTCTTTGGATAAATACAGATATACAACATCTGGTTCATAATATCTGCATATATGAAGCATTGAACCATCATATAAATACTTTATCGGGTCTGTGTTTCCAATTGGCGAAAATAAATATTTTTTTCCCATTTTTTATACTCCCTTTTTTTATTTTTCATTAGAACTTATATTAAGATAATTTCTTCATCAAATTCTGGCACCTCTCCCCAGGAAATGACTTTTTCTCTTCCTGACACCTTATATATCCTGACGCTGTCTTCACATTTATCGATATAATGAGGAATTTCCTCAATCAATTTATTGTATCGTTGTTTTGTCAACATTGCTTCAAAAGCCGATTTTTGCACCCTTATTCCATAACCAGATAAAAGTTTGGCAAATTTTACTCTTTTTTTGTTCTCTACAATATCATAAATGATCAGAATAAATTCCTTATCTGATTCCAACTCTTCTGATATCTGAAAATAATAGTCTTCATCATCGAATGGTAATTGGCTCATAAAGATTTGCATTCCCTTCTTCTATTGCTTTTGCCAGATGTTCCATTTGCAAAAAAATGCCTCTTCGAAAGCTTACTGCATAATCCACATATTTTAAATATCGCACTTCTGTCTGGAATTTACGCTCCAACTTATTCAGATATATTTTCAGACCATCTCTCGTCAGATAACATCCTGGCTCATCCATGCTGAAATTAAAATGTTCTTTTTGTATTTCATGTCCATTGATCATGCTCATTGCGGTTGCATCTACAATTACTGCTCGCCACTCTTCCATCATATCACTTGCCAATGTTGGATGTTTTTCTGCATCCCTGTGAATAAAACCGAAATAAGGATTTAAGCCTTTCATTTCTATTTTACAATACACTTCATTCATTAATATTGAATAGCCTAAACTGATCATAGAATTAAATTCATCTCGTGGTGGTCTACGACTTCTTCCCTGAAAAGAAAACTCTTTATCAATGCAGGCTGCCAGTCCTTTAAAATAATATTTAGCCGCCTGTCCTTCAAAACCGATCATTTCCTCAATTCTATTACAAGTCATGATCTTATTTTTACAGATTGTCAGCATTTTTTGCTCTTCTTCCAGGTTAATCCCTCTGCTTTTTTCATATCGACGTAATACTACACTTTGATTTTTAATCTTTGCACAAAGAATCTTCATAGCAAGTGTTGCAGCAAATTCTGTATCATAAAGAGCACTTTGTTTTCTCTGTCTTGACACATTAACATGTCCTGTTGAAATCAACCGGCCAAAATATTTCCCACCCTTTGAAAAATAGCTTACCGGAATCCCTCTGCTCATACATTCTTCCGCGCACTGAGTTGTCATTTGTGAACGTCCCATGATCGTAATTCCATCTAAAGATTCAATTGGAATAAGACGTTTCATACCGTCCTTATAATTCACAGTACACTGATTTGCTTCAACTCCGATAGTCGCTCCATTTTCATTCACATACAAAAATCCCATTTTCCACCTCCGTATATTACATGTTATCAATAAAGTTTATTGTTCTGTGCTCGAATAAATGGATAGATATTTCTGTCCCCTGTCGGGGAACTGCATTTCTCAATCGTGCACTGCACTCAGCCTTGCGGCTTCGCTTGGTTTCCGTCCCCTGTCGGGGAACTGCATTTCTCAATACCATCCCTGCAATCCCGCCACCAGTCTGGGCTCATGGGCGGGATTGCGTGGGAAAAATATTTTTGGAAAAATAAATAAAATTCATTCGCTTAAATCGGCAGCAAACTCAGTATTTAAGCCATGCGCGGCAAAATCCAAACAGATATTCTCTTTTATTAAGAAATATCAATTTCACATTGTCCCATCATATATTCTTTTCCCTGATAGCGGGTACATTTCAAGATATGTGGTGAAACCCTCATTCTTGTATCTTTATAGTGCTTATGATTTTGTGGCACACCTGTTCTGTCAAAGATATCTTTTGTTATTTCAATACCTTCTTTTTCGCCAAACATAGGATAAACAACCGTTTTTGAAACAAAACCACTTCCACCACCAAGAAATACTGTATTAGGTTTACCTCTGTCACATCTCGGAAATTTACTCTGGAACATCTGATAATACTGCTCATAAAACAATTTTACTGCATCCAAAATATCCTCAATTTTTAGATTACATTCTGTTTCATCTATTGTCAATGAGCTTTTTATCACAGTTCCAGGTTTAATACACTCTCTCAGAAGATTTAATGTTTTATATGATCCATCTACATGTTGTTCCCACTTCTGACATAAAACAATATCTTCTCTACTCAAAGGTTCACTATCGCCTACGATAATACCAGACATATTGTCAAATTCCACATCTTCTTTATCCGTATGCTTTAATGTACAAAAAGCCTTTTTTTCAATTATTCCAATATTTCGGTTCAAAATTTTACGATTTTTTCTCCCGGTACTCAATTCACTCCTGATCTGACTCTGATCCCTTTTATACTTTATCTGATCTTGATCAATATCCTTGCTAAGTAAAATCGTTCTAAGCATTCCTTTTAACGAACTTCCCGGTATATACGGATTTCCATAAGGATCTGTCACGCATGTCATGATCTGCAATCTGCCTTTTTCTTCGGAGCGGTCTCCTACATTTTCTGTATATTTCATACACCTTTTCAGATCTGTAAGCGAAACATGGTTTCTGATACTCCAATGTTTTAAATCCTCACGTGTATCTTCAACCATAAAACGCTCAAGATCATTCTGTATATGCAATTTTTGTGCCAGAAAATACAGCTTCACAGCATCCACAACTCCAATTGTATTCCTGTTCAGAAAAACATATTCTTTCTTTTGTATTTGATTCCCATCACCTATGAATACCGGACCTTTCACAGTCAACTGTATCTGATATGTTTTTAATTTCTGTCCCATTTTTATACCCCCATGAAAAAAGCTTTTGCATAACGGAATATTGGATGAGTTCCACCATTTCTTTCTTCTATGACTTTTCCTTTAAAAGTATTTACAAAACAGGAACCCGCAGAAAAAACATAAATATCACTTTTTCGCATTTGCTGAGTGGCATATGTCTGAGAATCTATAAATCCACTTCTTTTGAGCAAACTATATGTTGCTCCTTTCAAAATATCTTCAAGTTCTTCATCTTCGGGAAGTGCTGTTGATAAGAGTAAATGCATCGACGCTTTTTTGGTCAACTGTTCTTTTATTTCTCTCGGAATATCACAAACCCTACATTTAAATCTTCCCATCCCAGAACTTTTTTTGCCACCTAATCCTGTATACTGGAGGCTTTCAAATAACTCGTCCAAACATTCCTGATCCTTTTCTGATTCCATTCCGGCTATTATATATAAACCGGAGCCATCTGTAAAATGATATGTACTTACACGATATGGCTGAGGCTCTTCCATTCCACGGATCCCTACTGAAACCTTCATTCCATTAGTTCCAAGATACTGCATATCTTCCATATGTTCTTCCGGAAACGTTCCATTTATAAAAGCTTCCACTGTGTTTACCGGAATATACTTTAAATTCTTAAACATTTTTTTCTGTCTGGAATTTCCTTGTTTCTCATCATCATCCACACGAACAGAGATCATTGGTTTAGGAATATAATAATTTTTCCCTATGTATGGAAATGCATCTGATAATACTATCCTGCCTTCTGAAACAGCATTCAAAAATTCTTTCTGCTTTTCCATCTTTAATGCTTCCTGAAACAATGCAGCAAATAATGTATCTGCATGAAAGGTGATCTCAGTACTGTCCAGATTTTTACTTCCGAAATGAACTCCTGTCAGAAATTCCAAACAATACAATTTATACTCCAAAGTCTCTCTCCTCCATTATGCGTTTACGACTTCCTTGAGAATTTCATTACATTTATCAATTAATATATTATCGACATTACCGATCACGCCCTCTGCATGCACATTGTTGAACTGAATCTTACCATAACCACGAGATCCACTTCCTCCCAGATAATCGTACTGTAATAATTTCATTCCCTCTGCCAGAGTTTGCATATCTTCTATAAATTCCTGCTCATTTTCCATTTCATAGATCAGATCCAATCCAAAAACTGACCCTCTGACTGCTCTCTCAATCTGACGCGGATTCGCTACTGCAGTAAGTCTTGAAATAGAATTTTCAAATTTAACTTCCGTCATACTCTGAAGTCCTGCTTCTCTTAATTCCTGTTCATTTGCTAATACCATATCAGAAAACAAAAGCCTGCTTCTTTTGATCTTATTTTTTTCTGAAGATCCAAATAATCTGCTGATACGCTCATGATCACCTTTCGGTTCTGTTATCTGCTCATTGAATTCTTTGGCAAGAAGACTTCTCATTTTTCCCTTTAAGGAACTACCTGGTATCATAGGAAGATTTGTTTTCACATCTTTCACAACAGGTGAATCTACTGCTCCTATTGCAGCAAAGGCTCCGCTTCCACCTATATGCATACCTGTCTTTACTAAAATATCTCCTGAAATCTGAATTTTTGCGTACATATTCTTTCCCCCTTACTGTTCTTTTCCACCATAATATTTATGAAACGCGATCAATGCCTCCATATATCTGCTGAATAACAGATAATTTTTTTTACTCTGTTTGATCTCCTTGAGTATCTCTAAAATTTCTGCCTGCTGCACAAATTCCTTTACTTTAGGTTCTCGCCCACATTCATACATAAAACGCACTCGAAGATACTCAATTCTTCCACAAATCTCATCATCCAGTTTTTCTGAAGATTTTGTAAGAACCTGATTGTAAATATCTGCATTCATAGCCAACAGATTTCTTATCTTAGAGGTTGTAACAATATTGATTTTTCCTCTATATTTTTGTTTTGAATCTTCCACCAATTTCTTTATAACATTTTCCGCTTTATCCACACAATTATTATCATTAATCCTCATCTTTACCCTCTCCTTTCCGATTCATATAAGCATAAAGATTAATTGCTGTTTTCAACTGTCTGCAATCCTGGTCTGATTGGATCCACTCATACATCTTTTTTGATAGCTGTCTGTATTTTTCTTTTTTCGGTCCTTCTTCTGATGGTTCCAGTCTGGAAAGCAGATACATCATCCTTGCAAAATTAATTTTTTCTTCATGTCCACGTACAAGTTCCAACATTCGGTACAAAAATGCCATACCTCTGTCTTCTAAATCCTCAAAGAACTCACTCAATGCTCTATATTTTTCCTGAATCACTTCTTGATCAAATTCTTCCCAGGAATATGTACCGTCACTGATTTCTTTTTCCTCTTCACCTTCTTCCACCAGATGTCTCTCACCATCTTCCATAATGGTTACTGCATTTTTTCCCGGCATTCTTTTCGATTCAGACTCCATAGCTCCCGTCTCCTGCGCGATAGCTGCAATAGGATATGAATCTTCATAAATACCAATACCTGCAGAAATGCTTAATGTTCCCTGTGTGTATTTTCGGAACATTTTTTGCAGATCTACAGAAAGCTCTATTACATCATTCCATGCACCGACAATAAATACATCATCTCCACCAGAATATACGATCGTGGCCTGACGTTCCTTTATACCTTCATTTCCTTCCAGCGAATATTCACCGTTTTTTAACAAAAATCGAATGTAATATTTAAAGAAAATAGATAACTGTCTGGATAATGCCGCAGTTCTCGACAAAGTCACATATCTGTCTCCATTTCTTTTACTCTGGAAGCCGGATACAATAGCCTGTCCAAGATTATCTACATCAGCACGTAAAACTCCAATTCTGTTAATCCCCTTTGATTTCTTTGCAAATTCCTCAAATGTATCTCCTGTAGTATAATCTCCCACCCATAATTTAGTCGCGATATGTTTTCCGGTATACATTTCATTCTTGGAATAAGCGCGCACAAAATGATCATCCTTTTCCATTCGTCTGCTTAATGATTCTTTTGTATCTGCCACAAGGTAACATCCTCCTGGTAATGGCATGCCCTCTTTTTCTTCTGAATTTCCTAGGACCACTGAAAAGAACTCACCATACAGAACATTCTTGGACAAGCTTTCTATTTTCCTGCATAATGGGCAAACACCTTCATCATCTACCCGCCCGATTCTTTTACAAACCCTACATTCTCTGGAATAATCCCTGAGTTTTTTATGGTTTAACTTAATAATATCCTGTGCACAATATCTATGTTGTTTCTGTTCTGAAAGCATTTTGCTCATCTCACGGAATAACTGTCCATAACTACCCTCCGGAATATTACGAAAAGCATTTCCAGTACATGCCACATAACCAAAAGCAACATACAATTCAATCTGAAACTGTTCCAGGAGCCATTCTTTTAATTCCTTTTGAAATTCATTTATCCTGTCAACTGTCTTTTTTGTGTTAGCCAGAAGCAGATAACAGTGCCCTCCGCCTGAATATAACAGATTCGCTCTGGACAGCTCCAGCTTATCAAGCAACAGATCAATGATATGTTCCATCATGATTTCAAGATAAAAAGATCTTGCACGTAAAGTTCTTAATGCATTTTTGGACGTGATCGTATAAATAAATTTCTGAATACCTGAAATATCCATTGAACATAATAAAAAAGCTTTTTTATCATAAAAATCCTTTTTATCCAGAAGCTCTTCTTTATATTTCAAATGGTTTTCATTTAAATAGTCATACATGCAACTGGCGATAGCAGCCGTAAGCTTTACATGATCAAACAGTGAAATATCACTTAGTTCTCCCTTTGAAGTAGAAGATGGTACATAAGTAAGATTTGCTTCCATCACCGCTAACAATGAATTCAGATATTCGTCATTCCAATCCATTCCTTTGAAATTATCCAGCACTCTCTGTCGGATCTTCATATAAAACTCTTTTGAAAAACTTCTTTTTTCAGGAGTTGGATAATTAACATTCCCTTTATCTTCCATGTCCCCCGGAAGATAATAATATTCCTGATCATTTTCATTTAATATATTGAAAATACTCTGCAAAGGAACTGACAGATCAAATCCGGAAACATCTTCGCCCTCTTTCTTTCTCCTGTCTGCAAAAGCTGCAATATTATCTGCAAGATACACAATATACGCCAGATCATTTTCCTGCAGTTTTGCCCCCTTCAAAGCAGATATATGATGATATCTTACACAATTTAAAATTTCTTTATCATCAATACCACCATTTTCCTTTAAAAAATCATAACCGGAAATACTGTGATTTCTACGATCATCCCCCTCTCTGTATACTACTTTTCCAATATCATGAAGCAGACTTCCTATAATCAGTTTAATTTTTTCATCAGTCATCTTCATTCCTCCTGATATATTTCATTGCACCCATTCCCATTCCTGTCTTTATTCCAACACCGGAAAACTCTCCAAATTTTGCCAGCATCCTTACATACCTTGCCATTGTTTCCGGACCCTTGATATGGATACAAATATTTCCTATAAATCCTGTAATGTTCGTTTTTTCCAATGGAAACGGTATTGTCTGTAAGCGATATCTTACAATCTCACTTTGTGTCACAAGTTCTTCTAATGTATCTTCATCATACATATTAAACTCTTCCGATGCAGCACTGAACTTTCTCATAAGGCTTCCATATATTAAACTTAAATCTGGATATATTACATATTTTCCATCTCGTTTAAATGATGTAGGCGTTTTAAAACTTAATTCCAAATATCTGGAACATTTATTTTCATAGAATTCTTTTATCAGTTCTTTATCTTCTTTGATCCTTACTATTTTATTTAATAAATTTACTGTTTTATTCTTTTTTCGTAACGTAATCGTATCAAGCTTTGTCATTGGAAGCAAAAGCATTTCGTAGGCTTCCGTATTTAATGTTTTAAGATACCAGATAGTTTTTCCTTCTTCTTTTAAAATGCATTGACTATATGGATTTAACTGATTTCCATGTAGCTTTTCCGCATATTCTGATGAAATATTCTCCATCAGTACTCCCTGCAAGTTTGATGACTGTTGAAAATTAATTTCGTTTGAATCAAATTCCACTTTAAGTTCTGCATACATTTAAAAAGCCTCCCATCACACCTTCTGCCCAGCCTGCAGTAACGCCTGCTTCAGTTCATCCTCAATCTTGGCAAGCTCTGCCTGGGCTTCGCTGCGTTTTTTTGTTCCTTCTTCGTGGATCTTTACTAAATCCCAGAAACAATGCTTCCCATCCTATACCTGTTTTTCTTCTAATTGTCTTCATTCTTTCCCTCCAGTAAATCTCTTCCTTTGAATTCTTAATAAAAAAACATTACTCTCTCATTTTTGTAAAGAAAGTAATGTTTTCATCACACCGATATTATATTTACTACGAAATTTCACCTCAGTTCTGTCGATTTTATGTTATGTAAACTTCTTGCTTTGCTGTATTAAACTATGTGTGGTTTTTATCAAAATTCAACAATTTTCTTAATCAGATTATACGATTTTTATACATAAAAAGCAATTAATTATTGTCTAATTTGCATATTTGACATATTTAGCGTTAATTCAGACTTTATCTACTTTTTTCGTCAATTATTTTCAGCTTTTCCAGTCCTTCATAATACTTTCGAAAGTTATTCTTTATCAGCCACTGGTTTCCATCTGTATATTCTTCATCTTTATTCAGCAAAAGTGCCCAATACACAGCCCGCCAGATCTTCCACTATGTTGAAACGATCATGCAGATCATCTGGTACTGTGGGAATTTCCGTCATTTTAAAATATTCCTCATATACCTGTCGGATCCATTCTTTGTATGTTTCACGAATTTCTGAAATTGTTTTTGTCTGATTATCAATTTCTCTGATATCTGCAATATATCGTTCTGCCAAAGATGTAATCTGGCATAACGTTTTCTGAATTCCGGACTCGAACTCCTCTCTGGTAAGTTCCGATTGCTGAAGTCTGCACACGGATTCATAAAAAGAATCTGTAGTTACCCATATACCTCTTATTATTGAAGAATTTTTCTGTTCTGAATAATATTTCTTTTTCCCACTTCTGTCGCAGGCCCATATACTTCTGGCAAAATATCTATGATTGACCATATCACTCTCATCATGTCCAAAATAACACCATACAGCCCTGGCTGACATATTTTTAAATTTTGTTTCTGAAGCTACCGTAGAAAATACATTTAAATTTCGGACATAGGATACAATCTCTTTCGTTATTAATGCTAATTGCTTTTCTGCACAATATTTCTCCGATATCATTACAAATACTGCCAAACGTTTTTCTTTCCTTAAAGATAATGGCTCTACATTTCTTATTGTATAATTTTCTGCTTTCAGATACACTTGTAAAGTCTCATACGGAGTATATTTCTCCACCTCAAAGTATATGGTACCACCGATTCTCCCTCGATATATTGGATGCTGCATCTTATTAGGGTTGTTTTTATTCCATGCTTTTGCAATAGCTAATACTTCCTCATGGATATCAAAAATAGAAATTTTTCCTTTACGGATTCTTCGATTAACAGTCATTGCTGTTGTTAACATTCCTGTATACAAACTGTGGTTCTTCCCGGGTCCGAGCCATGAACTCTCATTAGATGATGAAGAAGCAAGAACAACCGTTCCGTTTCCTGCAAAAGTAGTGATCGCTTCCTCCAATTTCATTTGTTTGACTCCGGAAACATAAAATTTACCAGAATAACAGCAATCCAAAATAATAATTTTATTTTTTGATTTTAACTTTTCTACAAAATCAATGATGCTCTGAATATTGATCATTCCATCTGAAAAGCACAGATCTCCATTGCAGCCATGACCGGAAAAATACAAAATAAATCCATCCTCTTCCTCAATCATACTGGAAAATTCCATCAATGCACGCACAAAACTTCTCATCTTTACAACTCCAGAACTCCCTAGAGTTCTTATTGTATCCTTCGAAAGCCTTAGACCTTCTATTAATGCATTTTCCATTAATTTAAGATCCATCTCATAGGATAGAAGGCTCAAATTTTGTTCATATATTCCAACTGAAGTTAATAATGAGTAAAACTTTCCCATCTGTTATCTGACCTTATCTTTATTTTTTCCATATTTTCGACTCAATCGGATCACTGCATTTAATGCCTCCGCTTCATGGTTTGGTTCTTCGAATTCATCCGATATATATTCATGAACATTTCCCAGCTGTTCATCTGTCATCTGTGTGACTTTTTCCACGATTTCTTCAATTTTTGCTGTTCTTTCCTGTTTTGTAAGTGATGACATATTAATTATCTCCTTTCCGGATCTTACCAGTTATTCTCCAAGTATTGGCTGCCCATATTCTTCTAAGGTGAAATTTAATGCCATAAGATCGTACACCTGATGCTCAATAAAATATTTTATGATCAGATCACCTTTGTTAGATGGAGAAAGTGCATATTCCGCCCTGGCTAAAAGATCTCTTGCTGCTTTTATATCCAACTTTAATGCAAATACAAGTGCCAGCACTGTACTCTTTCCGGGATGATAAGCTGGATTACTTCTAATCTTCGAAAATAATCTTCTGTCAATACATGCTCTTTTATATACTTCAACATCTGACATCCCACTCTTATCTATCAATTCAAAAAGCTTTTCATGAAAAGAATCTCCCGCTTCGTCCAAAAGATGCTGCAGATCCATGGACTGATCTCTGGTCAGTTCTTTTCGTTCAGGAATATCTACGAAGGGTGCATATTTTTCGTAAAGTATATTTTCATCTGTTACTGGTAAATATTCCTTATAATTTATTTCTATATATTGAGCCAGCTGTTCTATAAAGGCATTTTCCAAACTCATCATATATCTCCTATATTTTTATGATTATGCCTATATTTTATCATTTAAAAGAATGAAACTCTATGCAATCCTGTTTTACTATTTCTGTGTATTTATATTTTATTTCTATATATTACCTAATTGGTCTCCTGGCAGACGACAAATTAATAAAAAAAGATACCTTTTTCAAAGCATCTCATAAACAATAATATAGGAAATTAAAAAACGCTGAAAAATCCTGATCTACAAGACTTTTCAGCGTTACTAATAGCAGGGGATGAGAGAATCGAACTCCCAC
>ENA-OPAL01001529-OPAL01001529.1-human-gut-metagenome-genome-assembly--contig:-NODE-1529-length-13282-cov-2.463068_pt1 | contig 13282 bp, 10 predicted proteins | sample MGYA00241057_ERZ501430 | MGnify/ENA primary metagenome ERZ501430 (study PRJEB25962, sample SAMEA2042506) | human gut metagenome | biome: human gut; feature: human-associated habitat; material: faeces...
ATGCGGTGCTTATGTCGGTGTGAATTCTTATGTTTCTTCACAGGAAGCAAAAGAGGCTGAGAAAGAGGATAAGAGTGTTGATCTCATAAGCCTTAAAGCAGATGCTGTGACAGCAGTTTCTTTTAAAGCAGATGACGCAGATGTAGAATTTGATAAAAAAGATGATAGCTGGACAGAAAAATCAGATGCAGATTTTCCGGTAAATCAGGATACTGTGGATGATGCAGTTAAGGGAGTTGCTTCCCTTACTGCAGATCAGGAGATTTCGGATGTTGAGGATTTGAGTCAGTATGAGCTGGATGATCCGCAGAATACGATCACACTGACAACAGCAGATGGAGATACAACACTTCAGGTTGGCATGGAATCTTCGAATAATCAGTATTACGTGAAGAAGGAGGACGATGATAAGAATGTCTATCTGGTATCAAGTACATCATTGGAGCCTTTTATGGGAGGATTATATGATTTTGCCGAGAGCGGTACATTCCCATCTGTTACTTCTGCAACAATCACAGATGTAAAAGTTGACAAAGAAGACGGATATGAACTTACGCAGGATGCAGATAATCTGTTCTGGAATGTATCTGATGGAAAAGATACAGAAAAGGCAGATACAACGAAAGCAGGAAATGTGACATCGGCAATTGGTTCTCTTGCGTATGATAAATTCGTAGATTACAACTGCATGGATGATGCAAAATATGGATTTGACGATCCGTATGCTGTAGTTACAGTGAAATACACTGAGGAAGAAGCAGTGGAAAGCGATGAAGAAGATGCTGACAGCGAAGAGAGCACAGAATCTTCAGAAGAAAACACAGATGCAGATTCTGATACTGCAGAAAGTGCTGATGCATCAGAAGAAGATTCTTCCGAGGATGAGCAGGAGACCCGGACGGTTGAGAAGACACTTACCATCTATGTGGGAGATGAGACCGGTGATGACCGTTATGTAAAAGTAGATGACAGCAAAGAAGTATACACAATCACCAAAGATTCCCTGACAGATATCCTTGACAGTACAATATCTGATTTTTACAGCCTGACCGTAAATTATGTATCCGTGAATGATCTGGATTCACTGGAAATAAAGAGTGATGACGGAGATCACACAGTTGACGTTGTAAGGGAGACAGCTAAGGCTGAGGATGAAGAAGAGTCCGATACTGATACAGATACATCAGATGAAGAGAATACAGATGAAAGCAGTGCAGAGACATCTGATGAGAGTTCTGCTGATGTAGATTCCTCTGACGAAACCACTTCAGATACTACAACGACTTCATATGAGCTGGACGGAGAAGAACTCGATGAATCGGCATTTACGACCTTCTACAACAAACTCATCAATATGACTGCACAGGAGCGTCTTACCGAGGAATATACTCCGGATGGTGAGGCAGCATATACATTCCTCTTCAAAGATACAGATGGAAATGAAACTACTGCAGAATATTATGAGTATGATACAAACTTCTATGCAGCAGTCGTAGGAGATAAGGTTTATCTGGTAAATAAGATGAACGTAAAAGAACTGAATGACGCTTATCAGGATATGATAAATCCAGATACAGAAGATGAAAGTACAGAAGAAAATTAAAATCTGTGAAAATGTTCTGCGAGATATTTTGTAGATCGATAAAGAGATATTTTAAGAATGATGGTGTGATCCCTATAAGAGGGATTACACCATTTTCTTTTTATTTGCTATTTACCCATGTGATTTATAATGGTATATTTTGAACAATAACGTGCATATAATTGTAATTTTTAATACTACATAGGTGCAAATAACTTTTGGATTTTCTTGATAATTGGTGCAAATTAATATATGATATATGTATCATATGATTGGAGAGGTGTTTATGGAACGAATTGCATTGCAAAAATTGATTAATTGGAATAATAACAAACGCAAGAAGCCTCTGATTATTTGGGGAGCAAGGCAGGTTGGTAAAACTTATCTTGTAGAAGAACTTTTTGCCAAAACTTATTATAAAAATAACTACATCTATGTTGATTGCAAAAAAGAGGATGAAATTCGTGAGTTTTGTTCTGAAACCGCCAATGCAGAGAAAATTATTGAATATATTTCGTTGCGTAAAGGGAAGCAAATAAATGAAAATACTTTGTTGATTTTTGATGAAGTGCAGGAATGTCCCAATGTTATTTCTTCCCTTAAATATTTTTGTCAGGACTTCAGAGAAATTCCTGTAATTGCAACTGGCTCAATGGTCCGTATCAAACTTCAAAGAGAAACGCATAAAAGAGGTTCAAGAGAAAATAATAAATTCCTTTTTCCGGTTGGAAAAATTAATCAAATAACAATTTATCCGATGACTTTTGACGAGTTTTTAATGAACAGTAATAAGATACTTTATGCCACTGTGAAAAAAGCTTATGAAGAAAAAAAGCCTTTAGATAGTAAAATTCATGAATTGGCTATGGAGCAGATATATAAATATTTGCTTGTAGGTGGTATGCCTGAAGCAGTAGAAGCTTATATTGAGGAAAATAATCTTCTTGAATCAAGAGAAATTCTCAAAGTCTTATATGATAATTACCTCTCAGACATGGAACTTTATCAGGCAAGCCAGGAGGCTGTATTGCGCTCTCGTGTACTGTTTCAGAATATTTACAGAGAGCTGAATAAAGAATCAAAAAATTTTTCCCCGGGGCTTATTGAGGAAAAAAGTAAAACGCGAGATTATGCAACTTCTATACAGTGGCTTACAATGGCACATGTTGTAAATCAGTCCTTTCAACTGAAAGAACATATTACGATGCCGCTTATGCCAGACAGTGAAAGTAATTTCCGGCTGTTTTTAGGAGATATCGGCATGTTCTCATATCAAAGCGGTATTAATGCTGCTTCGTTTGTGTCGAATGAAAGAGATAATACTTTATCAGGAATATTTTTTGAAAATTTTGTGGCTAACGAATTAATTGCAAAAGAGCATAAATTGTTTTACTGGCGAGGCAGAACATCAGCCGAGCTTGAATTTATTATTGAATCAAATAACAAATTATATCCGCTCGATGTCAAAAAAGGCAGAGGTACACTTAATTCTCTTGAAAAATTTTCAAATCATAATAAGTTTGAGTGTGCTATTAAAGTCTCAAAAAATAATTATGGCTACAATGCAGAGAAAAAACTGCTCACTGTGCCGTTTTACTTTATTCCGTTTGTGGCAAAAGACCTTGCAGACGGAACGATGAAAATATAATATAATAAATACGTATTCAAATAAAGTAAAAATAATTAAAAGTGGTGGGCATCCATACATTGTTCGTCAGAGCACAGAAAATGGAAAAAAAGGAAATATTGATGAGCCAATTGAATTTCTTAATGAGGGGAATACTATATCCTTTGGACAAGACACGGCTACGATGTTTTATCAAGAAAAACCATATTTTACAGGGGATAAAATAAAGATACTTAAGCCCAAATATTCTCAATTCAGCAAGAAAAATGCGCAATTTTTCTTAATTTCTATGAGAAAAGCGTTCCATGGTTTTTCTTGGGGGAGTTCAAGGTTTAATGTTGAAACATTAAACAACCAAAAAGTATTACTTCCAGTAAGGGAAGAAAATTTAATTGACTTTGATTTTATGGAAAAATTTATTGCTGAGCTTGAGAATCAGCAAGTTGCTAAGTTGTCTGATTACTTGACAGCAAATGGATTTGACAATTATGAAGTGTCAAACGAAGAGCTAACAGCTCTTCGAAAATTTACAGAGATTGGGATTGATGATTGGGGAACATACACTATAGGTAGTTTATTTGCAAAAGTTGCAACAAAGAAGTTACCATACAAGGCAAAAGAGCTACCAAAGAAACCGATAGAGGATTGTGTGCTTCCTTGTCTTACATCAAGCTTTCAAAACCAGGGATTGAATTATTATGCTCCTAAAGTAGGAGCGACTATTATAAATAATGTGATATCGCTACCTTCTAATAGTGATGTTTACAGAGCTTATTATCAGTCAAAAGATTTTACAGTGCTTTCAGATTCTTATGCTATTCAATGGAAACTGACAGAGCATAAAATTACTCCAAATCAATATTTGTTTATGGTTATGTGCATCAACAAAGTAACTGATTTGCCAATTTACTCCTATAAAAATAAATTGGGAGGATGGAATGTTGTTAAGCGTAAGCAAATTAATTTACCTCAGAAAAATGGAAAAATTGATTTTGATTTTATGGAAAGGTTGATTTCTGCTGTACGAAAACGGGTTATAAAAGATGTTGTTCTCTATACAGATAGGAAAACTGAAAATAATGAATAAGGGTTGTGAATAAATGTTAAGTATTAAAAAAATCTTAAATACAATATCTAATTTTAGATGTGAAATTGATGGAAAAGAAATAATATTTCCTGGTACTCTGCAAGAAAAAGAAGAAAATATCATCCTTATTACAATGTTTCCGATAGAAGGGTATCGAAAAATAGGGCTATATGATGAATTTGTTGTCACAGGAAAAATATCCGGTACAGAAATTACTTTAATGGGATGTCATATACAATCTGCATCATATACTATAGAGAATAATGATATCTCACTTTTTATAGTTCCAAATGAAATAATTGTTGGAAAATGTTTTTATTCAATGCCTATGGCAAAAAGAATAATTGTGTCCACTTCGGATTTAAATTATATGTTTGCTGGTTTATCACCTTTAGAATCTAATTATAACTTTACAAAAGAAAATCCTAGTGTTTTGAATTATACTTTTCCGAAATTGATTAATGCTAAGGATAAATACGGAGAAATAGAACTGTATCAAACGTTTGGTGCCAAATGTTCAATTGATGTTTATGAATATAGCATCATTTCAGTTATTGAGTATTCTTTTACAAAATCAATGCCGTTGATGGATGCCGTTGCAAAAATAGCTGCGGCACGAAGTCTTTTTTCATTTTTTGGAAATGGATATGTTGCATTTGGAAGTATTACTTTTGAAGACGATATGGAAGAAACTAAATATATTTTGCACCTGAATTACAAAGAGAAGGTTCCAGCGGTAAATGAACCATTTCTTATTACAACATCTATGTTTGGAAATCAATTTCAGAAAGTATGGGAATCTTGGCTGAATCTATATGAGAGTGCAAGTCCAATTCCAACACTATTTTATGAAATTGTTTGTAATCGTTCAACAAGAATAAATTATTATTTGAATTTGTCGCAAGCAATTGAAGTATATTCAAATACATATAGAAAGACAGAAGCAAGGGCGATTGCAAAAAGCGATCAAAAGAACACTACTAAAGGAAAAAATACGAAATTGAAACATGTATATCAAGATATATTAGTTGCATATAATAGTACTCTTGAATTGACTGAATCTAATATAGAAAATTATGCACAGGGGTTTTCTAATATGAGAAACTATTACACTCACTATAATTCTAGAAAATATGTCGAACCATCTTATGATGAGCTGTTTTCTGCAATTCATATATTGAGATTTATTTTATTAACAATCGTGTATACGGCTGTTGGAATTACTGTTGACAACATTATTGAATGTAAAAAGAGAGCTATTTTTAACAAACTTGATATTGATGCTAGTAAAATATTGAATTATTCAAAGAAAGAGTTTAAAGAGAGTGTGTAATTTTTATATCCGCTTTAGTTTTTTTAGATAAATATAAAAAAGTATATAAATTTATTCACTATCGGTATATTCTTAGGTTGTGTTAATATCTACAGGTTGTATAAAGAACAAATGGTGATAAAATGAATCTGATTTTACTACAAGTGAGGAACGAGAAATGTTATATTTTGTAAATGACTATTCAGAAGGTGCACATGAAAAAGTTCTTCAGCACCTGATTGACACCAATATGAAACAGCTTTCCGGTTATGGAATAGACCATTACTGTGAAACAGCTAAGGAAAAGATAAAGAAAGCATGCGGCTGTGAGGACGCAGAAGTCTATTTGCTGACAGGCGGCACACAGACCAATCAGATTGTCATTGACACCATGCTGGCACCGTATGAGGGCGTTGTAGCGGCTCACACGGGACATGTCAGCACACATGAAGCCGGTGCAATCGAATTTACCGGACATAAAGTACTGGAGCTTCCGGAAAAAAATGGTAAGATCTGTGCATCAGACCTTAAAGAACTGGTAGAAACATTCTATGGAGATGATAACCATGAGCATATGGTATTTCCGGGAATGGTCTATATTTCACATCCGACAGAATATGGAACTTTATACAGCAAAAAAGAGCTGGAAGAGCTTTCCTCTGTGTGCAGAAAATATAAGCTGCCGCTTTTTCTCGACGGAGCAAGACTGATTTATGGCCTTGTCAGTAAAGAGACAGATGTGACACTGCATGATATTGCCAGGCTTTGCGATGTATTTTATATCGGCGGAACAAAAGCCGGACTGCTTTGTGGTGAAGCGGTTGTCTTTACCGGAAAATGTATGCCAAAACATTTTCTCACACGTGTAAAACAGCATGGCGCACTTCTTGCAAAAGGCAGACTCCTTGGCGTGCAGTTTGATGCACTTTTTACAGATGACCTCTATCTGGCAATCGGCAAAAATGCCATCGAGACGGCAGCAGTCCTGAAAGAAGGCTTAAAGAAAAAAGGATATCAGTTTTTTATTGATTCACCTACAAATCAGCAGTTTGTCGTACTTGAAAACAGCAGAATGGAAGAGTTAAAAAAAGACGTACAGTTTGGTTTCTGGGAAAAAGCTGACGATTCGCATACAGTGGTCAGATTTGCAACCAGCTGGGCAACCAGAATGGAAGATGTACAAAAACTTCTTTCTTTGTTATAGATTGTAAAAAAACTTTTTTTAGCGTATAATAAAGCTACTCAGGTGATAAAAAGGGAGGTAGAACATGAACAAGCACAGTAAACGACTGCTTACTCTTGTAGCACTGGCGACAACAACAACTGCCACGATCCATATTATAAATAAAGTAATTGCAGCATCCGCCTGTCTTAAGGAAATGCTGGATACAGATGTCAGAAACTATTATCATTGGCGTTTTGGCGATATTTATTATACAAAAAAAGGTAAAGGAAGCCCGATTCTTCTGATTCATGATATGCTTCCGGGTGGTTCCGGATATGAATGGACCAGAATCGAGGATGAACTTGCGCTGGAGCATACCGTATACAATCTGGATCTTCCGGGATGCGGACGTTCTGAGAAGCCGGGCATGACTTATACAAATTTTGTTTATGTTCAGGCAATCTGTGACTTTATTAAAAATGTAATCGGAGAAAAAACGGATGTCATTGTAAATGGATATTCCGCTTCCTTTGTAGTTATGGCATGCCATAACGAAAAGACATTGTTTGATAAGATCATGATGGTGAATCCGGTCAGCCTTGCCAGTCTGAAGCAGATGCCTGGTAAGAAAGAAAAGCTATTGAGAAAATGTCTGGAGATTCCGGTATTTGGAACACTGGTTTATCATATGGTTGTATCAAGAAGTGCAGTCAATGATGACTTTATCGAGAACTATGCATTTGATCCGTTCCATCCGGATCGGGAACTTCAGGATGCATATTATGAAGCGGCTCACAGAGGCGGATGCTACGCAAAAAATGTCTATGCAAATAAAGCGTCAAAATATATGAACATTGATATTACCCGAGGCCTCAAAGAGATTGATAATAGCCTTTATATCGTAGAAGGTGAAGCAGAAAATAATGGTGAAGCGATCGTAGAAGCTTACCAGAATGTCAATCCGTCTGTAGAGGTTGCGACACTTAAAGAAACGAAGCATTTCCCACATGTAGAAGTTCCGGAACAGTTCCTGGAGCAGGTTGGAATTTTCTTCTGAAATTAATATAGTAAAATGTCATAAGACAAGAGTATAGATAGCCCACAGCATTTGCTGTGGGCTTTGTTCTACTTAAGAATATATCAGAATTGCGAGTCATTCATTGAGACTTGGTTAATGATAATCATTAAGCATCGGCAATGGGGATAATCTGTGTACCGATGCCAGAAATCTATTAGAAGCGATTATCCCTGCCGTTTGTATTTGGAAACAGCAAGGATCAGTGCGAGCAAAGCAAGAGTAAACATGATTTCGATTCCCATGGATTTCCAGATATCAACGGCAATTTTACCGGAGACGACATGATACCGGGAAAGAGTCTCGTTGATGCTTTCATACCAGTAAACAGGCAGAAACTGTGCAATCTTAAGGACTTTTTTATCCATGATATTTATTGGAACAAAGACACCTGACAGGAAACACATGCCAAGGGAAACGATGTTTGTGATTCCATTGAGCATGTTGGTGTTTTTCATAAAAAGGCCAATCAGATATGCCAGTGAAAGTGCAATTGTCAGCATAAGGAAGGTATTTAACAGGTAATACCCCAGAACTTTGGAAGTCAGGAGTTCGTTCCCATACATAATACCGGCACCGGCGACTACTATCAGCCAGAGAACCAAACTGATTGTAAACATGGCAAGCAGACCTTCGAGGTTCTGTCTGCGGGTGGAGATGGCAGATGCCAGCATACGTTTTTGTATATCCTCTTTTCGGAATGCCAGAAGGATATAGCCCATGGAGTAGCACAATACGGCCAGAAACAGATATGGAATATAACGGAAATAATACGTATATCCCGGCGTTTCGATTGTTGTTTCATCGTCCTGATACATGGTAACTTCCGAAGCAGACTGTTCAAGCGCAGCAGAGGCGGCTTCTTTCTGTGAAAATCCGGCAGCAGTATAAGTGCGGATGGAATTCAGCCATACATTTATCTGCTGGTCGACATAAAAAGAAGAATAGGATCCGGGTACTTTTGTGACAGAAAGCGGGTTTTCGTCTACAATACAGGTTTCATAAAAATCTTTCGGAATCTGCACGATATATTCTGCATTTCTGTAAAAAAGTTCCTCTTGCATCACTGTAGGTTCTGCGGAAATCTCATATACATTATGGATGGTTTTAAGATAATCCGTAAGTGCGTGAGAAAGTGTGCTGTCATCCTGATCTGCGATGGCAAGGTCGATCCGCGTCTTTTCAAAATCTTCCAGATGATCCTTTTTGGCGGATGCCTGAAGTGCCATGGCAATCGAAAAGAAAATCACCAGATAGATGCTGACCAGACCAATATTATTTTTTAATATTTTCATATAACACTTAAATACTGTCATATCGATTCCTCCTGATCAGTAAAAATGAGGCAAAAACAAGTGCAGCACTCATGACTGCCAGTGTCAGTACATTTCGATAGTAGCGAGTCGGATCATCGTATACATTAATGCAGTAAAATGCATCCGAGATAAGTGCAGCAGGATTGATGCGGTTGATGATTGGAAAATGCTTTTCTACCGAATCTTTCATCGAACTGTTCATCAGGCCTGAGAGAAAACTGCAGACCATGGAAATGGCGAGGATAACAGATACTTTGATGCCCTCACTCATTTTGCTGAGGCTGCCTACAAACAGACCTATGGAGACACCGATGAGGCTTCCGAAAAGAGAAATAAGAAGCATTTTTCCTATCTGTCCCTGGAAGTCAAGTTTCAAAATGTTTCGCAGATAAATAAGCAGGATAATGACGTCTGCATATCCGATCAGGAAAGATGCAATCTGCTCGGATAAGATCAATTTCAGCTTGTGGGTAGGAGTGACACAGCGCCTTGCCGCCAGAGCCGTTAAATTGGCCTGTAATGTGATTGCGGAGCCAAAGCCGATAAAACATCCATAGAGACATGCCATTGCAATCAGAGCGTAAAAAAACTGCGAATTCCCGTCAATTGTTTTTCCGCCCAGAGAAACCTCCTGAACCAGATTGCGAGTGTCTATCATCTGTGCAAGTCCGTTCAGAAGCCCGGATGGATGAGTTTTCAAAATCGTCCGTATGGTGTGCAGACTGTTGTTATAACTTTCCAGAATGGACTGTAGAATGCTTTCCGGGATTCCGTGTGCGTTGATCGTCAGGGAAGGCGTCATACCGGTATAATAAATTCCGGAGATTTCTTTGTTTTTCAGGGCTGCAAGAGCCTTTTGCTCTGTCAGTTCATGTATGTTGATCAGATCTGAGTCACTTTTTTGCACCTGTTCAAGATAAAAATCAAATAATGGATTGCTGGTTGTTTCTCTTACCAGAGCTACCTGTACCGTCTCAAAATCGGCATCATTGAGATTTCCGAAAGCAAAAAAGAAAAAAGTGCCGAGTATCAGAGGAAAAACAAGTGGCCAGAAAGTCATATTAAAATTCCGGAGTTTTACCAGAATGTTATATTTTATTAAATGCAGCATAAGAAATCCTTTCTGTAATCATTGATTATACAAAATAATGCATAAATATACATCGTATATTTCTCTTTATATACCTGAAAAACCATTAATCGCGAAGCTGTTTTCCGGTGATTTCCAGAAAAACATCGTTCAGCGTCGGAAGCTCGGAAAATACTCTTCCGAAGGTGATATCCTGACTTTGCAGATAATTCAGAAGACGAATCAGATTATGTTGTGCACCGGTGCAACGGAGTACAAGAATCTGATTTTCATAATGCAGATCAAATACATGAGGAAGACTGCGGATATCCCGCAGATGTTTTTCCTCCAGAAGAATTGCTTCTACGGTAATAGTTTCGCCGGTCTTGATCATTTTCTTTAATTCTTCGGATGTACCGGAAGCAATGACCCGACCATGGTCCATAATCGCGATGCGAGTGCAGATCTGTTCAATTTCTTCCATGTAATGTGATGTATAGATGATTGTTGATCCCTGCGCATTCAGCTTTTGAATACCTTCGAGGATTTTATTACGGCTTTGCGGGTCGACGGCCACAGTTGGTTCGTCCATGATGATAAGACGCGGTTTGTGGGCAATTCCACAGGCAATATTCAGCCTGCGAAGAAGACCGCCGGACAACTTTTTCGGGCGCATTTTGCAATAATCTTCAAGTCCTGCAAATTGGACAGCATCATCAACCAGTTTTTTACGTTTCTTTTTATCGGAAACATACAGACCACAGAAATAATCGATGTTTTCATACACGGTCAGTTCGTCAAAAACAGCAACGTTTTGCAGTACGATTCCAATCTGCCCGCCTCTCAGCCTGCGCAGCTCCTCTGCACATTTTCCAATCAGCTCCTCTCCCTGAAATTTTGCGCTTCCGGAAACAGCAAAATTCTTATCAAGAAGCCCCATGGCTGCCTTAATTGACATGGATTTTCCGCTTCCGGATTCCCCCAAAATTCCCAGGCACTCTCCCTGCTTTACCGAAAAAGAGACTCCTTTCACTAAATCCATATTCTGTTTTTTGCCCCGCAGGGATACCTGAAGATGATTCAGTTCAAATACCGGCGTCATTTTGCCACCTCCTTTGGATCAAGAACATCCCGCATTGCATCTCCCAGCAGATTAAAGCAGCACACAAGGGCAACGATTGCAATTCCTGGCGCAAGCATCTGAGTTGGATTGCTGGTCAGAACCTCCTTAGCCTCATTTAACATAGCTCCCCATTCGGGTGTGGGCGCCTGAACTCCCAGTCCCAAAAACGATAAGGTAGAGATATTAATAATTGCCCATCCAATGTCCAGAGAAGCCAGAACTGCCAGATCAGAAGTGATGGACGGCAGCAGATGACGGAACAGGATAAACCGCTCCGGCATGCCTACGCACCTGGAAAACTGGACAAAGTTTTTATCCCTGTACTGCATAACTCCGGTACGGATCATGCGGGCATACCAGGCCCATTTGATAAACACATTGGCAATGATCACATTCTGGACACTGACTCCCAACAGGGCCACCACCGCAAATACCATGATCTGGCTGGGAAAGGAGAGCATCACATCTACGATCCGCATAATAATCTCCTCTGCAATCCCTCTGAAATATCCGGCTATAATACCCAGGACTGCTCCAATCCCAATGGTTCCTGCCATGGTAAGAGCCGCCAGCCCCAAAGTGGGACGGATTCCATAGATCATGCGGGAAAGCACGCATCTGCCCAGCTGATCCGTTCCAAGGGGGTACTGGACGCTGTAGGAAGCAAACTTATTGATGATATTGGTTTCATAGGGATCATTCGGGGCAATAACAGGAGCAAAATCCCAATAAGAGCAATGATCAAAACTGCAAGCGTTGTAAAAACTGCCGTTCTGTTCTGAAAAAAACGCTTTGCCATGTTTTCTAATTCTCCTTTCTCAGCCGTGGGTCAGACACTGTCTGCAAAATGTCAAATATCAGGTTAAACACTACAAAAAGAACACCGATCAGCAAAACATAGGTCTGAATAACCGGATAATCCCTGTTAAAAATAGAGCTGATACACAAGGTTCCAAGTCCCGGCCATGAAAATACATTTTCTACAACAATGGTACCTGATATCAGCTGAGGGATACTCATTCCCATAGCAACAATGCAGGTATGCATGGAATTTTTCAGAACATGCTTTACCCAGATTGATTTTGGAGACAGTCCTCTGACATTGGCATAAAGGACATAATCCTGTTTCATGTTTTCCAGCATATTATTGCGTATCAGCCGGATATAGGTCGATATGTAGCTTAATGCCACTGTAAATGCAGGCAGGATCAAATGCTTCCATGTTCCGTTTCCATTAGTAGGCAGCCATCCAAATTTTACGCCGATTGCCCACATCAGCAGCAGTCCAACCCAGTAAGGCGGCATGGCAGTGGTAACAAAGACAATGCTTCGCATCAGCTTATCAAACCAGCCGTCCTTGTATACTGCACACAAAAATCCGATTGGAATACTCAAAAACAGTACAATCACAAAGGACGCCCCCGCAAGCTGCAGGGTGGCTGGAAGGCATCTTAAAATTTCTCCCGCTACGGTTCTTTTGGGATTCACATAGCTGATTCCAAAATCCCCCTGCAGGCATCCTGCAAGCCAGTCAAAATACCGGATCAAAAACGGCTTATTCAGACCAAGCATTTCCTCCATCCTGGCAATAGCCTCTTCTGTTATCACAGGCATTTGCTGTACTCTTAACGCTACCTCTGCAGGATTGGACGGAATCAGATTGATGAACAAAAAGCAGATAAAGGAAATCGCAAGCAGTAATGGAACAGCCATCATCAGACGGCGAATGACATATCGTTTCACAGCTTTTCCCTTCTTTCTTATAGATTTTCAGATCTTATCTTTCAAAAAGCCGCTTCCCGGAAGAAACGGCTTTTCCTGATTATTCAAAATACATATCAGAAAACGGCACATCATACTGGTCTGTTCCAAAATGAACGCCCTGCAAATCTTTTGTATAAAGCGCCTTGTTGCATTCAAAAGTCA
>ENA-OPAL01001537-OPAL01001537.1-human-gut-metagenome-genome-assembly--contig:-NODE-1537-length-13247-cov-2.068526_pt1 | contig 13247 bp, 10 predicted proteins | sample MGYA00241057_ERZ501430 | MGnify/ENA primary metagenome ERZ501430 (study PRJEB25962, sample SAMEA2042506) | human gut metagenome | biome: human gut; feature: human-associated habitat; material: faeces...
TTTATATTGTTATTAAAGCCAATGAACATTTTATCTTAAAAGAATATCATAAAGATGGAACCACAGTGGATAGTATTGATTTTGATAAGTTCAAATGTTTACCTATTCCTCTCCCTCCTATCACAGAGCAAAGACGTATAGTTGCCGAAACTAAACATTGGTTTGCTTTGATCGAACAGATAAATCAAGATAAATCAGATTTGCATACCATTATTCATAAAGTCAAGAATAAAATTCTTGACTTTGCCATTCATGGCAAACTTGTGCCGCAAGACCCAAATGATGAACCAGCGTTTGAATTGTTAAAACGTATTAATCCGAAAGCTGAAATTACTTGTGATAACGGGCATTATCCGCAGTTACCCAAAGGATGGTGCAAATGTCGATTAGAAAATATCGTTGAATATGAACAGCCACAAGCCTATATTGTCAACTCAACTGATTATGATGACAGATATTTAACCCCTGTTTTAACGGCAGGGAAGTCTTTTGTAATAGGATATACCAACGAAACAGAAGGCATTTATCAGAATACGCCCTGTATCATTTTTGATGATTTTACCACAGATTCAAAGCTCGTTAACTTCTCATTCAAGGTAAAATCATCCGCCATGAAAATCTTAAAAGTGGCAGAGGATATAGAAATTGAATATGTTGCTATGTTTATGAGCATAACACGGCTCATTGGTGATACTCATAAGCGTTATTGGATTTCAGAATACTCTAAACTTTGCATATCAATACCACCAAAAGAAGAACAAAAGCGTATAATCAATGCTGTAAATGCGATGTTTGAAAAACTTGACGCAATAATGGAGGACTTATAAATTCTCCATTATTGCATCTAATCTACTTAGGGCAGAATTTATTGCAGCCACAATTCTTACTTGCTCGTTATAAGGCGGTACTGGAACTTTTATTGCCTTAAATAGTTTTTTGTTCAAATGAGGTATTGCCGAACCTACTTTGTTCTCACGTAAAGCCTTACGATGTAAGTTTATAACGTGTAAGAGGTAGTCAGCACACATGTTTTCATTGATGTTTAGTTGCTTGAATGTGCTACCTTGATAACCTTCAATCGGTGTTCTGAACACTTCACCGGAGTTTTCTCCATCAACTAAAATTAAAATACTATTTGCTGCTACATATTTTCCGTTTTCAAAAAGCTTAAACTCACGCTCTCCTCTTAGAAATTTCACGTCAAGGTTTGGCATTTCTTTGCCATCAACTTTCTCTCCATCCGCCAAAGAACATAGCATTTGCATGGGAACTACAGCCCAACTATCAGGCAACTGCGGATAATGCCCGTTAGGTTGCGCTTTATATTGTTATCGTATTCATCAAAAAATTAATGTATATGATAACAAGATTCAAAGATTATCTTGCCAAAACGAATTTGGCGAAGAACACCGTGACATCGTATGTGTGGACGGTGAATTACTTTCTCAACCATTATGGGGAAGTGAACAAGAAAAATCTGTTGGCATACAAAGGTTATTTGGTTGAGAACTTCAAACCGCAGACGGTAAATCTCCGTTTGCAGGGTATCAACAAGTATTTGGAGTTTACCAAACACGACAGATTGAAAGTGAAGTTTGTCAAAGTTCAACAAAAGAATTTCTTGGAGAACGTCATCAGCGATGCCGACTATAAGTTTTTGAAAGCGCAGTTAAAGGCTGACGGCTACGAAGACTGGTATTTCGTAGTATGGTTCATGGCAGCGACTGGCGCACGTGTAAGCGAGTTGTTGCACATAAAGGTTGAACACGTGAAAATAGGTTATCTCGACCTTTACAGCAAAGGCGGTAAGGTGCGCCGTTTATACATACCCAAAAACTTGCGGAGCGAGGCTTCATTGTGGCTGAAAAGGAAAGGCGTCACGAGCGGTTATCTCTTTCTCAACCGTTTCGGGCAGCGCATTACGACACGCGGTATTGCCCAACAGCTAAAGCATTTTGCCGATAAATATGGACTGAACCGTGATGTTGTTTATCCTCATTCTTTTCGTCACCGTTTCGCCAAGAATTTCCTTGACCGTTTCAACGACCTTGCTTTATTGGCCGACCTTATGGGGCATGAGAGCATAGAAACCACTCGCATCTACCTGCGCCGCACCGCCAGCGAACAGCAGAAAATTGTCGATAAGGTAGTAAATTGGTAATAACGTAGCCTTAGAAGCGCATCTTATCACGCTTCTAAGGCATTTTGAATATTATCGAGAACGGAAAACAGTTCTTCGATTTTTGCGACAATACGTTGTTGTTCGACTAATGGAGGTAAACAAATTTGATAATTTTGCAGATGAGCATTCTTTACATTATTTATATTAGAACCTTTTGCTACATTCCTAATGTAATCTTTGTAGGCATCAGTTTGGAATAAAAGACGTATATACGGTGACAAGGTTTTCTGTTTTGGTCTCACAATTCGAAGGAAAGCTCCGATTTGTGTTTTAGGAATATCCCTATCAACAAAACCGGTTTTCCCAATCAAGGTTTGGCTTCCAGTGGAAGCGACAACAATAATGTCTCCATATTGCACTTGGTTTTCTTTATTTTGATATGAAAAAGGTATGAATACATCATCGGAACAGTAAAACACTTTTCCTCTCTGTATATTACCACCTCGTAATACTCTTATGCCAGTATCTTGAATATCGACTTTATTATATGAAACTCCTCCTATTATTGAACAGACATCATTGATTGTTACTGAGTACCAACCTTGCGGCAACTTCTCACTATGCCCGTTATCACAAGGTGTGAAGTCGGGATTTATGCGTTTCAATAGTTCAATGACTGGCTTATCATTCGGGTCTTGGGGTACAAGTTTACCATGAATGGCGAGGTCAAGAATTTTGCTTTTAGCTTGCTTAATGATAGTATGTAAGTCTGATTTATCCTGCTCTATTTGGTCTATCAAAGCAAACCAACGCTCTATCTCTGCAACGATACGACATTGCTCGGCAAAAGGAGGAAGAGGAATATGTAAGTCTGTAAATATCTCCTTGTGAACTCTTTGTTGCCCAACTACACCTTTAAAATATTTAGTCCCTTCTTTGAGATACCAATCTGATTTAAAAAGATAAAGATAGAATTTAGCATAAACTTTGATAGGTCGAAGTATAACCAATTCCGTTGTTCCTGCCCCATAATTATTAGGAAGATTTTTGAATATCGTTGATTTACGATTTTCGAAGCATGGTGATATTTTTGCAACACCGATATCGCCATTTTGGAAATGACAATAGCCCCTATTTACATCTTTCCATATACGCTCTTCAAAAAAATGATTCCCCGAAAATCCGTCCTCTACAAGAGCCATTGGAATAAATCCAACTTTCATATTGTCATTCAATTCTGATTTCGGATTTAATAAAAATAAATCCGAAACAGAAACAATATCCCAAGAATTTGGTACTTCAAACGGCATATTCCCATAATGGGGCGTATCAGAAGTCTTTGCAGACTTTCTACTTCTCTTTATCTTTCCCTCTTTTATCAACTGCTCTTTTTCTACCTTGATGCGTTCAAGCAGGACAGATGCAGGTTCATCATTCGGGTCTTGTGGTACAAGTTTGCCATGAATGGCAAGATCTAATATCTTTTGACGTAATTTCTTAGTATCCATAGCAATCAGTCTTTATTCAGAAACAGGTTGCAAAATTCGTTCAGCTTCTCCTGCATACGTTCTTGTGGAATAAGGATACGCTTGTATTCAGCTATCATTGTCGGGCTCATGCTCCGGCTCATGGCATATTCTACCACTACCCTATCTGCTTCAGGACAGAGAATTATACCTATGGACGGATTCTCGTTGGAACGTTTTACATCCCGGTCAAGTGCTTCCAAATAAAATTCCAACTGACCGAGATCACGAGGATGAAACTTCGTCTTTTTCAGTTCTACAGCGACCAATGCCTGCAATCCACGATGAAAGAACAGCAAATCAGCTTTAAATGTAGATGCCCCGATATTAAGACGGTATTCCTGATCCATGAATATAAAATCTTTGCCTAATTCAAGGATAAACTGCTTCATGTGCTCCAGCAAACCATTTCTCAAACGAGATTCGCTATGCTTCTTCGGCAAATCAAGAAAATCAACAAACAAAGTATCTTTAAACATGACCGGAGCTTCAGGATATGTTTTAAGCAATCCTTTTGACATATTGTCCTTATTACCTAATAAAGCCGTATATGTCTGATTTGAGATACAACGCTGAAGTTCCCGTTTTACCAGATGTTCTTTATTGGCATAAAGAATATAGAACATCCGTTCTTCGTTACTTTTACAACGGCATAAGATTTCAATATGGTTGGTCAATGTTGTCAATTCCAGTATCTTCGGCATTTGTCCAATTTCTGGCTGGACGATTTGTGCAGTTTTTGGATGCACTATTATTGCGTGTTCTGAAGATGGCTCTGAATGTGATGTCTCTATTTGTCCAATTTTTGGCTGGACAAATTCAGAGTTCAGGTATTTCTTAACTGTAGTAGCAAATACCGCAGAAGAATATTCGTCATAAAATAGCACCATGTTATAAATACTGCTTCGCCCAAATCCTTTGATGTCCGGTCGTTGTGAACGAATATATTCAGACAACTGTGTTACGACCTTGCTTCCCCATTCTTCGCTTTTCAATTTAGCTGAAACATAACCTCCCACATGCCATGCTGTTTGAAGCAACTCTTCATTAACAGCTTTGGAAGCACGACTCTTATGTTGGAGAATGATGTCTATGACTTCTCCGAACTGTTGTTCGACTGATATGGCTATTTTATTGTTTTCCATGCACTCAATCCTCATTTATATTTGCCAGTAACTTTTCAAGTTCGGCTACAGCGGTACTTATTCTTTGGCTTTTCTCTTTTATATCGGCCATTAGTTCGGAAAGCAATCGATCATCAGCGTCCCCACCTTGTTTTATCCATGTGATGTCAAGGCTTGTTTTGTCACGGGTAAGAATTTCCTCTACCGGATATTTCCGCCATCGTCCTTGTGGACTATTTTCTGCATCGAAGGTTTCTACCCGGTTATTATAGCAAGAGACAAAATCATCCAGATGATGGCGTTCGAGTTTGTTGGTGGCAAGAGTATGCTTGACATCTGTACGATAATCATAAAACCAGATCTCTTTTGTTGGCTGTCCTTTCGTAAAGAACAAGACATTGGCTTTTACGCCTTGGGCATAGAATATACCTGTAGGCAAGCGTAGAATGGTGTGTAGATTGAAATCCGTCAGCAACTTTTTTCGTATTGTTTCACCGGCACCCCCTTCAAAAAGAACATTGTCCGGCAATACTACAGCTGCACGGCCTCCGGTTTTAAGCATCAGCATCATATGCTGTAGGAAGTTCAACTGATTATTCTTTGTCTCTACATAGAAATCCGGACGGTTGATATCGACAGAACCAGCTGGGCGTGTTCCGAAAGGAGGATTTGCAAGTATCACATCTACAAGCGTTGACGGCTCTTTCTCCAGCGAATCTTCACATACAATCGGACTTCGGTCTGTGCCTACGCCATGCAAATATAGATTCATTGAGGCAAGTGTTACCACCAATGGAGTGTTATCCACACCATGTAAGGCATTGTTACGCAGAAAATCCCGTTTTTCCTTACTTGCTGACTGGCCTTTCATGTAATCGTAAGCCGTCAACAGAAAACCGCCTGTTCCGCAAGCCGGGTCGCAAACCGTTTCTCCTATTTGAGGAGCGATACAATCCACCATTGCTTTGATAAGTGGACGGGGAGTGAAGTATTGCCCCGCACCGCTTTTCTTGTCTTGCCCATTCTTTTCGAGAATACTTTCGTAGATAGCACCTTTCACATCGCCGTCCATGATGAGCCATTGTTCCTCATCAATCATGGAAATGACCTTTTTCAGATAAACGGGCTTGTCAATCTTGTTTTGTGCCTTTGTATAGATAGTACCAATCAGATTGTCCTGTTCGCTAAGCAGTTTAAGCGTTTCTTCATACTGTCTGACCAAATCCAAGCCGTCAAGAGAAATCAGATCTGCCCACTGATAACCATCTGGGATAGCGGATTCTTCTCCAAACATTTCTACATTCTCGGCATCCATCTTCAGGAACAGAAGATAGGTGAGCTGAGTTATATAATCGGTAAACCCAATCCCTTGTCCAGCAAGAGTGGTAGCCAGATTCCATACCTTTTTGGTGAGTGATTGCTCTGTTGTGTTATTTGTTGCCATTATTTATTATGCTGCTTTTCTTAAAACTACAAATGTATAAAGAGAACGGAGTGCATCGTCTGCTTTCTGCATATTACCAAACGCCCGTATCATTTGTGCCGCATGGGTTGCATCGTCTTCACGAATATCCCTCACAGTACAAGCACCGTTGGAGGCGATGTAGTCCACTATGCGACTTATCACTTCGCGCTGTTTATCTGTTATTTCTCGCTGGTTTTGTCCTAGCCATAGATTGAAGTACTGTTTGGAGGTAGTGACTACACTATCCAACCGTTCGATTTGCCGGAAAGCATAGCGCACAAGCTGAATGATATTTGTAAGTGCATCGCTTTCTTCTTTGGTGGTAGAGCGTCGCACACTGTTTGGATTCAGGATGGCATACGAGTTCCAAAGTTGCTTGGATGTGAAATGATTGTTTGCCATTTTGAGCTTGTTCTCCAAATCTTTTAACATTGAATAAGTAATCGGCTCTCCTTCATTATTGTAAATGATTCGCAATGCTTCAATTTCGTCAGTGTGTTCTCTGCAAAACTCTTCGAAGGCCTCGGTCGTGTTTTGTGCTTCCTCAATAAAAAACCCTTTAGAGATAAGTGTATCTTCTCCCGGCATCAGCGTATTGACAAATCCTGCGGCAAGAATAAGCAAGTATCGTCTTGCATCTGCATGATTGGCAAGTGGGGAAACCAATCCTTTCCGCTCGTTATTTGGCTCGTTTATGCTGACAAACGGTGGAAGTGTGCTATTGTCAAGTGCATCATAAATTCTGGAAGCAAGTCCCTTCATGTCATCATGAGCCAAGCGGGCGAACTCATTTCTCTGCGAATTGTCTGCCTTGTTATATATTCGAGAAAGCGTTGCTGCAAGACGTTGCAAATATTCATCGGGGAGATAGCCATGACTGATCCGCTCCAATAACTCTTTAAGAGTAATTGTCTTTGTTGTCGGCTCATCTGCCGTCGCCGGTATTATCTTTTCGTGTTCAGTTACACCGACGGCATCAACCAAGTAGAAGCAATCTTTACTGAATGCATTCGGGGTGACATTGCGCAGTTGCTCGTCTCCAATGGTGCGCACGCCGCGACCTTTCATCTGTATATACAGGGGCAACGATTCCACATCGCGCATAAACATCACAACTTCCAACGGTTTTATATCCGTTCCGGTTGCAACCAATGTGCAGGTAACTGCAATACGGAAATCCTTGTCGTTGCGGAACTGGCGTATCAGTTCGTTGCTGTCGCCTGCAGAATATGTGATTTTTTGCACAAAGCGGTTATCGGTACGTCCGAATACCTCTTTCGCAATCTGTACGATATTGGTAGCGTGAGTTTCGTTGAGGGCAAATATCAATGTCTTCGGCAAATAGTCAAAGTTGGCTTCCCTTTGAGGGTCATTGAATAGTTCGGTATAGACTACATCGCGATAAGTGGATAAGACAAGTTTAATCTGTGCAGGATTGATGACACTTCGATTCAGTTCCTTACAGGTATAAATTTTAGTTTCCTTGTTGAAGATGGTTTTTATATCTCCTGTATAGCGTGTTTCTTCTTTTACCTTTCCCCCCTCCAATATGGCACCGCCATTCTCCGTTACCTGTGTTTTGATTCTATATACACGGCAGTCAACATTTACACCGTCAACAATACTTTTTTCCAGGGTATAGTTGACTATACGGTTATTGTTGAAGAACGCCATAGTCTCCGGTACAGGTGTGGCTGTCAATCCAATGAGCCTTGCCGTATCAAAATACTCCAATACTTTCCGCCAGTTTCCATAAATAGAGCGATGACATTCGTCTATGATAATCAGGTCAAAATAATCATGCGGCAGGTTCGGATTTGGCGGCAAAATGATTTCCTCGGTTGGCTCATTGCCATCATCTTCATCGCTGTCTTCGATAGTATCACCTTTCAAGAATGAAAAAAGTCTCTGAATAGTCGAAATAATCACATTGCTGTCTGATGGAATGGATGAAGAACGAAGCCTGTTTACCGTAAATATGGTATTGAAGGCTTCTCCGTTTTCTGTCAATCGGAAAGTTCCGAATTCGCCCTCGGCTTGTTTGCCAAGATTATTTCTATCCACCAGAAACAGTATCCTTCGCATGGGGGTGTAGGATAGCAGACGATATGCCGCAAGACAAGCTGTATATGTCTTGCCTGCACCTGTCGCCAAAACCATCAGAGCCCGGTTCTGTCTTGCACGAAAACTTTTTTCCAACTCGGTTACGGCTTCATACTGGCAATCTCGCAATCCTTTTTTTTGCAAAGTAGGAAGTCCTGCAAAATAATCACCTATCCCTAACTGTTTGACCAACTCATAGGGAGTTGGGATAGCCATTATCTGTTTGAAACTTTGCTCCTTCTTGCGGAAATCACAGAAATACAGTTCCTTCCCATTGGAAGTAAAAATAAAAGGCAATGGGTTCTGATATGTCTGATATATATGAGGAACGCTTTTGGCATATAATGCCGCCTGCTCACATACCTTATCGGAAAGCGCATCCACATCTTCCCTTTTGGCCTCAAGAACACCAACGGCCTTACCATTAATGAAAAGGAAATAATCCGCTTCAAGATTACCCTTCAGCAATCCCTCCCTTATGGCAACAGCTGTACAGGTTGGTTCATAATCTTCCCTATTGATTACTTTCCAACCTGCCTCGGCGAACCATTGATCTATCTTTTGCCTAGCTTTTTCTTCTGGTGTCATAGCTGTTCCTATATTTCTGCATTATCAGAAGTTATACGCTAAAAAAAGATAATACATGTCCACAGGACATCATTCCCGTTCATCCTTGTCTGTTATCAGATCTTTTAAGTCTACCTGAAGAATCTCTGCAATTTGCTGCAGTGTCTCCAAGTTAGGCTGGATTCTGTTGCAAGCATAGGCATTGACCATACTGAAGCTCTTATCCAGTTTTTTAGCCAACCACGTTTGGGAAATACCTTTGTCCGACAAGACCGCCTTTATCCTATTTAGTTTCATTCTTAGATGCAATTTTATTGCGCAAATATAGTGAATTATATTCGATACCTCGAATTATTTTTGTACTTTTGTTGTCAAAAACATAAGCATATGGGACATAAATGTTATATATCTTTTAAAACGGAAGATTGTTGGTATAAAAAAGAAATACAAAAATGGAGCGATAATGAAAAAGTTGATATGATAGACAAATCGTTAAATACTCCTATTAATTCTGACGACGAAGACTATATTATGCGAAAAATCAGAGAAGATTATCTTTCTGACTCAACAGTTACAATCTTTCTGATTGGATTATATAGTGCTGAAACCTTGGGATGGGAAGAACAACGATTTATAAAGAGAGAACTGCAAGCTTCATTGTATAATGGAGAAGGTAATACTCGAAATGGAATTTTAGGAGTTGTTTTGCCGTCAATGTATAATTCTATATACAAAGGTCAATACACATGCCAGATTTGTGGCAAAAATCATAATACTGTAGCTATCAACGATGACACTGTTATTAAAGAATTTGGACGGAACTATTATTTAAATAATCACGGAAAATGTGCATACGATGAAGGCGACAGATTCTGTGTATTAGTCAAATGGGATGACTTTAAAAAGGATCCTAATTCTTATATAGAAAAAGCATTTAATAAGCGCAGTCAGCCTATAGCTGATGAAGTTATTGTTAGACCAAAATAATTAAAATAATGGAAGAGAAATTGTGTTTTGTTGTCATGGGTTTCGGGAAAAAAACCGACTTGGCTTCAGGGAATACTTTTGATTTGGATAAAACATATCAGAATATAATTAAGCCGATTGTTTCAGAATGTGGCTATAAATGCGTGAGAGCTGATGAAGTACAAGATACAGGTCTTATAGATAGAAGCATGTATGCATTGATTCTTTGGGCAGATTTAGTAATTGCAGATATCTCAACATTAAATCCTAACGCAATATATGAACTTGGAGTACGGCATGCAGTTAAACCTTCATCTACAATCATAATCAAAGCAGAATCAACTTCAAAAATACCATTTGATATTGATCATACGAGAGTTTTCTCATACAAGCATTTGGGTGAAGACGTTGGTGTAGATGAAGCTAATCGGATGAAAAAATTATTAAAAGAAAAAATATTAAACATAGCGAAAGGCTCAGTAAAAGATAGTCCTGTCTACGAATATTTGCATACACTGCAAGAGCCACATATGGATATTGAAGAATATAAAGATATCGTAGGAGCATTGGCAGAGAAAAATGATTGTATTTTTGCTTTAGTTGAAAGTGCAAAATTGCTAATGAAAGAGGAAAATTTTAGTGAAGCAATCAAATACTGGAAAAAAGCTTTAGAAAAGAATCCAGCTGAGCCATACTATATTCAGCAATTGGCATTATGTACTTATAAACAAAAAGTAAGTAAAGAAGAGCAAGAAATGTACCTTAATGATGCATTAAGAATACTTGAGAGATTGACAGACTCAAATGATCCAGAAACATTTGGTTTAAAAGGAGCCATTTATAAACGATTATCAAGAATCAATAATGATAACATTGGTTATTTAAATAGAGCTATTGAATATTATGAAAAAGGGTATATGATTAGTTATGATTTCTATACGGGTGAAAACTTAGCTTTTTGCTTTGATAAAAAATCTACCCTTTTGAATGATGGTGAAGATGAAAAAATATATTGTCGAATTCAGGCAAAAAAAATACGAGAACAATTATATAAAATATTATCTTCTAAAATGGAATTAGAAGATATAACAAATATCCCTAATGTAAAATGGATGTCGGCAACTTTCTCAATATGCTGTTATGCATTGGGGAAACAAGAGGAAGGACGTAAATACGAAAAACTATTTAAAGATATGGCAGAACAATGGGAAAAAGACACATATAATTTTCAAAAAGAAGAGCTAAAACAATTGATAAATATTGAAGTTGATTAATATGGCCAATACATACAAAATTTTCATTAGTCATTCTTGGGCACATGTGAATGATTTAAAGTCGTTAAGAAATCTTCTTGAATCAAGAGGATACTTTAGTGTTGAGTTTACAGAATTTCCACCAACAGATTCTATAAATTCAATGAATACATACTACATAAGACAACGAATCACAGAAAGAATACAAACCTCAGATATTGTTTTAGGGATTGCTGGAATATATGCTTCACATAGCGATTGGATGAAATGGGAGCTTGATAAAGCAATAGAAAAAGGGGTGCCAATTATCGGAGTAATTCCAAGAGGACAAGAACGAATTTCTTCTATTGTTAGCAACAGGGCAATTGAGATTGTACATTGGAATACGGAGAGTATTGTTTCTGCAATACGAAAATACGCAAGATAACATCTTATTTTTAGACTATCGCTTATAATAGAACACTTTTAAAGTACAAAATCTACGGGAACTCTATGGTATCAAATCGTAGAGTTCTATTTTTATATAAATTGGAAATAAACAGGATAGAACGAATATATCGGTTCAAGCGTGGCACCGAAGCCCATTTCAGAATCGCAGGTCGTAGGAGTACCTTTTGGCGTGAAATAAGCGACAGCCCCACGCCTATATCCGCAGAATACGAATACGACGCGAGAAGATGTCTGCCTATTCTCCGCCAAAATGAATTTCCTACGTTCACGATTCGGGAACAGACTTACACTTTTCCGTGTGTATCAATATGTACGGCAAATATAGCGATCCTTTTCGAAATATACAATAGCGCATCGCGTCGGGAACTGCGACCGCAGAACAAGCGTGAAGCACGACGTAGAAACGAAATCCGGCCAAGACACGATCTCCCCGCTGCTAATCCCCGAACCGGACGGCAGCGGTTCTACGCATCCGCTCTTTCGGACCGCATTCAGTCCGGCCGTTGCCGAAAACAAAAATTTTCAGTACATTTGAGCGACAAAAAAATGCTTTCCATGTCCATTCCCCTCGCCGAACGACTGCGTCCCCGTACGCTCGATGAATATATCGGACAGGCCCACTTGGTCGGGCAGAACGGCGTATTCCGCAAGTTCCTCGAAACGGGCAATGTCCCCTCGTTCATCCTCTGGGGTCCGCCGGGCGTGGGAAAGACTACGCTGGCCAAGATCGTTGCCACGACTCTCAAACGCCCGTTCTACACCCTGTCGGCCGTCACGTCGGGCGTCAAGGAGGTGCGCGAGGTGTTGGAATCGGCCCGCAAGCAGAAATTCTTCGACTCCAAACCGCCGATCCTGTTCATCGACGAAATCCACCGCTTCAACAAGTCGCAGCAGGACTCGCTGCTGGGTGCTGTCGAGCAGGGCGTGGTGACGCTGATCGGAGCTACGACCGAAAATCCCTCGTTCGAGGTGATCTCACCGCTGTTGAGCCGCTGCCAGGTCTATATCCTCCAGCCGATGACCGACGGGGAACTGCAAACCCTTTTAGACCGGGCTCTGGCCACCGATCCGGAGCTCAAAACCCGGGAGATCGAGGTACAGGAAACCGAAGCGCTGTTCCGCTTTTCGGGCGGCGACGCCCGAAAGCTGCTCAACATTCTGGACATCATCACGGGCGCCGCAGACGGCAAAGTAACGATCACCAACCAATACGTCACCGACTGTCTGCAGCAGAACATCGCCCTCTACGACAAGAACGGCGAACAGCACTACGACGTGATCTCGGCCTTTATCAAACGCAGCGATCTACTACCTGGCCCGCATGCTGGCCGGAGGCGAAGAGCCGCGCTTCATCGCCCGCCGGCTGGTGATCCTGGCCTCGGAAGACATCGGCCTGGCCAATCCCAACGCCCTGCTGCTGGCCAACGCCTGTTTCGACACGGTGCACAAGATCGGCATGCCCGAAGCCCGCATCACGCTGGCCGAAACCACGATCTACCTGGCCACCTCGCCCAAGAGCAACTCGGCCTACATGGCCATCAACCAGGCGCTCTCCTTCGTCGAACACGATACGACCAACCGGCCCGTACCCCTGCACCTGCGCAACGCCCCGACCAAGCTGATGGATCAGGCGGGGTACGGCAAAGGCTATAAATACGCCCACGACTACGG